>Ga0182021_10001444_pt1 | contig 27198 bp, 29 predicted proteins | sample 612E3MmetaG_FD_120493 | JGI IMG/M metagenome (GOLD analysis project Ga0182021, IMG submission 120493) | Permafrost microbial communities from Stordalen Mire, Sweden - 612E3M metaG (Illumina Assembly) | ecosystem: Environmental > Terrestrial > Soil > Wetlands > Permafrost | place: Sweden...
ACGCTTACGATGCAGGCACAATACAGAACGCAGTAGTCGTTGAAACCATGACCGCAGCACTCATCGCCATAAACATCCGATACAAGATCAAAGGCGCAGGCATCCAACTCATCGGCGTACCACATAACTAAACCAAATTTCTTTCCATTTTTTTACTTTTCCTTTTTTGGCAGAAGAAAATCTCGAGCTATAACGTTGCCAACTGTTATTTGCTTCAGCGCCTGTTTACACTCAGAATCGTTTTCCGTTTCAAACACTTTCTTTAGGTCTTGAACATCGTCTATGTCAGTCGCGAGCCCAACCGAAAAGTGCACTCTAACGCTTATCCTCTTTTTGTAGGCTTCGCGCAAGTGATTAAGGAAGCTTTTGGGACCAAAACACGAGGAAATTATCTTGGCTGGTTTTTGGTAGAGTGCGTTGGTGCCCCAGTTTCCCGAAGGTGACAAAACAACCGCAGATTGGCCTCCGTTGCCCAACTCCAAGACGCGGTTTACATCTTTAGCCGTAAGAAGTGGGATGTCAGCTGGCAAAACCAGAACCGATAAGGCACCCTCTGATTTGCACCACAACATAGCCTCTTCTATTGCAGGGTTCAAGCTGGAGCCATTTGCCGAAATATATAATGCTCCAAAACCTTCCGCTGTCTGCCGCACTTGAAAATCCTCGCCAACAACCACCACTTTGTTGACTTTTGAAGTTTTAAGAGTACCCAACACATCTTTGAGCATAGCCAAGGTTAGCATTTGGCGTTCTTGCGGAGTGAAAACTGTGGAAAGACGCCTCTTCGAATCGGCAAGTTTCTTCACGGGAACAACAGCGTAAATAGCCACTATTAGACCGCCAATAACGCCTTAGCTTAGCGTTTCTGAATGTGTGCGTCGTAGTTGCCTAAAAATATATATGGTGGCGCTGGAAAAAGCGCCTTTTGCAGGTTAGTCTTGGAACTGCGGAATAATTTTTTGCCCGATAAGGTCAATGGCTTGCTTGACGTTAGCGCCGATGGGTGAGCCTGCAACGAATTGGCCTATTCCAAGTTTTTTGAGAGCAGCGATTTTTTCGACGCATTGGTCGGGAGTGCCGCATATGCTGAAGGCATTCATCATTTCCGGCGTGACTGCGCCGATGGCTTTGGGGAAGTTGCCTACTTTGAGGGAGCCTCCGATTTCGGCTGCTTTGTTCACGTCGATGCCATGCTTCTCCAATACCATTGGCGGAGCGCCTGCAACGATGAAGGCTACGACGGGCGCCGCTGCCTTGGCGGCTTTCTTGGCGTCTTCGTTGACGCTAAACGACGTGTACGCTGCGATGTCAACGTCGCCGGGTTTCTTGCCGGCTGTTACGGCGCCTTTGGTTGCGGTTTTAACAGCGAACTCAATGTCGCTTGGGTGACTTGCGTTGACGAGGACACCATCACCAATTGCGCCAGCCATCTCCAGCATTTTGGGTCCTTGAGCACCGACGTATACGGGAATTTTGTTTTTTATCTTGAAATTGAATTTGGCGCCAGCAGTTTTGAAAACTTCGCCTTGGAATGCCAATGCCTCCCCAGCGGTCATCTTGCGGAAGATTTCTATTGCTTCTTTGACCGCGGCCATGGGTTTGCCCATTTCGACGCCTACGGCTTCCAGAGTGGTTTTGTCGCCTGCGCCCATGCCCAGCACAACGCGACCCGGCGCGAGTTCGTTGATACTTGCGATAGCTTGGGCGGTGATGACTGGGTTAACCATCCAGGGGTTGGTAACGCCCGTACCGAAGGTGATTTTGTTTGTGTACATAGCGGCCACAGTCAGGTTGACGTAGACGTTGCGGTTGCCGAAGTGGTCTGTTACCCAGAGGTTGCTGAATCCCTGTTTCTCAGCTACCATTGCATAGGCAACTAATTTCCAGTAAGGGGTGTTTGGGACGAATTCTACTCCAAATTTAAGTGCCATTTCTTTGTCCTCCATTTATCCTTGAATTATCTCAGCGGCGACGTTGAGCAGTTTCAGCTCGCCCAAAGAGATAATGGCGTTTTCGACGTCAAGTACAACGGCAACTTCGAGTAAGTTAGTTAAACCCTTTTGTGTGCCGCTGGTGCTGTTTTTCATGTCCATAAGTATGGTATTCGCGACGCTATTGGGAATTTTATCGTTCTTAGCGCCTAAAATTACACCGATTAATCGTTCAGATAGGGATCCCCATTTTTCCTGGGGAACCATTTCAACGAGTTTAGCGTAGTCCATCATGATTCCTCTGGGAAAAATAGATAATGTGTGAACTTAAAAATCTGTCGTCTTACTCGTTTTCTGAAGGGGTAAGGTTTACATAAGCCATGGCTTAAGGTTTTCATTTACGCAGACTGGCGTCAGGAGAAGTGCCATCATGGAACCCGTTAAAGTGATTGCAATAGAAAAGCTGCCTTTGTTCCAGAAAGGCGATAACATAGGGCGACTAATTTGTGAAGCCACAGAAAAACAGAAAACTCCAATCCAGGAAAACGACGTCATTGTGGTAACACACGTAGCGATATCCAAAGCAGAAGGAAATATTGTTAACCTCGACGATGTTGTGCCTTCATCCTACGCTTTGGAGATAGCAGCCAAAGTTGACAAAGACCCCGCCATGGTTGAAATTGTCCTACGGGAAACCAAAGAAATCGTACGCATGGGACCTAACAGCCTTATAGTCGAGACGAAAAACGGCATCGTCTGTGCAAACGCGGGCGTGGACAGGTCAAACGTAAAAGGTGACCGAAACGTCGCGTTGCTACCAGCTGATCCAGACGAGTCAGCTCGAAACATCAGAGATGAAGTGAAAAAACAGACAGGCTGTAAAGTTGCAGTCCTTGTTTCAGACACTCATGGCCGCCCCTTACGCAATGGGGAGATCAACGTGGTGATTGGAATTGCAGGAATTAAGCCGATCCGAGACCGCCGCGGTGAAAAAGACCTCTTCGGTTACGTTCTACACGTCAAACAAACCTGCATCGCCGACGAATTAGCATCAGCAGCTGAACTCGTCATCGGGCAAGCAAATGAAGGAATACCTGCTGCCATTATAAGGGGATACCCCTATCAACCTGCGGAAAACGTAAGTGCCAGGGAACTCACTAGACCTAAAGAAAAAGATATGTTCAGAACACGGTGAAAATTAATGACCGAAGCGGCAACCCCTAAAGAATTTTTTGAGCAGACTTTACCTAAAAGATTTAATGCGAGCAAAGCTTCGGGCGTAGATGCAATTGTACAGGTTAGCATTTCTGGCCCAAATGGCGGCGACTGGGTAGTCACCATCAGAAACCAAAAACTAGATGTGAAAGAGGGCGTGCACCCGAAACCAAATCTATCGCTTAAAATTGCTGAGAAGGATTACCTAGATCTAATTAATCACAAAATAAGCGCTGAAAAAGCATTCTTTACGGGAAAAGTCCAGTTTAAGGGTAACATCACAATGGCGCTCAAGCTTAGAGACGCCGGATTCCTCTAGTTAACAGAAAATATTAGTGTTTTTAAGCTAATCTTGGCTGCTGCTCTTGTTTTTATGTGGTAGCTTTAGCATTTGGAGTGCTAAAAGGTTAAAACTAAAAGGCAAGCTGTTTTCTTCCTCTTCAAGGTTTATCAGAAATGTATCCATGTCCGTGATTTTATCCGTCATTTTTTGTCTTATGAATGATCGAAATTTGTCGCATGATGAGTAGTCTTGGTGGAGAGAAATAATAACGGCATCGTAACCTAAACCCATGCCTCCCTTAACGAGCATGATAGCGCTCGGATTTTTTGACATCGCGTTATAGTGCATTTCTCTGAATTTTGCTATCTCATTTGATGGCAATGAATTTTTAAGATCCAACTTTACAAACGTTAAAGCCAGTATCGAGTAGCCTATTTTGTCCAGATTTGGAATTGTGGTGTATTCTTTGATAACCCCATCCTTTTCAAGTTTAGATCTGATTCGTGTAGCGGTAGGCTGCGAAGTTCCTATTGCTTTGGCTAGTTCTCTGTCGCTTCGCCGAGAATTTTTTATAAGTTCAGAAAGCATTTTCTGCTCTATTTCTTTCAATAGCATTATCCCTGTCTCCTGAACGGTTGTTAGATTAAAGTTTAATTTTGAGACTTATTAACCTGATGCGGAGAGTTTTACGCTACTATGTGAGCCCAAGTTTTATCATCACTTCTTGCGGCAAGTCAGTCTCGTCGATCTTGAAAGTTTGAGGCTCCGGAATTTTGAGAATAGCCTTCAAAGCAACAGGTTCGAGTCCAGAGATTAAAGGCAGAATTTCTTCTTTGGCTGCTTCTAGATGTTGCTTTAGAGAGACTTTGTTTTGGTAGAGGATTCCTGCAAAGGCGCATATTTCGGCTTTCTTTAGGTAAAACTCGACTTTGCGCGTTTTCAAGTTTATATCAAACGTTATTGGCCCCGCCCTGCAGGTCTCGGGTTTAACTGGGTGTACCAAACATTTTCGGGTTGTCTTGTTGTAGAAACTGCAGATGGCGTTTTCGTCGGTTGCTGGGTGCACGTATTCTTCATCTGCGAATAAATCGCCCACCACCGGGATCTTTCGCTCCGTCACATATTGGGTGAGAATTTTCTTCCTGTAAAGAGTTAGCGGAGGGTTAGCGTCTTTGCAACAAATCAGTTTGCACTCGGAGCAAACATCGAATGAATATGTTTTTCCGTTTCTGTCTTCAGGCAAGGGAAACACCTTCTTGAAAGCTAGAAATAGGGTTGGTTAGTTACGAGGCACTTAATAAGCGTTGAATAAACGTCCACTAGTGCATCCATGAAATCAGTGTGTTGGGCTTTCTTCTGAACATCTCGCCTTATTGCATCTGAGAGGTTGCCAGTTTCGATTCTCTTCTTGACTATGGGAAGATACGCTTTCTCATCTTGGGTTGCGCTTTGTTGGGCAATATCAAAGAGGTTGTGGCAAACATGTCTGGCGGTGGGACCGTGGGGATTTCGCACTTTAGAGTTAAGTCCATCAGCTATGACCGAGTTAAGGTCCTCTACCAGGAGGTCGTGAGGCAAGAACTCAGGTTCAGCCAATAATAAGCCTCTAAGTGCAGCCCGAACAAAGCAACCTAAGGCGACGTCTGATTTTATGCATTCCTGCTCATCCATAACCCGCACTTCAAGGGCTGCGCGGTCAAAGCGAAAAATCACGCCCCTTGAATTAACCCACTCCTTAAACAAGATAGTTTCTGAAGCTCCCTTCTTAGCCAAATCCTGGGAGTACCGTCCAATCACTTCCTTGCGGTACATGGCAAACGATGAGACATACTCTGGCACCACATCGCCAGAAACCGACGGCACCTCACACTGATTAACTCTATAAAACGCTAAACGGTTATCAACGTCTTTTCCAAAGGCACTTTCATAAATCGGTGATGAAGCCGCAATCGCGGGTAAGTATGGGCAAATGTTTGCCAGCAAGTTATGCAACAGAACTCCGTCGGTTTCTTTTTGGTAGGGCAGGTTAAGGTGGAAGCTTTGGATGTTTAGCCAGCCGTGCCGTTTAAGATTGAAAACTTTGCCATATTCGTCGTAGATTTTCCTGTGGCAATGAGGCCAAACGCCGGTCTCGTTCAATTTAAGCAGGGGATGCATGCCTGTGCCAAGAAGGTTAGCGCAGTACTTTTTATGCAGAAAATCAGAAAGAATCTCCACGGCATTATGCATGGTTTCCTCGAATACTTGAGGTGACTGGAAGGGTTTGTTGGCTTTAATTTCCATGACGTGAAGTTGCATTTCTTTGCCGAAGGTGAACTCTGGCAGTTCTATGAAGTTCATGATTTTGCCGCAGTAGTCCTTTATGACTTTGTCCGCAATAGGGAGGGCCTTAAGTGAATCATTCACTATGGAAAACTCGTGTTCTGGACCCATGACTTCGAGGGGTTTGTACGTTGCCATTTTCCTCTTTGTAACATTTGTTTCTTGGAAGCGTCTATGGCAGAGTAAATTTTAAAGGTGCCTATTTAATATAGGAAAGCATACGAAAATTTCCTCTATCTCGCCAAAACTTGCGACGCGATGCCGAAAAATTCGGTTCTCTTTTAAAACGAATTTTTTTCGGACGGATTTTCCAAGTCAAGCGTCTACTATGTGCAACCCATTTCTGTCAGTGAGCGCCTTGGCGAAGTCGTTAGGCTTTGTGCATACTCGAAAAACATTTTCGGATGCCAAATCCGTACAGTTAATTTTAAATACGTCTGTTGGAATAACGAGGGTTCGATTACCTGGTGTCACATGAGTGTTGGTCGTCTCAAACATCGACCTAACCACCGATTCGCGAGTAATGAACCCCGGAACGTTTTTAGATTCCACAATCAAGGAACCCGTTCTCAACCTCAACAACGAATACCGATATCTCAAAACAGGCTATTACGTTTCCCTACACGCTGAAGTGTTAGGAAACCGTGTTATCCCATCCTGCGAAGACATTATCGACTCCAGCAGGACTCCCATTCTGCTTCTCAGAGCATCACGAGCAGGAGTTCCGACATTACCATCCCTTGTGACGGATTCTGTGAAAAAAATCATCTCTGAAATAGGCTTCCCAGTCGTCATCTTCGCCGTGAACCCCTTCATCTACGACGGCTACAAAACCGCAAACAACAAAAGCGCCCTCTATCGTGTCATGAAAAGCCTTGGCATGAACTACAAATTCGCCGTATGCGCACAACCTTTGAAAGGCGATCTCTTTTCAATTAAAACCTTCTTCGGAAAATGCCAAACCCAAGATCCCCAGATAAAATACATTAGCCAAAAAGTCTATGAACTCTTTAAGATACCCGTATGCAAACTGCACATTCAAAAAACAAGAGACAAAGCTTATCTTTGTGGGCTGCAACCCCTAAGTAAGGATGAACTTTCAGGGCAAGATTTACAGATGATATCAAGAGAGGTTTCGCTCCTTTCGGAGCAAGGTGAACCCTTCGGTGTCTAGGATCGCCTGCTTTGTAGAAAAATATAATTTCTCAGATCCGCGAGAAGAAGGCGCACTCAAGAACTTCAAAAAAGCCGCAGAGCGCCAAGGCAACGAATTCCACTTTCTTTTTCGCGAAGACATCTCAGATGTCCCAAAATTCGACGCAGTTTTCATACGCGCAACCACCGACCCACTTAACACCGCCTACGTCGTCTCCAAAACCGCCTGGGAACTCGGCTTAAAAGTCATCGACGACCCAGAATCAATAACCATCTGCGGAAACAAAATCCACCAATACGCACTCTTCGAAAAATACAACGTCCCACGCATCCCAACCCTATTCCTCAACAAAGACGAACTCCACCACAAAAAAATCAGCGACATATTCGACGAACTCGGCAAACCCGTCGTCATCAAAGCGCCCTACACAAGCTTCAGCAAATACGTCGAAAAAGCAGCGTGTGAAACCAATTTCCGCGATGTCTGCAAAAGATTCTTCAAAAAATCCGACGTGCTCGCAATTCAGAAATTCACTCCGACGGAGTTCGATTGGCGTGTGGGCGTTCTCAACAACGACGTCTTGTATGTGTGCAAGTACATGATTCCTAAGGGCAGATGGAAACATGGCGCGAAGCTCCGAGGAAAACCCACAATCGTTTGGGGTAGGACTGTGGCGCTAAAAAAGGAAACGATTCCGCAGAGGCTCAGGGAAGTTGCATTGAAGGCATGCAGCGTGGTGGGCAAGGGACTCTATGGCGTTGACGTCAAAGAGGTTGACGGCGAATTCGTCGTGGTTGAAGTGAACGATAACCCAAGCATATACGCTGGATACGAAGACCAAAAAGACAAGGATCTCTACGGAAAAATCATCAACTACCTAACTGAATAACCTCCTTTTGCCTTTCGACACATATTTATCCCAACACTCGTTATCCAATAAACGGAGATTATGGATTATGCCAAGAGAGCGATCGCACAAAATTCCAGTCAAAGACTACAAGTTAACCGAAAGCATGTCAGTGGATGAGCTCGTGAAGCAGATGGATAGCGCGTGGGGTTTCACCGCGGGCAAACTTGCCACCGGAGTCAGCATCATAGAGGACATGGTTAACGCGAAAGGATGCGTTAAATTTCTCTCCTTCACCGCTGACATAGTAGCCACTGGTACACGAGGCGCAATCAAAGAACTAGTAAAACGCAAACTCGTCGACATAATAATCACAACCTGTGGAACACTTGACCACGACGTTGCACGCTGCTGGAAAGACTATTACAGAGGCAGCTTCGTGATGAACGACTCAAAACTACATCAGGAAGGCGTAAACCGTCTAGGCAACGTGCTCGTCCCAAATGACAGCTACGGTATAATTATCGAGCAGAAAATCCAAGAGATGCTAAAACAACTTTACGAAGAGGGAAAGCGTGAGTTTTCAACGAGTGCGTTGTGCCGCGAAATCGGCCTAAGGTGCTGCGACGAGACCTCAATTCTATTTTGGGCAGCCAAAAACAACATCCCCATTTATGTTCCAGGAATAACGGATGGGGCAGTTGGCTACCAACTGTGGTTCTTTAGCCAGGACCACAAAGACTTTCGCATCAACCTGCTCAAAGACGAAGGCGAGCTAAGCAACGTCATGTTTGATTCCAAAAAATCAGGCGCACTCATCGTCGGTGGCGGCATCAGCAAACATCATACGATTTGGTGGAACCAGTTCAAAGACGGCTTAGACTTCGTAGTCTATGTCAGCACCGCAGACGAATGGGACGGCAGCTTAAGTGGCGCAAGGCCACGTGAAGCGGTCTCGTGGGGAAAAATCAGCGAAAAAGCCAAACGCATCATGATCGAAGGCGACGCAACCGTTGTGTTGCCAATAATGACAAGTGCACTAATCGATAGATTAAGCAAAAAGAAGTGAAAGTGGCGTTTATTGGACGCCTTTGAAGAGCCAGCTCATGTCTGGTCCCTTCCGCTTTGTTGGTACTCTTTCGCATAGTGCATGGGTTATGAGTGGTAGTGCAATGGTTGCGTCGCTGTAGCATACGGCGCGGGTGTTGGGTTGAGCGTTGATTTTGCCCCAGCTGATGGCTTCTTCTAGTGTGCAGCCGGAAAGTCCGCCCCATTGGGGTGCGTCGGTGGTGATTTGGATGGCGTACTTGTGGGGGTAGTAGTATTCCTGTAAGCCTTGGCGGAGGTGCCCGTTTCTACCTTTGACGCCTTTGTCTTCGGTGAGCGGTGAAACGCTGATGGCGATGAGTTGGGTAAGGTCTTTGGGAACTCCGCCGCCGATGTAGACGACGCCTACGTCTTTGGTTTTGGTTCCTATACTTACGAATTGTTCGAATTCTTTGGCTGAGTCCACTTGGATTTTGTGACCTGCGTTTTTTGCCATGAGCACGGTTTCGCCATAGGCGCTGTCTAGGAAGGCTGGGCTGAAGATGGGGACGCCGTTTTCGTAAGCTTTGGCGGCTATGGCGGGAATGTCGCGTTTGCTCAGGAACTTGCCCAGGAGGTAGAAGAATTCGTGGCTGCTGTAGCCAAAGTCGGTTTTCAGCGTCATGATGAATTCGGTGACGAGTTCTTCCATTTTGCGGTAGTCAGTTTCTTTGCCATAGACGTCGTAGTATCGGTTGACGTCGTCTTTGAGGAGCTGTTCGTCGTTTGCCATGTGGCTACCTTGGAAGTAGCCAAAGCCCATGGCATCCACGATGTCTTCGGACACGTTTGCGCCCGTGCTGACCAGCAAGTCGATGAAGCGATTTTCAATAAGCCAGTTGATGATGGTCCATTGACCAGCGGTGCTCATGCTGCCCGCATATCCCATAGCTATGGTGAGGTCTTTTTCCTTAACCATCTTTTCCCAAACGTCCACTGCCTCGCCTAGTTTTCTGCCTTGATAGGCCGTTTTGGACATGTCGGTGAGGAGTTCGTTGACAGTTTTGGGCTTGACCTTTATTGGTTGAAGTTTCTTGCTAAAGTATGAGTCACTCATTAACGTGCACCTGTTTTGTGTGATGTGATTAAAGGGTTATATTTGAAATTTGTCATTTAAACAAAACCCATGCAAGTACGCAAAACGGAAAAGAACATTACCCCAAACCCTGAACAAGAGAAGTTGCTGCTGATGCTGCTGCAACTGATTGCAAAACGTCAGTTGCAACAACCCACACCAAACGCTAAAGATGACAAAGATGACAATGATGATGGAATTTTTCGCGCACACCCATCATCTTTAAACCCAAAATGCAAGACCAGAAGATTATGACCGAACAGTTTACCTTCATCATTTTCTAAACTAAAACCCCAAAAAATGAAGACACCAAAAAGCGCCCAAAAAATGGGTCTATATTCAACTTAAGCTCAATTTAGATTTTAACACCCAAGTCAAACAGCCGAAATGGCTCATGAGTGAGATTTAAAAGTAAAAACACTCATATAGTATGTTTAGTGAATTTTTGAGAGGCTGAATTTCTACATGTCCACAACAAGGAAAACACGAAAAGAGAAAACCACTATGACACCTAACGCGTTCATGGATCACGACAAGAAATTCTATTACATCGAAGTCGAACTGCCAGGCGTCAAAAAAGAAGACATCGTGCTGTCGGTTTCAGACCAGAGCTTCTGCGTCCGCGCTCCACGCGAAGACATCGAGTTTCTGGGCTGCTACGTCCTTGCACACCTCGCGGACACCGACGCAACCCGCGCCAAGTTCGACAACGGCATGCTTAGCATGGAGATTCCTTTGAAAAAGGTGCAGAAAGAAAAGAAAGTCACAATAGAATAGGACGCAAGATCGCCACTTTTTTGTTTCTTCCTAATTGTAGGAACTTAATACTTGGAGCCTAACAGAAATACATCCTGAAAACTGGGGGCAAGGCGATAAGAGGGTCCATAGCACGTTTTGCGTAAGACCGTGAAAAACCTATCGTCTTTACAGAAATATTTACATAACCCAAACGAATCTGATTACAGAAATGTCATCCTCAAAGTTTCCACAAAGGAAATTCGTCTCCGTCGACCCCAGCAAATGCATCGGCTGCGGAATCTGCGAGTTAGCCTGCAGCCAAGAGAAAGGCGAAGAAAACCCACTGCACTCGCGAATCCGCGTCATAAGGATGAAGCCCCTTTTCAATTTTGCACTTTCCTGCAGATTCTGCGAGGACGCCAAATGCGTAAAAGCATGCCCCGAAAAAGCCCTCAGCCAAGCCGAAGCCACCGGTGTTCTCACAGTTAACGAAAACAAATGCAAAGGCTGTGACTGGTGCGTTCAAGCATGCGACCACGGCGGCATCACCATTCACCCCGAAACAGGCTTAGCAATAGCCTGTGACCTCTGCGGCGGCGAACCTCAATGTGTAGAATTCTGCCCCGAAGAAGCCCTAGACCTAATTGCAACCGACGAAGAAGCCGACAAACGCATGAGCGACACCATCGCGAAGCTGCCAGCAGAATCCGACCGCATAGCCAACATAGTCAAGAACAGGGACTGGAAGTCAATTATGGGTGAAGCCGAAGCGCGCAGCCAAAAGTTCTCGCAGAAACTTGAAGCGCTCAACAAGAAAAGCAGAACCCAAAAGAAGAAGTAACCGGAGCGAACATCCGAATTCACGGGGCATTTTTGCCTCTCATCTTCAGTTTTAACCATGATTTTTGTTCTGCAATGATTGTTGATTGTTAGGAGGGCTTTTTGGAGTTTTCTTCAAACCCCGACAAAAGCTGGTCTATGTCTAGCCCGTTTCGTTCGCCGTGGTAACCGCCTTCCAAAACAAAGAACGTGGGCTTTCCAAGCGTGGCGATTTTTTTGCCTATCTTCCTATATGTGCCTTCGGTTAAGCCCAAAGACGCCAAGTCGCCGTTGTGAGTGTCGAAACCTGAGGAAACCGCAACGACATCAAACGGTTTATTTTCGACTTCCTTGAGGGCTTTGTTGAGGGCTTCTAAGTAAACATGTTCGCCGCAGTCAGCGGATAAAGCGAAGTTAACGCAGTTTCCCTCCGTGGTTCTTCCAGTGCCCGGATAATGAGGATGACGATGCACCGAAACATACCAGACTTTGGGGTCGCCCATAAAAATTTCCTGCGTCCCGTTCCCGTGATGCCCATCGATGTCCAAAATCAGTGTTGGCACATCAAGGTTTTTCACGGCAACCGCAATATTATTTATGTAGCAAAATCCGCGGGTGACGGCTCCCAATGCTGCGCCATTCCTTCCCGCATGGTGACCGGGAGGACGCGCAAGCGAGAACCCTTTTACTTTAGCCGCCAAGCACGCCGCTCCTGCACTGAGTTTGGCAAATTCGAAAATGTTCTCGTAGGCTGGCGTGTCGGAATCGTCGACTAAGCCCTTTTTGAGGTTCCAAATGTATTCTGGATCATGAACTCCGAACAGGTCTTCGTCAGAAGCTGGCTGGGGCTCCAAAAACTCGTAGCCTTTCGCGCTCAATACTTCCTGTGCTTTTCTTACTCGATTGGGTCCTTCAACGTGCCAGCTTCCGTAGCCTAAACACTTTTCTGAGTAGACTATGGGTGTTTTCATAGATGCCCTGCATCCATTATATAGATAAGTGACGTTCCAATTAAATACCCATCCAATAAAAACTTAATGCAACTCCACAAACCTCGGAGAACACACCTATGGTTTCAGCTAACCCCTTTGCGGAGTTCCGACGAGAATGCGAAACCGTTCTAGCCGACGCATTAAAAACGGCAATTCCCGAAGCAAAAGGCGAAACGTTCACTTTCAGCAAACCTACAAACCCAAATTTCGGGCAACTGGCATCCTCCGTAAGCTTTGAGCTTGCCAAACAGCTGAAAAAGAAACCTAACGACCTCGCTACCCAGCTTGCCCAAGCCGCAAATAAGACACTCTTTGTGCTGGTCAAGAAAGTGGAGCCTGCAGGTGGCTACGTGAACTTTTACGTTGACTTCGCCAAGTTCTCCGCTTTGACTCTGGAGTCTATTGGACAGTTGGGGCAGGAATTTGGCTTCATCAAAACGGATAAACCCACAAAAATCATCGTAGAGCACACCAGCGTTAACCCGCTGCATCCCATTCACATTGGGCAAGCGCGGAACCCAATGCTGGGCGATGCCTTGGCACGGATACTCACGCGCCGGGGAAACGAGGTTTCCAGACACTACTACATCGACGACGTCGGACGCCAAAGCAGCGTAGTCGCATACGGGTACGCCAAACTGGGCAAACCCGTCCCCGATGAAAAATCAGACCTCTTCGTCGGCAAAATATACACAGTAACCGCATGCCTTGTTGAGCTAAAGAAGTTGAACCGGCAACTAGAACTCGCAAAAACAATCGAGACAGCCGAAGACGTGGTGAAAATCACCAAGGAACTGGACGAATGGATGACCATCGCCGCTGAGCTCGAAGAAAAATACCCTAAGCTCTTTAAGACGTTGCTGGAGAAAATTGGAGAAGACAAAAACCCAGAAGAAGAAATAAACCGCCTAAACCGTGCCTACGAAGACGGCAAACCCGACGCTAGGGCACTCATTCGCGAAGTGAGCGAGCTTTGTCTGGAAGGCTTCCGCAAGACCCAGAGACGAGTCAAAATATCTTACGATTCGTGGGATTGGGAAAGCGATTTCGTTTGGAGTGGTCAGGTTTCGAAGGTTCTGGGGCAACTTGAAGCTTCAGGCTTCGTACACAGCGAAAATGGGGTCCTGGAGTTTGACGCTGAAAAGGTCATTGCAGCTTTGGATTTGCGTAGAAAGTTGGGGCTACGTGAAGAGCAGGAGGTTCCGCCTCTCACATTAGTCCGGGCTGACGGCACCACCCTTTACACAACGAGAGACGTTGCTTACACGCTCTGGAAATTCGAGCGCGCGCAAAAAGTAGTCAACGTCATCGGGATGGAGCAGTCGCTAGCTCAGCTGCAGCTTAAAGTTGCACTGTATGCGCTTGGGTTAACGAAGCAAGCCGAAAGTCTCGTACATTTTGGCTACAGTCTTGTTACGCTGCCGGGGTACAAAATGAGCAGCCGCCGCGGCCACTACATCACCTTTGATGAGGTTCTTGACGAAGCCGTAAAGCGGGCATATGAGGAAGTTTCCAAACGTTCCCCATTATTGACAGAAGACGAGAAACGTAACATCGCCAACTTCGTGGGCATCGGAGCCGTCCGCTACGCACTTGTGGATGTGGATCCAGGTAAACCGGTTGTTTTCACATGGGACCGAGTACTAAACTTTGAAACCAACAGCGCCCCTTACGTGCAATACACACATGCGAGAGCCTGCAGCATACTACGCAAAGCCGAAAAGAAAATTGAAACCGCCGATTTCGCGTGCCTCAAAGAAAACCTCGAACACGAACTCGTGTTATCGCTGGCAAGTTTCCCAGATGCATTCATAGAATGCGCAGACTACCTCAAACCCAACATGATAGCCGACTACGCCAACGCACTCGCCGACAAATTCAACACTTTCTACAACGCGCTACCCGTGATTAAAGCCGAATCAGCAGAAATAGCCCAAGCACGACTCGCGCTAACCGACGCCATTAGAACCGTTCTGACCAACGCATTGACCCTTATCGGGGTTGTTGCTCCAGACAAAATGTGACAAAAAAAGTCGGCGTCTTAACGGGTTTTGCGGTCCAGCAGTTTTCCTTCGCAATTGAGCAGCTGGATTTCTAGCGGCATCTGCCCCACTGCGTGGGTGGCGCAGCTCAGGCAAGGGTCAAACGAGCGGATGACTGATTCGACGCGGTTGAGCATGCCTTCCGTGAGGGTTTCTGCTTTCACATATTTCTGCGCTACCTGGGTGACAGCTTTATTGTATGCGAGGTTGTTGTGTTCGGTGGCGATTATCATGTTAACTTTGGTTATCATCCCGTTGTCGTCGACTTTGTAGTGGTGAATCAAGGTGCCTCTTGGTGCTTCTGCAACTCCGACGCCTTCGTTGTTGTTGGCGTAGACCCTACGGCAGACGTGCTCACTAAGGATTTCAGGGTCATCAAGGAGCTCTTTTGCTTTCTCTATGCAGAACAGAGCTTCGATGAGGCGGGCGTAGTGGTAGTGGAAGGTGCTTTGTACGACGCCTTTTTTGCCCAGTTTCTTGAATTCCTTCAACTCCTCATCGGCAAGTGGCGTCCCGCAGTGACTACTGATGTTTAGTCTTGCGAGGGGTCCGACGCGGTACATGCCATCTGGATATCCCAGCGGCTTGTAATATGGGAACTTCATGTAACTATATGGCTCGACTGCCTCGCCGATGTAGTCGAGGTACTTGTCTGGATTTAACTGGTCAGCGACGATGTTCCCGTCATTGTCCATAATTCGAATGTTTCCGTCGTACATTTCCAAGCCGCCGTCTGCAGTCACCAATCCAAGATAGTAACTTGGAAAGTCGCCGTAACTCTCCATCTCCTCAGTGCAGCCGCTCAGCCATGTCTTGAACATTCCGATCGTTTGCAAAGTCGATGTCAAAGCCTCGGGCAGATTCGCCTTCAAATAGTCCGCACGTTCCTTCGTCAAAGGCCACTTCGCGCCCCCCGGAACAATCCATTCGCTGGAGTGGATCTTCTTGCCCGCGACGTTCTCGATGATTTCTTGCCCAAATTTGCGTAGCCTGATACCTTGCCTAGCGAGGTCGGGATTTTTCTCAATTAAGCCGAAGACGTTCCGAATTGCGGGATCAGCATCCATACCAAGTAGGAAGTCGGGTGCAGACAGATGGAAGAAGTTTAAGGCGTGAGACTGAATCATTTGACCCATGTGCATAAGGCGTCGAAGCCTCACGGCGGTTTCGGGGACTTTGACGGCGACGATTTCGTCACACGCCTTCGCAGAGGCGAGCAGGTGGCTAACGGGGCATATGCCGCAGGCGCGGCTAGTGATGCTTGGCATCTCGTAGAAGGGTCTACCCTCGGTGAATTTCTCAAAGCCCCTGAAGTCCGTGACTTGGAAACGCGCGTCCTTGACGGATAAGTCTTCGTTGAGCGTTATAGTTACTTTGGCGTGTCCTTCGATTCTTGTAATTGGATTTATGACGATTTCTTTCATTTTTTTTCCTCCTATCCGAATTTGCTTCTCCCTTCCATGTTCACAGGCAACCCACGCATTAGGCGACCGATTACCCAGTTTATGAGCCCTGCAGGCGGGGGACAACCCGGAATGTAATAGTCTATCTTCACCACTTCATGCAGCGCAAGCGCCTTAGGCAGCAAAGCCGGGACATCGGTTGGAATCTGCGGGTTCACATCAGCGGTTTCGATATAAGCGCGGTTAAGGACAGATGCTTGACTTTCGGCAAGTGAATTTCGTAGACCTGTAACGTTGCCTGTTACGGCGCAGTCGCCCAGCGAAATCAGAATCTTCGTACGGGCTCTAGCGAACTTGAGAAGGTCCTCTTGGTCCTCGTTTGCTACAGCTCCTTCAACTAAAGTGACGTCAACGTTTTCTGGAAACACCTTGACGTCCACAATTGGGCTGTAGACAAGTTGGATTTGCTGCGCCAAATCAATAAGCGCTTCATCCTGGTCCAAAAACGACATGTGGCAGCCTGAACAGCCGCTTAGCCAGATGGTTGCAACGCGTACTTTAGCGGAGTCCGACATTAACGGTTCCTCCTCGAAAGCACAAATTTCGCTATATTCTTGTCCTTGGTCTCCGACAAGGCTTCACCCTCCACATATATGGCGCCGACAGGGCAGACTTTTGCACATTTCCGACACGAAGTGCACGAGGCCGATTCACCCCATTGATCGTCAAGGTCAACTATAACTTGTTCGTCTTTGCCCCGCAGCTTAAGGTCCAAGGTGTGAACGCCTTCGATTTCGTCGCAAACTCGAACGCAACGGGTGCAAAGGATGCATCGATTCCTATCCAGCACTAGGAAGTCGTGGGTGCTGTCAACAGGAAAGCTGGTCCATTCTCGCTCAAACTGGACATGGTCCACGCCCAGTTCGTTTGCAAGCTTTTGGAGTTCGCAGGCATTGTTTGCGACGCACACTGAACAAATATGGGTTCGCTCGGCTAGAATGAACTGCAATGCCATCTTGCGGTATTCTTTGAGTTTGTCGGATTGGGTAACGATTTCCATGCCTGTGCTGACGGGGGTAACGCATGCCGCGAACAATTTGGGGGAGCCGTGGATTTCCACCATGCACATGCGGCAGCCGCCATAGGCTGCTAACCCTTCCACGTCGCATAGTGTCGGAATTACTACACCGTTAGCTCTAGCAGCCTCCAGAATCATGGTTCCCTCGGGCACAGTTACTTCAATATTATCTATTTTTAGCTTAACTGTTCCAGTGCTCATTGTTCCTCAACCTCTTCTTCTTTCACTATGTTCCTGAAACATTTCCCTGCGCGACACTTCTTATCAACTATGTGCTCCATGTATTCGTCTCGGAAATACCGCAAAGTTGTCAACACAGGGTTCGGAGCGGTTTGGCCAAGTCCGCATAGACTTGCGTCCTTGATGTAGTTGCCTGACTTATCTAAAGCGGCGATGTCTTCCACTTTGCCTGCTCCAGTTGTTATTCGGTTAAAGATCTCCTGCACCTTCACCAAGCCCGCCCTGCAGGGCACACATTTGCCGCAGGACTCCTCGACACAGAAATCCGTGAAGAATTTCGCGGTGTCCACCATACAGGATTGGTCGTCTATGACCACGATGCCGCCACTGCCCATGATGGCGCCCACCTTCGTTAAAGAGTCGTAGTCGATGGGTAAATCCAGAAGCGCCTCGGGTAAGCAGCCGCCTGAAGGACCACCAACGAGGACAGCTTTGAACGCGCGGTTGTTTTGGATCCCGCCGCCAATTTCGAAAACGACTTCGCGCAGCGTAATTCCCATGGGAACCTCGATTAGGCCTGGGTTGTTAATTTGCCCTGTCAGTGAGAAGCATTTGGTTCCTGAACATCTTGAAGTCCCAACTTTGGAGAACCATTCGCCGCCGTTCTGTATGATCACTGGGATGTTGGCAAGGGTTTCGACGTTTTGGATAAGCGTTGGTTTGCCCCACAATCCCGAGTTCGCTGGATAAGGCGGACGCGGACGAGGCATGGCTCGGCGTCCTTCAACGGATGCGAGGATGGCCGTTTCTTCGCCTGCAACAAATGCCCCCGCACCAAAACGCAGTTCCAAATCAAACTTGAACGGCGTTTCAAGCACACTGTCGCCCAACAGAGACGTGGCTCTAGCTTGGGCAATTGCTTTTTGGAGTGTTTGAATCGCCAATCGATATTCAGCCCGAATGTAAATGTAGCCTTTCTCCGCGCCGACAGCATAAGCCGCAATAAGCATCCCTTCAAGTATGGCGTGCGGGTCTGCTTCGGCGAGCGTTCGGTTCGCAAAGACGCCCGGGTCACCCTCATCCAAGTTAGCAACTATGTACTTGGGCGTAGCATGCGATCTTGCAACGAGGCCCCATTTTTGACCTGTAGGGAACCCTGCACCTCCTCTACCTCGAAGGCCACTGCGGGTGACTTCGTATATGACACCTTGAGGAGTCATCGTTGCTAAACATTTCACGATTGCTGAGTAGCCGCCCATCGCGATGTAATCCTCAATTCGTGAAGGATCAATCTTTCCCGCGTTCCTCAAGACTAAGCGGTGCTGTTTTTTGAAGAATGCCTCGCTTTGGTAAAGCATATCTTTTACTGGTAAGCCGAGTACTATGTGGTCACGCACGATTTCGCGGACCTTTTCGGGCGTGACGCTTTGGTACAGGTAATCGCCTGGTTCAATGACAACGGCTGGACCGACGGAACAAGTGCCGACGCAACCGGTTCGGGCAACCTTGCATTCCTTTTCGACGCCGAATTCTTTCACGGCTTCCTCAAACGCTTTCAGAACTTTTAGGGCGCCGAATGGTACGCACCCGCTGGAGCAGCATATGTTTATGCGGTACTTGTATGCGTGTTGGAAATCAACTTCGTGTTCGGCAATTTTCTGCAAATCAGCTAACTTCATCTTTTTCTGCCTCCGCCTTCAAATGCCAGTCGGACACGTTCAAGGACGACTTCTTTGGTGGCTTTTCCGATTACTTCATCGTCTACGATGATGTTGGGTGCCATGGCACATGCGCCGATGCATCTCGTGATGAATAACGAAAGCCTTCCGTCTGGTGTTGAACCGCCCCGCTTGACGTTAAAGTCATGTTCAATTGCGGTCATTATGTCGTCTACTGCCTTGACATAGCACGCCGTGCCCAAGCAACCGGTAACGACATGTTCCCCTGGTGCCTTAAGTTTGAAGAAACTGTAAAATGTAGCTACTCCTAGCACATGACTAGGTGGAAGGTTTAGAGACTTTGCAATATATGTTAAGAGGTTCTTGTCTAGGTACCCATAGGAGTCTTGGGCTTTGTGAAGAATTTCCAGAAGGGAACTTTCCCCGAAATTATGCTCCTTCATAACTTTGTCTAGCATTGTCTTACGGTTGTCGTCCTTCAACATGCTGAGTTTCTCTCCCTGTTTTTCTAACACAAATCTATAGGCAAGACAAATCTTGCATCGCAAAATACAAGGCGCTTTTCCTATATAAGATTAAACATGCCCAATGCGCGTCTCTTTGGAGATTGTTGTTTTAATTGAACTTGGCGATGACCTGCGGGGTCAAAAATGCGGCGAGAGCGATGCTCAGGCGCCTGACAAAAAGGTTGCCTATTTGCTTCAGTCAAAGATGCAGCCTTCAACAACAAAAGAATTGTCTATTCAACCCAAGAACCTTGCTTACATTAACATGCTCTAATCGTCTTTTTGACATTTTTCCAAAAATCTAAAAAGCTACGAGCTGGTTCTGCGCAGGGCGACGAAACATAAACCGAAAAAGGCGGCTCCAAAACCTACGAGAACAGCGAGAGACCACCATGGGAAAGGCTGACCCAAAGCCGATGCTCTTAAGCAGAGACTCGTGTGGGTTAGGGGCGAAAGCGAAAGCGCAACCCTCAAGACGGCGGGCACTTGGTTTAGGGAGAAGAAGGTTCCGCTTAGGAAAGACATCGGCAGAATCACAAGGCTCATGAAGACGCTCATGTCCTGATGGGACTTAGCAATCAACGCCACCAACACCCCCAAGAAAGAGAACGCAAAACATGTTACGACTAACGTTAGCCAGAACAGGCCGCTGACCGCGGGCAAAGGGGAAAACGCAAAACAGGCAACAAGCAAAGCAACCGTACTTAGCAATCCGCGGACAACGCCGATAAGAGTTTTGCCGAAAATCAGCGCGAACGAACTGACAGGGGCCATGAGAGCTTCGTCGAAGCACTTGTAGAAGAGCCGGTCCACGTGGAGTTTCATGCCTGCAGCGTTGAAGCTTGTAGTCATGGCGGTAAGTGCTATAATGCCCGGGATAACGAATTCGAGGTAACTGTAGCCTTCGACGGTAACGCCTCTGCCCAGCCCGTACCCGAACGCCAGCAAGTAAAGCACAGGCGCTACAAGCGTTGTGGCCAAGGTTTTAAGCCAGTTGCGGCTCAGAAAGCGCAGATCAACCCACAGCACTGAGTACACATCCCGAAAGGTATCTAGCGTTCTTCGTCACCTACCTTCTTGCCCGTCAACTCCACAAAGACATCTTCCAAGTTAGAGTCTCGGATGATTATGGTTTTAACTTCGGCGGGCAAGCTTTGGGCGTACATGGTTGCGGCGTCGCGGTCAGGGAAGTACTGGTAATGCGCAAATTTGCCATCCACCAGGGTTTCCACCGCCATCAACCCGACTTTCTCTCGGAGTTCATTGGGTTTTCCAAGAGCAATCAGTCGGCCTTCGTTAACTATGCCGACGCTGCTGCATAGGGCTTCAGCTTCTTCGATATAATGGGTTGTTAGGAAAATGGTGGTTCCGTCGCTGTTGAGGCGCCTGATTAGTTCCCAGATTCTTCGCCGCATCTGCACATCCAAGCCCACCGTTGGCTCGTCGAGAAACAGCACTTTTGGGCGGTGAATCAGCGCGCGTGCAATCATGGCGGCTTTTTTCATTCCCCCCGAAAGATCAGTCACCATTTTTCCGCCCTGCTTTGTGAGCCCCACATAATCGATTAGCTCGTTGATTCGTTGCTTACGATCGGCACCCCGGATGTGGTGCAGACGGGCGTGCAGCTCCATGTTCTCCTTCACGTTTAAATCCAAATCCAAAGTCAAATGCTGTTGCACAACACTAATTACTTTCTTGACTTTTTCGGGCTCCCGCGTCACATCGTACCCCGCAACCCACACGGAACCCGCCGTTGGTTTAGCTAAGGTTGTAAGCACACGGATGGTGGTGGTTTTGCCTGCTCCGTTGGGTCCCAAAAAACCGAAAACTTCGCCTGAATTCACTTGCAAGTTTAGGTCTTCAACTGCGCAGACGTCTTTGTACTTCTTGATCAGGTTTTTGGTTACGATGACCTCTGGCAGTGCCATGGCACCTCGCGTTAAGGCTATTTCATGGATGGATTATCCGACTGTTCCTAATAGACATTAGCAAAAAAAGAGAAAAAGAGGTGATGCGGGGGAAGTTGGGCCAACGCTAATACGAGAGGGGAAAAGGGAACGGAACTATTCCCCTCGCATCACTTTAGGAACGTAAGCACACGCTGGATCGGACTCAAACAGGTCTCCCGTGTAGTATTCGGCACGGGTTCGGCATCCGCCGCAAATTTCGCGGTACTCGCATACTCCGCATTTACCTTTGATGTTGCTCTTGTCCCGCAGCTTGAGGTGCAACGGGTTGTGCTGCAGATCATTCCAAGCTGTCGTTAGGGATTTGTCTTTAACGTTTCCGATGCGGTGAGATTCGTGGAAGCCGCAGGCGCGATAGTCGCCGTTTTGGGTGACGCTCATGTAGTTGCCACCTATGCTTCATTTGCCCAGGTAGCCGTTTCGGAACCAATCCCAAAAGTCAGTCGGGTTTCTCTGGCGGACGATACGGGCATAGAAGGGAGCATAGACGTTGACTTTGAGTTTTCCTGCGTACGCCACTTGTAAATCGTAGATTTCGTTAAATGTTGTCTCGTACTCTTCAGGGGTGGGCGCTAAGTCGGGCATGTTCACGCTGGCTCTTCCAACGGGCACCAGGTTGTGGTACACAATCATCCTGGCGCCCAATTCAGCCGCTATCTTAGCGGGGTGTGCCATGTCTTTGATGTTGTATTTCGTCATTGTCGTTACGACGCAATCTAAGATGCCGTTTTCGGAGAGTTTCTTAGCGGCGAAGAGTGCTTTGTCGTAGGCGCCTTTGCCGCGGATTTTGTCGTTGGATTCGGGGGTTCCGTCTATGCTAACTGCGGTGTGAACTTCGTTCTTGATGAGTTTGTTTAAACGGTTTTCGTCGAAAGCGAACCCGCTAGTTATTAGGCTGACTTCAAACCCGATGCGTTTGGCGTATTCGATTATGTCAAAAATGTCTTCGCGCACTAGGGGTTCCCCACCGCTTATTCCAAACCATGGAGAGCCAAAATCGTAAACCTCATCAACAATCTTGTAGCCAAGTTTAGTGTTGACTTCTGCTTCTTCAGGTTTCACTGGGGGCGTGTAGCTGCAGTACTGGCATTTACCGACGCATCTGCGAGTGCACCGCCACGTCACCATGTATAGAGGAGCTTTACTATTCATGTAACCCACAACCTAGTTTTACCTAATTCTAGCCCAGCTTCCACAACCCAAAAAACCAGCTGGGAAGCTGAGCTATCGTCCTTTGCCATCAATCCTCAGCTCCATCTTCCGTAAGTGGGCACTGCTCGCAGGAGACTATCGTGTCGAAGTGGTTTTTGAGGCAAACGCGGTTATTTGCTATGCTGCACATTGTGAGGGACTGCATAACCTGCTGATACTTCAGAATTGCAACGTCAAACTGGGCGAGGTCAGCTTCTCCGTTAGGCAGCCAAACTTCTAACGTTTCGTTTTGCAAAAGTTCCCGGATGGTCTGTGTTTCTTGGGAATTTACCAGCGGCTGAATAATTGTTTTGCCAGCCTTCTCAAACACCATTATGGTCACGCATTTGACTTTGGTATCAGACGCCTGCGGGGGGGCTTCCGCGAGCGCGCAACTTTGGCGAGTTACAGGTCCTTTCATTTTGAAGCCTCGGACACGTCAACTAAGGTTGGGGTTTGAATAAAACAGTTTTTGTACAAATTTCCTGACACAAAAAAAACTTTGTAACTTTTCCCTGCACAAACTTTCTTGACTAAGCAAAACTGGGTTTTGTAGATAAGTTCTAATGTGTTCATGTTACATTATTGTTAGAGGGGTTGGATTGTCCGGCTCTGAGGAAGAAACATACTCGATAATGTTTAGTTCCTTGAAGCATCCCGCACGCCGCAAAATCCTGCGCATGCTCTCGGAAAGAAGCTTAACGTTCTCGCAGATGCTGGAAGAGCTTACAATTCCCAGTTCCCACCTAACCTACCATCTTGAGAACTTGGGCGACTTAGTCATTAAAGAAGAAAACGGAAAGTACAAGTTATCCAGCTTCGGTAAAGCTTCAGTTTCTATGATGAAAGGCGCTGAAGAAGTTCCTGATGTCCACGCCAAAAAGTTCTCAACTTTACCCTTGAGATGGAAATCAGTTTTCGTCCTCTTCGCGGTAGCAATTCTGGTTTTGGCAAGCATGTCATTTGTTCAATACGCTGGCTACAGTCAGCTTTCAACTAACTTGTCGAATTTGCAACAAGATTATGGTAAAGTCAAAACAGAGAACCAGCAGTTGCTCTCATGGAACAACTCCGCTAGCGAGGCGATGCTCATACTAAAAGACGTCATTCAACTAGACGTCTCAAAGTACCAAGCTTCACTAATAAGCAACACTGCAGAATACCGCCCAGATTTAGGCGGCGTCGTTGAAGAAGTAATGAAGTACTCGTTCACGAATGACATGAGCGCATTCGAATTGACATTGCGGTTCAGGAATGGGCATTTCTCGCTCTATCAACTTACTCAGTCGGAAGGCTTTCCGAATTTCCCGCCACTCTACACTCAGCCTCAACCCTCCGACCCTGTGCAAGCGGCTAGTGCACTTCTACAAAGGTACCAAGCTGTGTCGGGCGACTCTTACCTTACCGACATGAATACTCTTTTAGCAGCGGGCACCAACTTCACAACTGAGCAAACGTTAGGCAACACTAAAATGGCAATTTCATCATACAACGGCAACGCCCAAATAACCTTGGAGTTCACGTGCAATGGCTCAGACTTCACTACGAAAAAGATAAGCATAACCTCCGAAAACCACGTCATAACATCAATGGGCGACGACTACTTCCTCTACAACGTTGGCAGCACCCAAGTGAACATATCGCAAGACCAAGCCATACAAATAGCCAAAGAAGCCGTGAAAAACTACAGCTGGACCACAAACGGCACCCAAGTGTCCGACTTCATGGTCCTAGACAACCCTGTGTCGGCAGAATTCGTCCCACATACAAGAGCAGACAACTTAACAACGCTTTATCCCTACTGGTATGTGACGTTGCATCTTGACCGAACCTACCCAGGAGGGGTAGACGTCATTTCAGTCGGGGTCTGGGCAGATACAGGAGAAGCCACAAACATCGAGGCACTAGCTGGACTAACCTAAATCCAAAAGCTCGATCCCGATAGCTCATGCCGCTGGCTCATAGTATAAAACTTTGGGACTCGATGCCCATGCAGAAGGTTGTTTGGTGAAGGTGGTGCGGAGGGTGGGATTTGAACACACGAACCCCTACGGGATAGGCGCCTCAGGCCTACGCCTTTGACCATGCTGGGCGACCTCCGCACGTTTTGCTTGACTTCCAACGATGAGGCAGATAATAGAATCATAGCAGATATTTAAAGACTTTACGTCGAATTCAACACTTAACTGCGCTTCTCTTATATTGTGCCTTATCCAAATAGACAAGGAAGGCATGCCCATTGACTTCAAAGTCCATCAAACCCACCTCAAAAAACAAACCAACCAGCCAAGCTGACGAAGCGGACTCTTGGAACCCAGAGAAAATGCTCGACAAGCTGATGACTTGCGAAGTTAAGCCTATCAGCAACTGGGTCGAGATGGGGCTACCCAAACTTGTTGACGACATGATTAAGAATTACCAGACGTACGGAGGTATGGACCACCTTGAAGGAAAAGACCTTCCATCCAAGAAAATCGTCATCGAAGTGCTGGAAGATTTGCTCACGGTTATTTTTCCAGGGTACTTGGGCAAGACAGAAATCACCAAGTCCAACGTAAAATACGTCATCGGAAACATGCTGACCTCGATTCATTCCAGGCTTACGATTGAAGTTGAGAAAAGCTTCAAACACATCTGCCGCAAAATCAAGGAGTGCCCCGAAGACGTCTGCCATGCGGAAGCAGAAATCGTGGTGAAGGAGCTTTTGGAGAAGATCCCCGAGATTCGGCAGGTATTGGGCGGGGACATTGAAGCAGCTTACGGCGGAGACCCCGCGGCTGTTAGTGCAGAAGAAGTCATACTTAGCTACCCGTGTGTGCTCGCCATCACAACCTACAGGATTGCGCACGAGCTTTACCTGCGCGGAGTCCCGTTGATTCCCCGAATCATGAGCGAACACGTGCATTCCCTTACAGGCATTGACATACACCCAGGAGCCCGAATCGGCAAAAACTTCTTCATCGACCACGGCACCGGCGTAGTCATTGGGGAAACTACAGAAATCGGCGACAACGTCAAAATGTACCAAGGCGTCACACTTGGAGCGTTGAGCTTCCCTAAAGACGAGAAAGGACACATAATCAAGGGCAGGAAAAGGCACCCTACAATCGGAAATAACGTGGTCATCTACTCTGGAGCTACCCTGCTGGGTGCTGATGCTGTGATAGGGGACAACGTGGTCATAGGCGGAAACGTTTGGATAACCTCACCTGTCCCGTCGAACACGAGGATAACGATTGCGCAGCCTGAGCAGAACATAAGAAAAGAAAGAAACGGCAAATGAGCTGTTAGATTAGGCGGAAGTTTTCTTTCACCGAAGTCAGGACCACATGCGTATTGGTTCTCTCAACGTAGGGTAGGGCTAACAAACGCTTCGTGAATACACCCAAGTCCTCTCGGCTTTTAAATTTTGCAACGATAACCGCATCTGTTAAACCTGTTACGTCGTAGACACTGCACACATTGGGAATCTTTGCAATCTCAGCCTCAGTATCAACCAACTTGCCTTTGGCAACAGTAATTTCGGTAACAACGGTTAATTGGTAGCCGAGTTTTTCGTGGTCAAGTATAACTGAATAGCCTTTGATTAAGCCGTCGTCTTCCATCTTCTTGATCCGCGAGAGCACCGTACCGACAGATACACCGACGTTCTTTGCTATTTGCCTGCTTGAGAAGCGAGCATCTTCTAAGAGGGCCTTCAGGATTTTGTTATCGATTTCGTTTAGCTCCATATTATAAGTCTCCTGCACGTTTTTCCAGTGAACGATGCCTTTTTGAAACGTTCTTTTAATAATCAGACAGGTAAGTTTATAAAAGTTTAGTTTTTTTCCGACCTAAAAAACCAAGCAAGCAGCAGCCATCGTTGGTTTAACACAAACGATGGAGCAATCTTAAATTACTAGTCTAAACCCCAGATAATAACCGTGAGCCACGGCAAAATGCAAACCAAATACGACACAATTCTGGTTCTTGACTTCGGAGGACAGTACTGCCACCTCATCGGTAGAAGAATCAGAGAAAACGGTGTGTTCTCGGAGATTGTTACCCACGACATCACGCCAGCCGAAATTTTGGCTCTCAATCAAAAATTCAATATTAAAGGCTTAATTCTTTCAGGTGGACCATCAAGCGTCTACGAACCGGGCGCTCCCCGCATAGATCCTAAAATTCTGGAATTAAGCTTGCCAATCTTAGGCTTATGCTATGGGCATCAGCTTGTTGCCCAAATTGTGGGTGGAAAAGTTTCCCGCGCTTTCTGCCGGGAGTACGGCACCGCTGAAGTGAACATCGACAAAGCTGTTGGTGTGCTGTCGGGTTTAGGGGGCAAAGAAACTGTTTGGATGAGCCACGGCGATACGGTTTCGGCGGTGCCGTCGGATTTTGAGGTTTTAGCTCACACTGATAGTTGCCCGGTCGCTGCTTACCGCAGCAAACAGAAGTCCATTTACGGCTTGCAATGGCACCCTGAAGTTGTTCACACTAAGAAAGGCGCGCTTATGCTGCGAAACTTCGTTTTCGAAGTTTGCCACTGTGAAGCTAACTGGAAGATGGATGACCTCATCGAAAGGATGGTTAACGAAATCAAAGCCGACGTCGGCGACTCCACAGCCATCATCGGGTTAAGCGGGGGCATAGACAGCAGCGTCGCAACCGCACTTGCCGCGGAGGCGTTAGGCAGCAAACTCACG
>Ga0182021_10001446_pt1 | contig 27175 bp, 13 predicted proteins | sample 612E3MmetaG_FD_120493 | JGI IMG/M metagenome (GOLD analysis project Ga0182021, IMG submission 120493) | Permafrost microbial communities from Stordalen Mire, Sweden - 612E3M metaG (Illumina Assembly) | ecosystem: Environmental > Terrestrial > Soil > Wetlands > Permafrost | place: Sweden...
ACCGGTGGCGTTCCCGAGCCCGGGACGCTTGCGCTGTTGGGCCTGGGCCTCGGAGCAGGCTCTCTATTGCTCCGCAAGCACCGTCCAAGTTGAGCCCCACCTCGGCCGGAGCGATAATCAAGAGGAGCTGGACGAGGTTCTGGAAATTCTAATCGCGGCGGTTACCAGCGGCGCGGCTCAGGTGATCTCGGTGAGAGGCTCGGGGAATGTCACCGGGCAATACAAAGACGCCACCGAGCTTGTCACCCAGGCCGACCAGCGATCGGATGCCGCCATCCTCTCAATCCTCGAGCCCAGGTTCCGCGCGCTCGATTCCAGCATCGGCTTTCGCCTGGAGGAATCCGGCGCCACCGGTCCGCAAAGTTCGCGCTGGGTGGGGGCCGACCCGTTGGACGGGACCAATCACTTCGCCGCCGGCGGCACCGCCTACTCCGTCCAGGCCCATTATGTGGAGAACGGAGTTCCGCTGGTTGGCGTCGTGTTTCAGCCGGAAGTATACCTGCCGCTTTCCGAATCCGCCCATTGCACCGGCAGGCTCGCCTACGCCATCCGGGACGGCGGCGCGTTCGTTCAGCGAACCGAATTTACCGGCACGGACTTCGTCCGCGGCGCTGCCCGGCGGGTCACGAAACCGCCGCTCGTAGAGGTCAGACGCTACGTCTCCTGCGTGCCGCTCAGCACCAAGATGGCGCCCGAGGAGTGGAAGCGGGCGGAGCGCGTGTTGGAAAGCGGCATCGTCGCCGTGACCACCGGAGTGGGCGGCGCGGGCGGGAACGTCATGATGACGATTTTCGGCGGCCAGCACGTGTATGCCAATCTGGGCGCGGGGGAGGATCTGGATCTGATTCCGCCCCAGGTGATCGCGCTGGAAGCCGGGATGACGGTCTGGGGAGTCGACCGGACCCCGCCCATCTGGAACGTGCGCAAGCAGCCCTTCATCGTGGCGCCAAATCCGCAAATTGCGGAGCGCTTCCTGCAGGCGGCGGGACTCTAGAACCCGGAGATACTTGCAGGCGCAAAGGGGTGGGGATAAGTGACGCTGTTGCGCTGGGAGCCACCCGCATAAGAAAGCCAAGAAATAGGGATGCACGGGCGGACTAGTATTCGTTATCGAAAGGGAATATCTATGTCACGTCTGTTATCTCTGTTGCTTCTGGCGGCAACCGCCGGAGCCGCAATGCACCCCGGCGGTCCGGCCACGTGTGTGGGTGGATCCGTCACTTCGCTGCGGACCGGAATGAAAGGCGAGGTTCTCACCGGCACTCCCGACGCCTTCGTGTTCGAGGCATCCTCCGGAGGGGTTCGCATCCCCTACGACAAGATCAACCTCATCGAGTACGGGCAGGAAGTCCAGCGGCGGGTGATGCTGGCCTGGGTGATCTCGCCGATGTTCCTGCTGATGAAGTCGCGGAAACATTTCCTCACCTTGGGGTTTCAGGACGCCGAGGGCCACCAGCAGGCGCTGGTGCTGCGGCTGGACAAGCGCATCGTGCGCTCCGCGCTGGCCGCCCTGGAAGCGCGCAGCGGCCGGACGGTGACTTTCCTGGACGCGGAAGCGCGCAAGTACCACCGGGGCGGATAGGCTCGCCGCGACTGTTCTGGCGTCATAGAGCACCTTCCCCTCTCGCACGATCGTCGCCGGCAAGGACGCCCTCACGTGGGCAGCGCGCGTGTCGAAGTCGCTGGCCGGCCAGCGGACCACGTCCGCGGCCGTACCCACGCCCCAGAGTGCACGGTGAATGCCCGGCCGGTAGAGACTCTCCGGTGCCTCGTCCGGCAACACCACGCAGAAGTCGAGATCGCTGTCCGGACCGCCGTCACCGCGGGCGGCGGAGCCGAACAGGTAGATGCGCTCCGGGTGGTAGTAGTACACCAAACGGCGCGTGATCTCGGTGATGGCTTGGTCCTGTGTCATCCACCTCTATTGTGCACTGGAATCGGGAGGGGAGCGGCGGCCCCACTCACCCTCACCCCGTCGTTAGCCCCTGGCCTTCGGTGCACTGGTACGAACCGGCACGCACGTTCTTGAATTCCTGCACCGCGCCGCTGGGCCACTCGATGACCAGGCGCGTCGCGGCGTCGCGCTTGCCGAGGCCGAAGGTCAGCGTCAATTCGGATTGCGACAGGTAGCTGGAACCAGTTTTGACCCGGCGGGATTGCGCGCCCTCGGGGTCGAAGACGCGGACTAGGGCGCCGATGGCGTCGCGATTCGATTTGGTGCCGGTCAGGCGCAGGCGCAGCCCGCGGTTGCCCCACAATTGCTCGTTGCGATAGAGGTAGGCGGGGCCCTGGTTGGTGGTGATCAGAAGATCGGGCGATCCATCGCGGTCGAAATCGCCGTACGCCAGGCCGCGCGCCACCTTGGGGGAAGCGAAAGCCGTACCCGCCTGCGCTGCAACGTCGGGGAAAACGCCCTTGCCTCCGTTGAGGAACAGGTGCGGAGGTTGCGCGTATCCCACATTGCCGTGGATGTGGCGGACGGTCTCGTCGATGTGCCCGTTCACGGCCACCAGGTCCAGGCGCCCGTCCAGGTCGATATCCAGAAACGCGCAGCCGAATCCGAGGCTGGCGCGGGATGCCTGGCCGACTCCTTCCATCTGGGCCGCATCCTTGTAAGTGCCATCGCGGCCGGGGCGGTAGAGGGCCATCATTTCGTTGTCGAAGTTGGTGATGGCGATGCTCTCGGCGCCGGAGTTGTCGAAATCGGCGGCGTCCACGCCCATGCCGGCGCGCGCTTTGCCGTCCTCGCTGAAGGCCACGCCGGCGCGCACGGCAACGTCTTCAAAGGTGCCGTTCCGCTGGTTGCGATAGAGCTTGTTGGGCTGCGTGTCATTGGCGATCAGCAGGTCCGGCCAGCCGTCGTGGTCGTAATCCAGCAGGGCCACGCCCAGCGATTTCGACGTGCTGTCGAAGATGCCGCTCTTGGCCGTGACATCTTCGAACGTGCCGTTGCCGCGGTTGCGGAAGAGCCAGCAGGTCTCGCCGTGATAGGCTTCGGGGGTGCAGTACGACTTGCGCTTGCCATCCACGCTACAGAAAACGTCGTGCGCGGCGGACCACTGGACGTAGTTGCAGACCAGCAGGTCGAGCCAGCCGTCGCGGTCGAAATCGAACCAGATGGCCGAGGTACTGAAGGAGTTGCGGCCTCCCAGGCCGGCTTTCTCGGTGACATCGATGAAGCGACCGCGGCCGTTGTTCTGAAAGAGGCGGTTCTGGCCGACGGCGGTGACCAGCAGGTCGGGGAAGCCATCGTTGTTGTAGTCGCCGATGGCCACGCCCATGCCGTACATTTCCACCGCCAGGCCGGCGCGCTCGGTGACGTCGGTGAAAGTGCCATTACGGTTGTTGCGGTAGAGCCGCATGGTGGTGCGCTCGCGGCGGCGCCCGGTGTTGTCGGTGTCCCAGCCCATGCCGTTGACCAGCAGAATGTCCAGCCAGCCATCGGCATCGTAATCGAAGAAGGCGCAGCCGGGGCCCATGGTCTCGGGCAGGTACTTGGCGCCGAATGCGCCGCTGTTGTGGCGGAACTGTATACCGGCGGCCGCGGTGACGTCGGTCAGGCGGAAGCCCGGGTCAGGCGCGCCAGCGGCCAGCGCCCGCGCCGCCGCGCTACCCAGAAAAGCCCCGCCCAGGAACCCCCGGCGGGTCACGCGATGCTCACCAGGCCCTGGCGAATGGCATAGACCACCAGTTCGGCGGTGTTATGGATGCCCAGGGTCTGCATGATGTTGGCGCGGTGCACGGCCACCGTGTTGACGCTGAGCGTGAGCACGATGGCGATCTCTTTGTTGGATTTGCCGTGCACGATCAAATGCAGCACTTCGAGCTCGCGCGTGGTCAATTGGGGCGGCGGCTGGCCGGCCGGTTCGGTGATCGAACCCAGGCGCTGGTCGAGCACCAGCTTGCCTGCCGCCACCTGCTTCACAGCGTCCACCATTTCCAGGTCCAGGGCGTTCTTCAGAATATATCCGCGCACGCCGGCTTCCAGGCAGGTGCGCACGTAGGAAGCCTCGGCGTGCATGCTGAGGATCAGGATGGCGGTTTCCGGCGCCGTGCGCAGGATGTGGCGCGCCGCCACCGCGCCGTTCATGCTGGGCATGGCGAAATCCATGACCACCACGCGCGGCTTGAGTTCGGCGGCGAGTTGCACGGCCTGGTGGCCGTCTTCGGCTTCGCCGACCACGGTGATCGCCGGGTCGTCTTCCAACATGCGGCGGAAGCCGCGCCGCACCAGGCTGTGGTCGTCCACCAGCAGGACGGAGATTTGTGGCTCAGTCATGGGCCTCCTGAATAGTGGCGGGTACAGTGAGCCGGACCAGCGCGCCGCCGGAACCCAGGTTTTCCAGGTCCAGAAGGCCGTTCACCAGGCCGGCGCGCTCGCGCATGGAGACCAGGCCCATGCCGTAGGCATGCGAGCTGGGGAACCCAACGCCGCGATCTTCCACTTCGAGCACCACGGATTCCGGCAGGTAGCGCAGGCGCACCGCCGCCCGGTTGGAATGCGAGTGCCTGGCGATATTGTTCAGCGCCTCCTGCATGACGCGATAGAGGTGGATGGCGATGGCGCGGTCGAGTTCGCGGGACTCGCCGGACTTCTCGTAGTGTACCTCAATACCCGTCTGCTTCTGGAAGCCGGGCAGGTATTGATCCAGCGCGCCTTCGAATCCGATTTCGTCCAGGATCACCGGATGCAGCGCGTGCGAGAGGGTGCGCACCTTTTCGAGCGTGGACTGCACGATTTCCTGCACCTCGCGCAGGTCGGCGCGCAGCGAGTCGGGTTCGGCAAGATGCCGGCCGGCGCGCTGCAGCATGGTTCCGACCGCCGTGAGGATCTGGCCGAAATCGTCGTGCAGGTCGCGGGAGATGGAGCGGAAGGTGTTCTCCTGCATGGCGATCAGTTGCTGGGCCAGTTCGCTGCGCCGCGCCGAGAGCTCCGCCACCTCCTCGAACAGGCGCCGGTTGTATTGCACCATGTAGAGGCTGGTGATCAGGATTAGCACCAGCATGGCGGCCATGAACAGGTAGACGTTGCGCTCCACGCCGGCGTACACGGCGCGAATGCTGGCGGCGGCTTGCTGCTCGGATTCGTTGTTCTGTACCAACAGCCGCGCCACGGTGGTGCCGATGGCTTGCTGGCGTGCCTGGAGTGAGAGGCGGATCAAAGTGCGGGCCTCGGCCTCCTGGCCGCCTTGGGCGAGGGCGAAGATGCGGTCCAGCGCGTCCCAGAATTGGCCCAGCGAGTCGCGCAGATACTTGCTCTGCTCGGCATCGCGATCGAGGGGCGACGACTGGGCTTCGCGCGCCATGGCGTCCTCCAGATCTGTGCGCAGCCTGCGGAATTGTCCCTGCCACGCGGTCAGCGGATAGGGCTCGCTGCCCTCCAACATGTCGCGCATGGCCAGGCCGAGCGAATTCAGGTTGTTCTGGATGCGCAGAAGCAGTAGGGAATCGGCCCGATTGCGGTCGATGATGCCGCCTTGCAAGCGTTCCAGGCCGCGCAGTTGCATGACCATGTAGCCGGAATAGAGGGCCACCGCGGACAGCGTGATGGCGAGCCCCGCCAGCAATCGTACGGTGGGAGATCTGGGTTGGGACATACCGGTCTTACGAAGGGAAGCCTACCATGGTTGGCGGGTGTCTGTCACAGGCGGGAGGCCCCAAAGTTGCATGAGTCCCTCTCGTGATGCCTCTTTTCAGACGAGAAATCGCGGTAAGCCGTTCGACCTGGCGACTGCGCGTGTCTCGGGAGCAACATCTTGACGACGTTTTGACGCAGACACGCGGCGGATGCCCGGTGCTAAGATACCGTCTCCTAAATCCGCGGATTGGTTGAACTCCTATGACAAGTCTCGCCACTTTACGGAAGCTTTCGGCGGCGCTGTCGCGCGCCGCAACGAAGTTACCAGCCGGGATCTCGAGGCTGAGCGCGCCGGTGATCGGACGTTGGGATTGGCAGCCGCCTGCCTGGCTCGGATGGATCGGCAGCCAGCTTGCGCAAGCGGGGCGCTACATTGCGGCGGACGCCAAACGCGCGGGACTCATCCTCCTGGTGCTGACCGGTATGGCCGGCGGCTGGGCCTGGTACTTGAGCCGGCCGGTGCCGCATTACGTCACGTTCACCGTCACGGCGCCCGGCCTGACCGAGTACGACGAGAAGGGGATCTCTTCCATCAAACCGCTGGCCCTTCAGTTCAGCGAGTCCGCGGCGCCCCTGCAGCAGGTGGACAAGACGGTCGCGGCCGGGATCGACCTTTCTCCGAAGATGCCCGGCGCCTGGCACTGGGTGAGCGACAAGGATCTGGAGTTCACGCCGAAGAACGACTGGCCCGTTGACAAGGCCTTCACGGTATCGTTCGCGCGAAAGGGATTCTTCGGCCGGGGAGTGCTGCTGGAAGACTACAGCTTCGACTTCCGGAGCCAGCCATTCTTCGCGAAGATCGCGGAGAGCCAGTTCTACCAGGATCCTCGCGATCCCAATCTCAAGAAGCTGGTCGCCACGCTGCAATTCAGTCATCCGGTGGACACCGGCCAGTTGGAACAGCGAGTGTCTCTGGCGGTGGCGAAAGATGCCGAGTACCTCGGATTGAAGCCCGACAGCCGAAGTTACACCGTGGTTTACGACAAGTTTAAACTGGCGGCCCATATACATTCCGCGGCCCTGGCCATGCCGCGCGACGACACGCCGATGACGCTGCGAATCGAAAAAGGCGTTCGCGCGGCGCGAGGCGGCAACGAAACCAAGGAGCGCATGGAAGCCGTGGTCGTCATCCCCGGCCGCTCCAGCCTGCGCTTCTCGGGGGCGCACATGACGCTGGTGGACAACGCCCGTTATGAGCCCGAGCAGATTCTGTTAATGACCAGTTCGTCGCCGGTGGCGGAGAAGGCATTGGCGGGGAAAGTCTCCGCGTACCTGCTGCCGGTGCGTCATCCGCAACAACGGAAGGAAGACACCGGTCCGTATAGCTGGAACGACGAGAGCCGGATCGGCAAGGAAATCCTTGCCCTGTCCAAGCCCGTGTCCCTGAGCTACGTATCGTCGGAGGAGGGCGGAGATACGTCGCACGGGTTCAAGTTCCTGGCGCCGGTTGGCCGCTACATCTACGTTGTTGTGCCCGACGGCGTGGAAGGGACCGGTGGGTACATTTCCGGCAAACCCTATGCCGTCACGTTTCAGGTGGAACCCTACCGCCAGGCGCTGACCTTTCTGGGGAAGGGCGCCCTGTTGTCGTTATCGGGAGATAAGAAGGTGGGATTCCTGGTACGCGATGTGGATCACGTGGAGATCGAGATAGGCCGCGTGCTGCCCAACCAATTGCAGCACATCGCGCCCACGATGTGGGATTTCAGCAAACCCTACGTGAACTCCAGCCTGGCGGACCAGGTGGTGGAACGCTTCATCGAGGTGCGGGATTTCAGCGGCAAGCAACCGGGTAAGCCCACCTATGACAGCATCGACCTGGGCCGCTACCTGCGCGGCAAGACGCAGACGAATCAGGGGCTGTTCCTTTTGAGAGTCCGCTCGGTCATTCCGGCGGAGAAAAATGCCTCGCGGCAGAGCGATGACGAATCCCAAGCCGAAGGCGAAGAGGGAGGTCAACAGGAGAATCGGGGAAACGGGGCCGAGGACACACGGCTGATCCTGATCACCGATCTCGGTTTCATCGTGAAGCAGGCGAAGGACGGCACGCGCGATGTGTTCGTGCAGTCGATCCACAGCGGCCTGCCGGTGGACGGCGCGCGGATCGAAGCCATTGGGCGCAACGGCCAGGCGGTGCTGGCCGCGACTACGGAGAATGGGGGCCGGGCGAAGCTTCCGAAGTTCGGCGAATTGAAGCGCGAAAAGGCCCCGCTGATGATCCTGGCGCAGAAGGACGCCGACTTTTCCTTCATGCCTTTCCAGACGCAGGGCCGTACGATGGAACTCTCGCGGTTCGATACGGGAGGAATCGAGAATGAGAAATCGGCGCAGCAGTTATCGGCATATCTGTTCTCGGACCGGGGAATCTACCGTCCCGGCGAGACCACGCATCTTGGCCTGATCGCGCGGACCGCGGATTGGAAGTCGTCGCTGGCCGGACTGCCCATCGAGGTGGAGATCACGGACTCGCGGGGCGCTGTTGTCAGCCGCAACTCGCTTAAGCTATCGGCGGCGGCTTTCGAAGAGATCGCCTTCACCAGCCAGCTCGCGGCGCCCACCGGCACGTACCAGGCAACCGCATTCCTGGTGAAAAACGAGAAGACCCGCGAGATTCTGGGCAGCACCTCGTTTAAGGTGCAGGAGTTCGAGCCGGATCGAATGAAGATACGGCTCGAACTCAGCGACCGGATGGCGGAGGGCTGGCTGAAGCCGGACGAGGTGAAGCCTCGCGCCGTGGTGGCTCACCTGTTCGGCGAGCCGGCCACCGGGCGGCGGGTGGAAGCGGAAATGAGTTTGACCGCGGCGCTGCCTATGTTCGGACGGTATCCTGAACATCGTTTCCAGGTGGGCGAGTCTCTCAACGAGCCATTTCACGAGAGCCTTCCAGCGACTGTCACGGACGATAAAGGCGTCGCCACGTTCCGGCCCGATCTCGGCCGCTTCACGGGACGGGCATACCGGTTGAACCTGCTGGCACGCGCATTCGAGGCGGAAGGCGGACGCAACGTAGCGGCGCAGAGCAGCGCCATCGTATCGAACGCGGCGTATTTGGTGGGGGTCAAGCCGGATGGCGATCTCGCGTTCGTCAAGCGCGGCAGCGCCAGACAGGCGCATTGGCTGGCGGTCAATCCACAGCTCGATCCGGTGGCGGCGGACTCTCTTACGCTGGAATGGGTGCAGCGCAAATATGTCTCCGTGCTGACCCGGCAAGGCAACCAGACGTATAAATATGTCTCGCGGCGGAAGGAAATTGTGCGCGACAGCCGGAAGGTCCGCGTGGCGGCGGGCGGCAGCAATTTTGCGCTTCCCACACACGAGCCGGGCGATTTCGTGCTGGTGCTGCGGAATGCGGCGGGTGCGGAGTTGAACAACCTCAGCTACAGCGTGGCGGGCGAGGCGAATTTATCGAAGTCGCTGGACCGCGATGCCGAACTTCAGATCCAGCTCGATAAGCCGTCTTACGCGGGCGGCGACACGATCGAGGTGAGTATCCGCGCGCCGTACATCGGAGCGGGGCTCATCACCATCGAGCGCGACCGCGTGTACCAGCACCGGTGGTTCAAGACGTCCACCACCAGTTCGGTGCAACGGATTGCGTTGCCCCGGGATTTCGAAGGCAATGGTTATGTCAGCGTTCAATTCGTGCGCGATCCATCCTCCGACGAGATCTTCCTGAGCCCGCTGTCTTACGGCGTCGCCGCGTTCTCCGCCAGCCTGGCGGCACGGAAGCAGCCGCTCACTCTGAATGTGCCGCGCGAGATCAAGCCGGGCACGACTCTGACGATGCAGGTAGTGCCGGCGGAGGCCTCGCGGGTGGCGCTGCTGGCGGTGGATGAAGGCATCCTGCAGGTGGCGCGATACAAAAACCCGGATCCGCTGGCATTCTTCTTTCAGAAGCGGATGCTGGAGATCCGGACCACGCAGATCCTCGACCTGATTCTGCCGGAATTCCAGCGCTTCCTCGACCTGGCGGCGCCGGGCGGCGATGCCGATGGCGGCTTCTCGCGGCACCTGAATCCGTTCGCCAAGAAGCGCAAGCCGCCGGTGGCGTACTGGTCCGGGCTGGTGGATGTGGGTCCGGCGGGACACCAGTTCCACTACACAGTGCCCGACTACTTCAACGGAAAGCTGCGCATCGTCGCCATCGCCGTGAGTGCGCGGCGCGTCGGGACGGCTGAAGGCGCGACGGAGGTGAAGGGCAGTTTCATCCTGACGCCGAACGTCCCGGCGATGGTGGCGCCGGGCGACGAGTTCACCGTCAGCGTGGGCGTCTTCAACAACATGGTGGGCGGGAAAGGGCCGATTCGTCTGGAAGCTCAGGTGAGCGCGGGCCTGTCGCCGGCGGGTCCGGCCACGGTGGATCTGCAGGTGCCGGATAAAAGGGAGGCCGCCGGCGAGTTCCGCTTCAAGGCGAATGCGGTGCTCGGCCCGGCCGCGGTGAAGTTCATCGCGCGCAGGGGCACCGCGGAAGCACGCATGGAAGAAAGCGTGAGCGTACGGCCGGCGGTGGCGTATCGCACGCAGCTTACGCTGGGCCGATTCGAGGGCGGGAAGACAGTGGTCCCACTAACACGGGACATGTACAACGAGAATCGGAAGGTGGAGGCGGCGGTATCCCCGGTGCCGCTGGTCTGGGGACAGGGACTGATCGCGTGGCTGGGCGATTACCCGTATGTCTGCACGGAACAATTGGTGAGCAAGGGAATGGCGGCGCTGTTGCTGGCGTCGCGGCCCGAATTCGGCTCGGTGCGAAATCGCGCCGGCTCCTCGCCGGCAGTGGCGGTTTCGGTGTTACAGAGCCGTCAAAACGATTCGGGCGGATTCGGCCTGTGGTCGTCCTCGCCCGACACGGCTGAGTTCCCCACTGTCTATGCGGCCCAATTTCTACTGGAGGCGAAGGACCGCGGCCAGAAGTTCTCACCGGCGCTGCTCAACGGTCTCGACGAGTGGCTGGCGCGGTTCGCTTCCACTCCCGCATCGAGCCTGGCGGATGGGCGCTGGCGGGCTTATGCGGTTTACCTGCTGGCGCGGCAGGGAATCAAGCCGGCAAGCGCGCTTTCGAATGTCGAGCAGGAGCTGTCGCACCGGTATACGCAAGCGTGGCCCACCGATCTTTCGGCGGGCTGGCTAGCCGCCACGTACCGGCTGATGCAGCGCAACAACGATGCGGAGCGAATCATCGCCAAGGTTCCATGGTCGCGGCAGAAACGCGACATGGGCGAGGAGGTCTATTACGACCCGGTCGTCCACGACGCGCAACTGCTCTACATCCTGGCGCGGCACTTCCCGGCGCGGCTGAGCGCGGTTCCGCCTACGGTGCTGGAAGATCTGGGCTCCGCAGCCGGCGGCAATCGCATCGATTCGCTGTCCGCGGCCTGGACGCTGTTGGCGCTGGATGCTTACGCGAAGGCAGCCGCGGCCACGGGGAAACTCGGCATCGCGGAGATTGGAAAAGACGGGCGCGAACGAACCCTGGCGGTGACGCCTGGCGCCATGCCGAAGGCGGAGCTGTCCACCAACGCCGCCAAGGTGCAGTTCGGCAAGGAGGGAGCGCTGGCGGCTTACTACTCCATCAATGAGTCCGGCTTCGATCGCAATTCGCCGGCGCCGGCGGTCAACCCGGGCATAGAGATTATTCACGAGTTTCTGGATCTAAGCGGCAATCCGGTGGCGAAGGTAAGAGTGGGCGAGGAGTTCCTGGTGCGCCTGCGCCTGCGCACCACCAAGCGCGATCACATTTCCCAGATCGCGGTGGTGGACCTGCTGCCTGGAGGAACGGAGGCGGTTCTGGAGTTGCGTCCGCCCGCCGACAGCAGTACGCCGGACGCCGATCCCGCCGCTTCGCGGCGAGGGGCGGTTCGCTACTCCGGCCTGGCCATCGGATTGCCCGATAAGTCCAACTGGGTGCCGCAACACGTGGATGTGCGTGACGATCGCCTGGTGCTCTATGGCGACATCGGCAGGGATGCCGGTACGTTTGTCTACCGCGTGAGAGCGACGAATGCGGGAGTGTTCCAGGCTCCGCCGGCCTTTGCCGAGGGCTTGTACTCGCCCCAGACGACAGGCATCGGGCTGCCCGGCAAGCTCGAGATCGTGAAGCCATGAAAACGGCGATCGCGGCTATCGCAGCCCTGCTTGGGCTGCTGCGGTTGTGGCCTCACGCGCCGCTGGCGGAGCGCGTCCCGCTTTCGACCGCGGTGTGGTCGGCCGACGGCGAGTTGCTTCGTGTCACGCTGGCATCCGACGATCAGTACCGGCTGTGGACACCGATTCCGGAGATGTCGCCGGTTCTGGTGGATGCGTTCCTGCTGAAGGAGGACCGCTGGTTCTACTGGCATCCGGGCGTCAACCCGGCGGCGCTCGCCCGCGCGGCCTCGCGAACTTTCCGCGGCGCGGGACGGCAGGGCGGGTCCACCATATCCATGCAGTTGGCGCGCATGCTTTACGGTCTGAAGACCAGAACCGCGGTGGGGAAGTTGCGGCAGATCGCGGCCGCGGTTTGGCTTGAGGTCCGATACTCGAAGCGCGAACTGCTGGAAGCGTATCTGAACGTGGCGCCGTTCGGGGGCAATATCCAGGGCGTCGGCGCCGCCAGCCGGATCTTTTTCGGCAAACCGCCGGGCCGCGTAGGTCCCGGGGAAGCGGTGACGCTGGCGGTGATTCCGCAGAGCCCCGTGGCGCGCGCCGGACACGGCATGCAGCAAGAGAAACTGCTGAAGGCGCGAGCGCGATTCGCGGCGTTGTGGCTGGCGCGCCATCGCGCCGATGAGGCGGAACGCCGCCAGTTGGAGTCGCCGATCGGGGCCCGGAACGAGTTCGCCATGCCGCGGCTTGCGCCGCACTTCGTGGATGCCCTGCTGGCCGCGCGCACGAACCGGCCTCCGCGTATCGATACCACGCTCGATGCCGGTCTCGAGAGGACGGTGGAGCGCCAGATCCAGCGGTATATCGACGAATACGGCGATCGCGGAATTCGTAACGCGTCGGCTCTGCTGGTGGACTCACGCGAGATGTCGGTCAAGGCATGGGTGGGATCGGCCGATTACTGGAACCTGGCGATCGATGGCCAGGTGGATGGCGTGCTTGCGAAGCGTTCTCCCGGGTCCGCGCTCAAGCCCTTCATCTACGCGATGGCCCTGGATCAAGGCGTGCTGCATCCGCGGACCATACTGCGCGATGCGCCAACGTCGTTCGGCCCGTTCACGCCGGAGAACTTCGACGGCCGCTTTTTCGGCCCCATCGCGGCGGAGGAGGCGCTGATCCGCAGCCGCAACGTGCCCGCGGTGTGGGTTTCGATGCAGCTCAAGCAGCCGAGCCTCTACGGATTTCTGCAAAGTGCGGGTATAAGCCGCCTGAAGCCGGAATCGTATTACGGACTGGCGCTGGCGCTGGGAGGCGGCGAAGTTACCATGGAGGAACTCGCCGGACTCTATGGAATGCTGGCGAACGATGGGGTGCTGCGTCCGGTGCGCGCGGAGCCATCGGCACGGCCGCGCAAACCGGACGAAGGGGCGCGGATGCTCAGCCCGGAGGCCGCGTTCATCACGCTCGACATGCTGCGGCGCAATCCGCGGCCCGATGAAGATGGGGCGCCGGCGATGCGCGGCCGTTGGCCGGTGGCGTGGAAGACCGGCACGTCATGGGGCTTTCGCGACGCGTGGTCGGCGGGCGTAGTGGGGCCGTATGTGCTGGTGGTCTGGATCGGCGATTTCTCGGGGAAGGGGAATCCGAGTTTCGTCGGCATCGACGCGGCGGCGCCGCTGTTCTTCCGCATCGCCGATGGCGTGAATTTCGCGCGCGCCAGGGAACCGGCGCCGGAACTTGTGCGGCCGCCTGGAGTCAGCAAGGTCGCGGTCTGCGCCGAAAGCGGCGACCTGCCCAACGCGTGGTGCCCGCATACGGTCGAGACCTGGTACATCCCCGGTAAATCTCCGATCCGGGTCAGCCAGTTGCACCGTGCCGTGGCCATCGATGTGACGACCGGACGCCCAGCGTGCCCACCGTATTCTCCCGGCACGACCCGCTTTGAAGTGTTCGAGTTCTGGACCTCCGACATGCTGAGACTGTTTCGCGAAGCGGGCATGCCGCGGCGCGTGCCGCCGCCGCTGCCGGCTTGCGCGGCGGAAGATAGCTCGGAGACGCCACGCGTCGCATCTCCGCTGCTGGGCGTCACCTACACTCTGCGGCGTTCCCGGCCCGACGGCGTCATCGCGCTGGACGCAAGCGCCGCGGCGGATGTCCGGAGTGTGTTCTGGTTCGACGGCGGCGCCCTGATCGGCAAGCGCGCTGTTGGCGAAGGGGCGCTTGGGTGGCGCCCAACGGCCGATGGAGCGCATCTGATTCGCGCGATTGACGACCATGGGCGAGCGGCGGAGCGCGACGTTCAGGTGCAGTTTGCGCCGTGAGGCTTCGGACTCGGCCGCTGACCCGGGGATAGGCCGGTGACAGGCCACAACAGCGGTGGTCGTCCCACCTACTTCGCTTCGTCGAGCACTTCGACGGCGTTGATGCACGCGTAGTGGCGGACGGGCGCCAGCGCGATGTTGAGTTTTCCCTGCGCGTCCGGCTCCAGGCCGTGAGCCGTCCAGGCGACGGCGCGCCCGCCGCCGTGCGCCTCCTTGAAGACATCGAAGCTTCGGCGCAGAGCCACTCCATTGCATAGAATATCGAACACCCGGCTGCCCACGCCCCCGCCGGCGGACGTATCGGGGCCAAACCAGGCTTCGGCGAAGTAGAACGTGACTGCGTAGCGGCCGGGCGGGACGGGAATCGCGTAGCGGAGGTTGCCGAAGCGCTCGCCGCGGAAGATCTCCGGATCGTCCGCGCCTTCCACGGAATTCGTGCGCGTGACGAGCTGTCCGCCACGCGCATAGCGGTCGGGTTCCCAAACCCGCCCCTGCCGGTCGACGTAGCCGCGATCCAGGGAGAGCATTCGAATGGGGCGAAGCTTGCCCGCGGTGCCGGTCGCGATTTCGATGGCGTTGAGCAACGGCGGGTTGTGGAGGGGCTCGAACCTGAGGTGAAGCTTTCCGTCGGCGGCTGGAGAAATGTCCTTGAAGGCTCTGACATCGGCGGTGCTCGGGCCGGCTTCGGCAATCACATCGAATTCGTGAAGCGCCTCTTTCCCGTTGATCCACACGTTAAAGACGCGGCTGGATTCGCCGCCGCCTGCCACGTTGTTCTCGCCATACAGCGTTTCCGCGAAGTGCAGGCGGAGTTCGTACACGCCGGCGGGAAGCGGAATGTCATAGGCGAAAGCGCCCTCGCGGCGGTTCTGGTAGATTCCGGATTCGCGGGCGCCGAATATCGGATGGTCGGGGGATTCAAACGCCGACCCGCCCTGAAAATACCGGTCGCTCCGCCAGATCCGGCCCCAGCGGTCGGTGTAGTCGCCGTTCCGGCGGCCGGCCAGAATCCGCACCTCGAGCGGGCTGGCACGCGCAGCCGCGAAGGGCGGCAGGCCGGCGTGGACATCGGCGGTCTTTCTTTCCGGACTGTGCCAGAGAGCAGCCGTCGCGGCGCCCCCAATCAGGAGCAGCACATTGAAGGCGGCCACGTTGCGGGGGCGATGAATCACAGCCGGCACCACCGGCGCTTCAGAGCGGGGGACCGGCGGAGCCAGCAACGAATCAGGCTCCATGGCCGCTGGAGTGGGAGACTCGGCAGCGAGGCCGCCTTGCGTCACCAGCGTTTCCGCGCTCAGGCTCGGCAGCGCGGTCCCGGACGGCATAAACCGCGGCGCGTAGTGGCCGGATGGTATGTCGATGCGAAGGGCGTGATCCACCCCATCGGCCTCGTAGTATTCGCGCAGCCGTTTGCGAAGACGGTGGGCCTCAACGCGAACGATGGAATCGCGCCTCTGGTCGAAACAGGCCGGCCGCCCGAGCGCTTCCACGGCGATGTTGTATTCCTTGATCTGCCCGGCGGCGCCCTCAAAATACTGGGCACAAACGTAGGTGAGCACGCGCGCCAGATTGGGGGCGCGGTTGAGTATGCCGGACGCCAGGATGGTATCCAACTCATGCCTTTCCTGCCGAAAATCGGCGGCCGCCTGCATTGATAAAATCCCCTAAAGGCGAGTAGATAGATAGCAGTATACACACCCGGGGAAACTACCTTCAAGTCAGTTAACGCGTCCCGGCCGGAGTTAACATGTTGCCAGCGGCGAGCGCGTTAACTTAGGATGCTGCAAGGGCTGGAACCGCTTGCTGACGCGCGCGGCCCGGATTGGTGGGCACGTGTTTGCGGATTGCCGGGCCGCGGCCGATCTTACCCTGTCCGCCCCGGTAGAATGGTAACCGATGCCTATTCGCTTCGGTGTTTCCATCGTGGCGCTTCTGCTGCTCGTCATGATGTTCCTGCTGGCCGGTGGCGCCGCCCTCCGCGAGTCTGTCGCCATCGACGAGGTGGCGCACATTGGCGCCGGCGTAAGCTACTTGCAAAAGCTCGACATGCGCTTCAACGAAGAGCATCCGCCGCTGGCCAAGGTGCTGGCCGCCCTCCCGCTGGTGGCGCGCGGAACTCATGCCGACTACTCCGGCATCATCTGGAGCAACAGCCGGGACTTCTCTTCCGCCTACCTGGGAGAGTGGGTTTTCGGCGAATACGTGGTGACGCGTTGGAACAACCCGCGGAGCACGCTCGCCTGGGCCAGGCTCCCCATGCTGCTGCTCACCATCGCCCTCGGCTGGCTGGTGTTCGTCTGCGCGCGCCGGCTGGGTGGCGACTGGGGCGGGCTGCTCTGCCTGGCAGTCTATGCCAGTACCCCCGTGTTTCTGGTCTTCGGTCCCCTGGTGCTGACCGACGTCCCCATCACCTTCTTCTCCCTGTTGGCGCTTTGGGCGCTGGCCGGGCTGTGGGACCGCCCCGACCGGAAAAACACTCTTCTGCTGGCGCTGGCGCTGGCCGGCGCGATTCTCACCAAGTTCACCGCCCCCATCCTGTTCCTCGTCTTTGCCGCCGTGGCGCTGAGCACGCGCTGGCGGCCCCTGGCCGGGCAACCAGCCGAGAAACCGGACGCGCGCGACTGGCGCCGGCTGCGCTGGCGCGCCATGCGGAAAGCTACCTGGTGGGCCGCGCTGGTGGTGTACGCGGTCTACTTCCTCCTCTCCTGGAACCAGCCGCTCGACATCCCAGGCCTTGCCGGTCACGGTCCGCTGCTCGCACTGTTGGGACGCCTGCTGATGCCGCCATGGCTTGTGCTGCGTGGGTTAGGCTGGGTAGCGATCACCGGGAACCGGCCCACGTTCATCCTGGGCCACGCCTATCCCCACGGGATCTGGTTCTACTTTCCGGTCCTACTGGTGGTGAAGTCTCCCCCGGGCTTTCTTGGCCTGCTGGCAGCGGCACTGGTGGTTGCGCTGATCGGCAAGCGATTGGGTTGGTCTTCCGCCATTCCGGCGGCGTTTGCCACACTTTGGCGCGTGCTCTGGGTGTCGCTGGTTGTCTTTGGCGGGATTTGCGTCCTGGGTCACCTCAACGTCAGCATCCGGCATTTCACTACCCCGCTTGTCTTGCTGATTCTGCTTCTGGCGCCGCTTCCGCGGCTGCTGGGGCAAGTCCGCACGGCGTCTCCGAGATTGGCGTGGGCCTCGGGTGCGGTGATGGTCTTACTCGGCGTTAGTTGCCTGGTCACTGCCGCGCGCGCCTATCCGTACTTCTTCCCCTATATCAACCCGCTGGTCTCGGGGCATCCGGGATACTGGCTGGTCAACGATTCGAACCTCGACTGGAACCACGCGCTTCCGGATGTGGAGCAATTCGTCCGGCAGCGTGGTCTCAAGGATGTTCCTCTGGACATCTACGGGCTCTCCGATGCCACAGTCTTCGTACCCGAGTCGCGGCTGTGGGATTGCCAGGCTCCCACGGCCGCGGATGCCGGCCTGTGGGTCGTGGTCTCCGCCAACGAGATTCTGGATGCCCACAACTGTATCTGGCTGATGCAGTACCCGCATGAACCGCTGGCGGGTGGCAGCATGTTCGCCGTCCAACTGCCACGGATCATCCCGCCCGCCGGAACCCCGGGAGGGCCGCCGCCGATAGAGGCTCGACGGCTGTTCCTGAGGATGCCGTTTGAGATGCGACAGATGTTTCTGGGCCTGTACCGCCATCCCGAGGACATGCCGAAGGTCATGGCGGACTTGAGGGCAAGATTCGAGGAGCAGGCGAGGAAGAAGAAGTAGCGGGTGGCGAGGGCGCGTGCATGGCAGCGCGCTTTCGTCACATGCGCGAACCAAGTAGCCGTAAGTCTCGCCGTGGTAGCATGAGCTTAGACCGCGCTGCGGCTGCTATCGGCATTGGGCGGTACACCCTTCGGCTGCGCTGGGACTACGGGTCGGAGGCAAGCAGTGCGCAGAGTTAGGATGCTCCTAGCCGGTCTCCACGCTTTCGTAGGAACGCACACCGTATGTGCGCAGCCCGTAACCACGCAAGCGACCCCTGCTACGACACCAACCACGATTGTCGAGTACGCGATTCCCACGCCGAATTCCGGGCCCACCGGTATTACCGCGGGTCCCGACGGCAACCTGTGGTTCACCGAGAGTGGCGCCAACAAGATCGGGAGAATCACTCCGGCCGGCGTGATCACGGAGTTTACCATTTCGGCGTCGACCTGGGCCGCGGCAGCAGGCATTACGCGGGGGCCCGACGGATACCTCTGGTTCGCCGAGCAGCAGGGAAGCAACATCGGCAAGATATCCACCAGCGGGGTCATCACCGAGTATCCGGTCCCGAGCGCGGGATCGCAACCCTACGGGATCACCGCCGGGCCGGACGGGAATCTCTGGTTTACCGAGTGGCGAGGGAACATCGGGAAGATCACGCCGAGCGGGGTGGTTACGGAGTACCCATGCGGTTTCTGCAGCCTCCCGAAGGACATCACGGCGGGTTCCGATGGCAAACTGTGGTTCGCGCCGAGCGTCGGCAATCAACTGGGCACCATTACGACGAGCGGAGTCGTCACCGCCGTCAACGCCGGCATCAACAGTGCGCAATCGCTGACGGCAGGGCCTGACGGCAATATCTGGGTCATCCGGTCCGATTCGGCGATCTTCAAGATACCAACCGGCAATCCTTACAACGGCGTGCGGTACATCACCTCGGGAGGAATGCCAGGAACGATCACCCAAGGCCCCGACGGCAATCTCTGGTTCACGGAGCACACGGCGATCAGCGGGGCGGCGATCGGGAGGATCACGCCTGGCGGAGTCGTCACGGAGTTTCCCGTTCCCAGCTCCACTTCCGGCCCGCTAGGCATCGCCACCGGCCCCGATGGCAACATCTGGTTCACGGAGAACCCTGGAAACAAGATTGGGATGTTGGTGGTTTCCACCGTACCGTCAAGCCCTACCGCGACCCTCAGCCAGTCGTCGCTGACGTTCTCCGGCGTAGCCGGCGGCGGCGCGCCAGCGTCACAGACGTTTACGGTGTCTTCCACAAGTCCCATTGCATTCACCGCATCGTCCGCAGTCACGACTCCGTATGGCGGCTCGTGGTTGGCGGTTTCCCCGTCCGGCAGTTTGAACACCAACCAGGTCGTCACCGTCAGCGCGAATCCGGCCGGGTTGCAGTCGGGCACGTACTCCGGAAGGGTCGATATCACTTCGGGAACAGTCACCCAATCGGTGACAGTGACCTTGAATCTCTCGGCCCCCACTACCGGCAACGTGACGGCGAGCCCCGCTTCGATCAGCTTTGCCTATACCGTCGGGGGTGCCGCGCCCACAGGTGTTCAATTGAACGTGGTCAGCGCGGTCGGCAGCGCGTATCAGATCCCTTGTACGGTCTCGACCTCCGTATCCTCGCCCAGCGGTGGCAATTGGCTGCTCAAGAACCCCACGGGAGCCAGTCAGACCACGCCCTTTGGTCTCGGCATCCTCGTGAACCCAGTCGGCCTCTCTGGCGGCGTCTACACCGGAAGCGTCACCATCAACCCGGCCGGCGGATCGGTGGTCACCATCCCAGTCACCCTGACGGTGACTTCCGTGCCGGCGATCGTGGCCAGCCCGGCCACGCTAAGCTTCACTTATCAGCCAGGCGGCACCGTTCCCTATCCTCAATCGATCTCGGTAGCCGAACAGAGCGGCCTGCGGGTTGCCTTTACGGCGGCGGCCGTCGGGACGCCGAGCGGCTGGCTCTCGGTGACGCCTTCGGCCAACACCACTCCCGGCGGACTTACCGTGTCCGTTTCACCCACTGGGCTGGCGCCGGGCACTTATCAAGCGAACATCGTCGTCACCCCGGGCGCCACTGGAAGCGTGGCAATCAACATACCCGTGTCGCTGTCCGTGAGTCATCCGCCCCTGATCGCCAGTCCGGCGGCATTGACTTTCACTTTCCCAAATCTGGGAACTGCCCCGCCAGCGCAGTCTATTCAGGTGAGCGCCTCGGGCAACGCCGCTGTCTCCTTCACCACAGGCCTGTATCTTCAGGACTCCTGGTTCTCAGTCACGCCTGCCAGTGGCACCACTCCCGCCACGGTAGTGGTCTCGATTTCTCCCTCGGGGCTGCTCCTCGCCCCGGGCACCTATGGAACGACTGTCGTCATCAGGCCTAACACTGTTGCCGATCCACAAACGCTGATTCCCGTCAGATTGACGGTGACCGCCGCCGTTAAGCTCATTGCCAATCCAGCATCCGTGAACCTCAACTATCAGATTGGCAGCAGCCCGCCGCCACCGGTGTCCATCCAGTTGAGCGCCACCGGCAACGCCGCCGTGCCTTTCGGCACCTTTATACAGACCAGCAAGGCGTTCTCAGTCCCGGAAACAAATGGCAACACTCCCGCCACGCTGACTGTATCGATCAACACCGCGGGCCTTACTCCTGGCGTATACGCGGGGACAATCGGCATCATGTCCGGAGATCTCAGTATTTCCGGAATCGAGATCCCCTTGACGCTGACCGTGACCGCCGGCGCGGCAATTTCCGTCAACCCCGCTTCCCTGAGTTTCACCTGCCAGGCCGGAGGCAGTAGTCCGCCTACGCAGTCCGTTCAGGTGAGCGCCAGCGGCAACGCCGCCGTCTCCTTCACTGCCGCGATGTTCGGCGCACCCTACTATTTCTTCGTCGATCCAAAGGCAGGCACAACACCGGCCACCTTGGTGGTCTCGATTCAGCAAGCGGGCCTCGCCCCCGGCACATATTCCGCAACACTCGACATCACTCCAACCGCTGACGGGAATCCGCAAACTCACATTCCCGTATCGCTAACCGTGACCCCGCCGGCGATCTCCGCCAGTCCTGCCTCACTGACCTTCGCCTACCAGCCCGGCGGCAGCCCGCCCTCGTCGCGGTCCATTCAGTTGAGCGCCTCGGGAAACGCAGTGGTCCCCTTCACCGCCGCCGCGTCCAGCGACGGCAACTGGCTCTCTGTGGCGCCGGCCAGCGGCAACACCCCCGCCGCGCTGACAGTCTCGATTTCTCCCGCGGGCCTTGCCCTAGGGACATATTACGGCGGTATCTCGGTAAACGGCGTCGTCCCAATTGCGGTTTCGCTCGTGGTCGCGTCTGCCCCGCTTCCAACGATCGCCGCCGCGGTTAACGCCGCCAGTTACTCCAGCGGCACGGTCTCCCCTGGCGAGATTGTTACCCTCGGTGGGACCGGACTGGGACCTGCCGATGGTCTCGGTCTCACCCTCGACCCCAACGGCAACGTCGCGACTTCCCTGGGTGGAGTTACCGTCTCTTTCAACGGTTTCCTCGCGCCGCTCGTATATGTCAGCGCCACCCAGATCAACTGCGTGGTGCCGTACGAGTTAGCGCAGGCGACGAGCCCCTGGGTGCAGGTGAGTTATGCCGGCCGGACGTCGAACGCCTACACGCTCAGCCCAGCACTCGCAGCTCCAGGTATCTTTACATTGGATGGATCGGGACGGGGCCAGGCGACGGCTGTCAATGGCTCGGGAGGCTTCAATGGCTCCGGCAACCCGGCATCCCAGGGCAACACCATCGTGATCTATCTGACGGGCGAAGGCCAGACGCTGCCGGCTGGAGTGACCGGCAAAGTGACTACGGTTAGTACCGCATCCAGCGGACCGCTGACGCCGCAACCGGTCCAACCGCTCGTGGTGACCGTCGGCGGCCGACCAGCCGCGGTGACTTTCTTCGGGGAGGCCCCTGGCATGGTATCGGGCGCCATGCAAATCAACGCGCTGATACCGGATGGCCTGCCCGCGGGCAACCTGCCGTTGACAGTGTCTTTGGGAGGCGTGAACAGCCAGTCGGGCGTCACGGTCGCGGTGCAGTAGCCCGCGACCAGTATCCCGAACAAGTCAGCTCGAAACACTGGCTGGAATCTGCGTCCGCCAAACCACGCGCCACGTACCGTTGCGCCGCGCCAACACCAATACGTCGCGTCCGGTTTCACTGTGCTCCGCTTCGGCGGCGACCCAGGTCATTTGCCACGCATACTCGACAATGGCCGTGTCGCCTCTCCGCGTAACGACATAATCACTGGTTTCAAAGTGGCTGATTTTGGCGTGGGAAGTGAACTGGCGGTAACTCTCAATGGCCTGCGCTATGCTCTCGGAGCGCCGCTTGCCTCCGGGCGCCACGAAAACGACATCTTCGGCCAGGAACTCGTGCAGATCCAGCAATCGGCCCTGCATCCAACAGCGGTCCAACTGCTCGACAAACGAAATGAACAAATCGTCATTCATGTGGCTCTCCCCGATTGTCGAACCTCCCGCTAGAGGCCAGTGCATCGCGTAAGCGGCCCCGATTCGGGCCGGCCTTCTCCGCCGCCAGAGTCATCGCCCCGACCGCATCCTCCAGCGCCGCGTCCGCCGGCAGCCGGAAGATCCACGGAAGGTTCACCGCCGTCAGGGCGTTGTCGGCGGAGATCGCAATCACGGGCACGAAGGCCTTGGCGGACAGTTGTTCCGCCAGGTGGCTGGCGTTGCGGCCCACCGCGATAATGCCCACCGCATTCCCCTGGTACAGCAGGTTCACCAGCTCCGTGGACGCCTGCCCCCACGGCTTGTCGGCATCCACCGGCGCCAGTAGATAGCGGCTCCCGAGCGGATCCATCACGGCGCGGACTTCTTTCGCCGACGCCGCCCGATCCGCTCCCGGCCCAAACACCACCAGGCGCAGCGGCCCGCTTCCCAAATCGGCCAGGGGCGGGCCGGCGTAACCCACGCCGCCTTCGCCCACCGTCGCGTAGGGTTTCTCCATGCCATAGCGCCGATACTGGATGGCGCCTTTGTGCACCGTGGCCAGAAACAGCGGCACGATATTCTTGGAGTTGGGGTCGAACACCATTTGCCCCGTCACGCCCTTGTAGCCTTCCAGGCCCGCCAGCGCATCGCGGATCTTTCCGCGATTTAAGCCGGCACGGCACACGGCGTCCAGCAGCACATTCATGGTGTCGAAGGCCAGTGACGCGAATACCTCCGGCTGACGGTCGAACCGCTTGGCGAAACGAGCGCGAAAGCCGGTCCAGACCGGGTCGTCGCGGTTCGGGTCGTAGGGGAACACCGCCTCCATGCCTTCGGCGGCCGGCCCCGCCGCGTCCAACAGTCCGGCGCCGATGGTCCGGAAACTGCCGAACACGCGCTGCTTCATGCCCAGTTCCCGCATCTGTTTGAGGATTTCGGCGGCCGGCGCCTGGTCTCCCCAAATAACGATGGCTTCGGCGTTGGAGTCGGCGATGATTCCCAGCGAGCGCTTGAAATCGGCCGCCCCCGGAAGGTATTTCTGTTCGATGGTGACCGGATGCCCCAGCCGCCGGGCAGCGTCCCTGAATTTGATGACGCCGAACCGGCCGTAACGGTCGTTGACGCGCAGCAGCGCGACCCGCGTCAAACCCAGATCGGTGTAGATGCGTCGGGCCAGCGTGTAACCCTGCACGCGGTCGTCCTGGATTGTGGCCAGATACCAGGGGATGATGGTCTCGGGAATGGTGGGGTCGGTGGAGGCGGAGTTGACGATCGCCACCTCGGTCTTGAGGCTGACCCTGAGACCGATGTGGGTGGTGTCAGCGCTGATCGACCCGAGCATGCCCCAGACCTTGTCGTCATACGCCATCTTCACGATCTCGTTAGAGGCCGCTCCCCAAAGCGCCGCATCGTTGTGCACCATGAGTTTGAACGGCGTGCCGCCATAGCCTCCACGCGCGTTGGCCTCTTCGATAGCCAGCAGCGCGCCGTTCAGCATCATGCGGCCAAGCGCCTGATCGGGGTGGTTCTCGAGGGGGCCCAGGAAACCTATACGCACCTCTTCGACCTCTTTCGGCTTGAGGGTAACCACGTCGCGCGCCGCCCCGTTGTACTCCACCTGCTTCACATAGAACTCGTCGTACGGTACGGTGAATTTCCCGTAGGGGCGCAGGTCCTCGGGCGTGTTGGCATAGGGACGAAGTTCACGGTCCTTCGGCGGGCCGGGCGGATCGCTGCCGCAGGCACAAACCCCCGGACCCTGGGCTCGCAGCGCTGCCGCCAATGCCGCGGCCACCAGAACGCTCCGGATCGACAGTCGCATCGCTACTCCTCGGTTGGGGCCGCGGTGCGGAAGATGGCGATCCCTTCGATCTCCACCAGCAACTCCGGACGGCACAGGATCGCCTGGATTCCGGTGGATGCCGGCAGCGGATCGAGATCCTGCTCCCGATAGAAGGCGGTCCGCTCCTGGTTGAAGGCTTCGTAGTCGCGCTCGATATCCCGCAGGTAACAGGTGGTGCGCACCACGTCTTTCCAAGTGGCTCCTTCGGCTTCCAGCAGCGCCGTAATATTGTCGAAGGTGCGTCGAAGCTGGGCGCGAAAATCGCCCACGTGCAGCGATTCCCCGTTGGCGCCGATGGAGGCGGTACCCGAAATCAGCAGCACCACTACGCGGCCGAATTCCAGGCGCAGGGCGCGGGAAAACGAACTGGGCCGCTCGTAATCATAGGCTTCGTTGAGTGCCCGTGGGGCGCATACCGCTTTCTTTTCGATGCTCGTGGCGCTCATTACTCCCTCTAACACTTCCGAGATAGTCATCATTTGTTGCCTGCCTCCTTCGTCTTAATCCTAATTCCGTGGCTCAACCCGTGCGCGGTGGCCGCCCAGATATCGTCCCCCTGAAAGTCCAGCCCCAGTATGTAGTGATGCGAGGGAGCCGTGTCCACAGGAATGCGGGTGACTGCGCCCTGCGCGTCGCGGACCGTCATTTCCGGCGCGTGCGTGTCTAGCGCCGGCCGGTAGACCGCCCAGTTCGTGCCGTCATAGTAGGCGAGGCCCTTGTCGGTGGCGAACCAGGCGCGGGTGCCGTCCACGGCTTTCACCTGGTTCAGAAAATTGCTGGGTAGTCCGCTGTCCTTTTCGAGGAAGTTCTTCCAATAGCGCCCGTCGTAGCGGCTGGCGCCGAAGTAAGTGGCGGCCCAAAGCACGTGGTCCTTCTCCGCCCAACTTACAGAGGTGGTGATTTCGTGAATTAATCCCTGGTCCTTGAGCAGCACGATTTCGGTCTCGCCGTCGGGATCGTTGTAGTCCTTCCAGCGGCCGGTCGGCACGTCGTACTCCAGCACGCCGCCGCCCCAGACCGCGTAGTAGACCTTTTCGGCGCCGGCGGAGACGGCATAAGTCCAGATCTCGTACATCGGCGTGTTGCGCTCGTTGAAGTGTCTCCACTGATTGGTCTTGAAGTCGAGGCGTCCGCCGCCGGCGGCCGTCGCCACCCACACCGCGTCGCCCTGCACAGCTACGCCGTAAACCACGTCATTGGGCAGACCGCTGTTGAGCTGGGTGTAATTGTCGAATCGGCCGGCCGAGAACCGGCTCAACCCGCCCATGGTGGCCGCCCAGACATCGCCGGTGCGCGGGTCCACGTCGACAAACAACACGGCGCGATGCGCCAACCCATCTTGCGTGCTGTAGACTTTCCACTTACCGCCCTGGTAGAGCGCCAGGCCATTTTCCGTGGCTGCCCACACGCGGGCTCCGTCCACCTTGACCTGAAACACATGGTTATCCGGCAATCCGTTTTCGGTGGTGAAATTCTCCCAACGGTACCGCGGCATCTCGGGAGTGCCCGCCCATGCCCCGGCCGCGCAAAACATCAATACCGCTATTCGTATCTTCATAAAGTCTTCAGATACTCGATCAGGTCGTTCAGTTCATCCTTGGACAGGTCATTGGTCACGCCGTGCCGGTCGTTCGGGTTGAAGACCGTCCAGATCTCCTCCAACGTTCGGGCGGAGCCATCGTGCAGGTACGGTGCGCTGGCGCCTATGTTATTTAACTGGGGCACGTCCACCATGGGTGACCGGTCGGTCGGCTTCCCGGTCCCTACATTTACCAGGCTCAAGTTGGTGTAGTGCGGGCCGTTGTGGCACACGATGCACTGGTTGTTATAGTCGATCTGCTTGCCGCTCTTGGTCAGCGTGCGCGAGAAAATAGACAGGCCGCGCTGCTGTTGGGCCGTAAGTTCGCCGTCTTTCCTGCGGTACCGGTTGGGCCTCGAAGGAATCGATTTGATGAAGCTGACCAGGTCGGCCAGTTCGGCCGGCGAGTAACTCTGCGCGCGGTAAAAATACTTCTCCGTCCGCGGACCGCATTCGGTCTCCAGATCGGGGTTGCCCCCGTTCCACTTATACGGCGCTGTGTCGGCCACCTCCTCCAGCAGGCGGTTATCGACAATATCCACGCCGAAGCCATCCGGTTCCAGATCCCAGGACAACCCGTCCAGGGTCCCCTCCAGGTGGCAGTTGGCGCAACCGAAGTGGCCCTGAAAAGCAAAGCGGGCGGAATAAAACAGGCGCTCCCCGCTGCGCTCCGCGGTGAGTTTCGCCCCGCGGCCCAGCGAAATCGTGGAAGCCACCCGGCGGGCGGCTGTATCCACTACCGAGATAGTGTCGTCCATCCGGTTGGCCACGTAGAGCCGCTTGCCATCCGGCGAGAGCGCCAAGCCCTTGGGCGCCCGGCCCACCGGGATGCGCGCTGCAACGTAGTTGGCCGAGGCCGCCAGATCGTTCGCCATGCCCCGCCGTTGTTCGGGGCTGGCCGCGCGGATGAATGCGAGCATCTTGGGAATCTCGATCACCGTCACGCTGTCGGAGCCGGTGGTGCTGACGAAGAGTTGCTGCCCGCCGGGCGAAATCGCGAGTGCAAACGGAGGAGTGTAGTAGCGGTCCAGTTCATCGATGGGGATCTGGACCACTTCGCCGATATCGGCGCCGAACACCGAAAGCGAATTGCCGAACACCCATCCGTGCTCCACGTGGGCCAGCGGAATCAGGTTTTTCGGCCGCAGTTGAGCCGCGATCACCAGGCGGCCCTGGTCCGCCGCCGCCACGTGAAAAACACCCGCCGCGTTTACCAGCCGTTCGCGCTCCACCACCATTTGCCGCCGCGTGTCGATCACCGTCACTTCCGATTCGGGCGGCGCGCGGAACGCCCCGGCCTCGGGATAGATGTGCGTGCAATAGATGCGCCGGCCGTCCGGTGACAGCGCGAGGTACGCCGCCCCCTTGCCCGCCAGCAGGCGCTTGGTCTCCACGCCGCGTGCCAGATCGATCACCGACACATCGTTGCTCATGCGGTTCGCCACGTAGAGGAA
>Ga0182021_10001447_pt1 | contig 27160 bp, 22 predicted proteins | sample 612E3MmetaG_FD_120493 | JGI IMG/M metagenome (GOLD analysis project Ga0182021, IMG submission 120493) | Permafrost microbial communities from Stordalen Mire, Sweden - 612E3M metaG (Illumina Assembly) | ecosystem: Environmental > Terrestrial > Soil > Wetlands > Permafrost | place: Sweden...
ATTCAACTCTCACTCGGATTGGAAGAGGCGATAGGAACAACGAAATAATGTTGAATAATTATCCGGTGACATTATTCCTGCACTCATGCTACCAAAAAAATATGCAATGCGTAATAGAGCAAAGGGTTGAAAAAGGAATTAATCCTTTTATTGAGTATACGGTACAATGAGCCGATCATATCCCTTCTTGTCACCTTGCCAATACTATCGCTTCCAATCTGATAGTTATCACCATTTAAATACTTAAAGAGAAATATCGGATAACTGGCTTTCGACATTCTGAAAGCATGTAAAAAGGTAGTGCTTGAAAGGTAATTTTAAAACTTTAACAACCCCGCCAATAGATGATACATACCGGCAAACCAAAAGCTTAGGAGGTTATTGCTTTATCCACCCTGCTATGAGGCCAATGTTATATTTAAAATTACGGAAACTCTCCCTCAATTCAACTTGCAGTTTCTCCTATGATGATGAACATAGAATATTTAAGATGCTCTTTTTACAATATTGCCCTTATTGGCAAATAATTATTTTTGAATATGATATTTCTCACTTCAAGAGATTCAATTTCCGTATTTGTGTGCTTCTTCCCGCTTCTAATTTATAAAAATAAACTCCTGATGTAAGTTTTGATGCATCAAATGGAACACGATAGAGAACACCTGCTTGCATTTCTCCATCTATCAGCGTAGCAACTTCTTGGCCAAGAACATTATAGACTCTTAGGAGAACGTTGCTCTTTTCAGCAAGGCTAAATTCTATTGTTGTTGTTGGATTAAACGGATTGGGATAGTTTTGTGAGACATTAAATATACGCGGAGATTCTTCTTGTTTTTTTACTTCGGTTGTACCATTCCAACCTGCTACTCGAGCCATAAGCCACCACCAAGCGCTTGCAACACGCAAGGATCCTGCTGAGTTCAAGTGGCCGTCTAATTGTGACCAAACGTCCTGTTGAAGCTCATGCCCGGAACCGTCGGTTTTCTTCTGGCCCGCGGTACTATACGCTTCGATATCAGCAATGTCGAAGAGAAGTTTTCCATTTGCTGCAGTATAGGCCCGTACGTTATCATTGAATGTTTGTCGAAGAGATTCGGAACCATCGGTGGAATTCAGAATCGGCATCGTCCACCAAATAAACCGCTTGGTGGAGTAGGCGGTTTCGAGATGGAGCATCGTGTCCCGATAGCAAGCGAAGCCAGCATCGGGATCAATAAAACAAAACTTCATAGAGAAGACATCGTATTCTGAGTTATATGCGACTGTAGAAGTATAAAAATCAATAACCTTTGCCTCCCAGCCCGGATTTCCGCGATCAAAAAAGACCCAATGACTGCGATCATATTTGGCATTCTCGGCTTGGAGCACATCGAGGCCATCGCTAATGTTGCCGCCCACGGAAGCACGCCGGAGCATAACCCGCAGATTTACCGCAGGAAGGAGAGCTCCATCCGGAATCAGCGTAAGATCTGTTTTTGTGTGATCAGCCCTGATGTATTGCGCTCCTGCAATTTGCGGCAGGGATAAACAGACCAATAGTGAAATACAAATATGGAATAAACGTTTCATAAATTTCTCCAGAATTCGATAAATCATACCGATGATTTTATTTCGATAGAACGAACAATGTGATTATACAAAATGATTTGTTAAAATAAAACCAACCTCAAGGAATATCTGTACTCAATAGCTTTTCATTTTGCATTGATGATACGACACTGTGCTTTTACATTGTTCATCTTCGTGTTAAAGTAATTTTTCAGTATATTACAATAGTCATTTTCATAATCGGAAAGTATCATAATGCAAATAGGTATTGTCGGTCTCCCCTTTTCCGGAAAATCTACACTGTATCAAACTATTACTAAAACACATCTCGATGCTTCAGCACTTACAAAGGTAGAGACACACCATGCCATTGTGAAAATCCCCGATGCTCGTCTGAACAAATGTATCGAAATTTTCGTTCCCAAAAATGCTGTCTATGCTACGATCGAATTCGTCGATGTTGTTGGACTAAAAAAAGGCGAGTCAGGATCGACACAGTTTACCACCAATTTTTTATCCAATGTAAAATCAAATGATGCACTGGTGCAGGTTGTGCGATTATTCACCAACGAGACTGTTCCTCATCCAGATGGTTCTATCGATGCACTGCGAGATATTGATTCGTTCGAAACGGAATTCATTCTTTCTGATCTCGCCCTTGTCGAGACGCGCATCGAACGCATTAAAAAACAACTTATGAAAATGCAGGATGAACTTGCAAAGCGGGAATTACCTGTATTAGAGAAATGCAAACAGATTCTCGACAGCGAAAAACCACTTCGAGAAACGGAATTTTCAAAAGATGAATTGCATCTATTAAAAACCTACCAGTTACTTTCAATAAAACCGATGCTCGTCGCATTAAACTTCGATGAATCGCAGCGAAATGATACAGAAAAGTACATGAAGCTTATATCTGAAAAGAAAGAAGGGAAAAATACAAAGATCGTTTCCTTCTTCGGCAAAATCGAAATGGAAATGTCCGAGCTGCCTGATGATGAAGCGAAAGTCTTTATGGAAGAGTATGGTATTAAGGAATCGGCGCTCAATACACTGATTCGTGAGGCATACACCCTGCTCGGACTTCATTCTTTCTTCACCGTTGGCGAGGACGAATGCAGGGCATGGACCATCAAGAACGGGATGACAGCGCAAGAAGCGGCCGGCGTGATCCATTCTGATTTTTTTGCCAAATTCATCCGCGCAGAAGTAGTTCATTATGACCACTTCATGACAGCAGGTGGATCGTTTGCCAAAACGAAAGAATCGGGACAATGGAGACTTGAAGGAAAAGAATACATTGTGAAAGATGGCGATATTATTTCCATCAGACACAGTTGAGCTTAGTAATTCTCTCTTTATTCACTCAATCCGAGAAAAAAGTATGGGCAGAATATATGAAACAAGAAAGTATGTAATGTTCGCGCGCTTTGCGCGGATGTCGAAGGCGTTTAATAGAATTGCGCGCGATATCAACGTTGCGGTAAAATTAGGCGGATCCGATCCGAAAGCCAATCCACGACTTCGTATAGCAATGCAAAACGCAAAAAGTGTCAACATGCCGAAGGACCGCGTTGAAGCCGCTATCAAACGCGCCTCGCAAAAAGATACAACGGGTTATGAAGAAATTATATACGAAGGGTATGCCCCGTACGGTATCGCCGTTGTTGTTGAGTGCACAACCGATAATCCGACACGCACAGTCGCAAACATTCGACATTATTTTTCTAAAAGCGGCGGATCGCTCGGCTCATCTGGTTCTCTCATGTTTATGTTTGAACGTAAAGGACTCATTCGAATTAGTGCTTCGAAAGTACCTGATATTGGCGAGTTTGAACTAGATTTAATTGATCATGGTTTAGATGATCTTGCCCAACATGAACAGGAATTATTGATTTACACTTCTTTTCAGGATTACGGTAAAATGTTGAAATATTTTGAGGAAAGGGGAATCGAAGTAATCAGTTCTGAACTTCAATATCTTCCTTCAACAACTAAAGAGTTATCAGAAGATCAGGCAAAGGAAGTGAAGGAACTGCTGGATAAAATCGAAGAAGACGATGATGTGCAATCGGTCTTTCATAATATGGTATAAATGTTTTTGCGTTTGTATAGGCGGATTATGGATCGTCCATACAAAGTTTTTTCTTACTATCTTTATTTTTTCCCATTTTCATAATGTGATATTTCCACTAGAAGATTGTTTAGAGCGATTAATATTGCTTTGTTTTGATTCGACCAATCAAAATAGGCATATGAAAACATTAGGCAAACCGGTTTACTAACCCTTTAAGAGTCATAATTCCAATTCTTTGAAGTAAGCTAATAAAATTATCCTCTCAAGGGATATTAAAAATTCATGCACTATGTATCAAGAAATATACAATGTGGGCAAAGTTGTAGACAATGAGATGAAAAAACCAGCTATCCATCCTATAAATGAACACATTTAGTGGCATATAGCTTGCTTTAATTCCTAACAAGCAAAATTTTATTTCGGGGTGGGTCATGAAGCGAATATATATTTTTTTCTTTGTTCTGAGCACCGGCAGCTTGCTCTATCAGAAATCTTGGCCAACATCTAACCCAAATCCATCCGATTTTAGTTCACAGATTGGTTTTTTTTATTCTCCGCTTTCCCCTTATGGTGAATGGATCGAAATAGAATCGGGACTCAAGGTTTGGCGGCCATGGCATGCGCACAATCAGTGGCGGCCATATCTTTTAGGTAGGTGGGTTTGGACAAATGATTACGGATGGTATTGGTTATCGAATGAGCCGTTTGGGTGGATCACGTATCATTATGGCCGTTGGTACAATGATGACTACTATGGCTGGGTATGGATGCCGGATGATGTCTGGGGACCCGCATGGGTCGAATGGAGGTATGATGATGAATATATTGGCTGGGCACCTTTGCCGCCCTATGCAACATTCAATGTTTCATTCGGAATAAGATTTACAACTCATTGGGCTGCTCCCGTACATTATTGGAACTTCGTTCGATATCATTGTTTTGGAGCTGTCATTCATTATAGAGACATTGCATCGATAGAACATACAAGACACCTCATTCGCACAGCACGAACCGGTTCTCCATATGAAGTAAATCATGCTCGTATAATCAATCGTGGCGTTGATCGCATGATTATCAAGCAACGAGGCAATCCAAGAATTTCAAGCGCAGAAGTACGGGATGTCCATGAACAATCTGGAGAGCGAATAATACCATCCGATGGCAATCGCCGTACGGAATGTATTGAAATCTATCGTTCCACAAGAGATGAAATGCAGCACAGCTTAGAACGCATCGAAGCACGACGGGGCGATCATGCACTTTCACTCGATACGAAGAAGATTGAACGGCCGCGTATCGAATCTCGCACATATTCCAACGAACACACGCTCTATGATCCGGTTAAGACAGATAAACAACAATTCGAGGGCAGCATTCGACGCAAGGCTCAACAGCATGATTTACAACATCAACATAAAATACCGCGTCAAGAGCGATCCCGTGAATACACACCGCGAATACAAAATCGAAAACCTCAACAAGACAGAAAAGAAATACGGCGTGAACTCATTCAACGATATGAACATCAACAAAATCCTTCGCCGCCGACAAGACATGAAATGCCGCAAAAGAGAATAGAGCATCACCATGAGAGCTCTCCGAGTGCACATCCTAACGGACCTGCGGTTGAGAAGCGTTCAAATCGTAGTAGTAATGAACGAAGAGAATAGTTGATGAGGTATTAAGACTTTAAAAGCATTTTCAACAGCTAAATAGAACTGTTTAAATTTATTTCAATATAGTAAGGCGGCTTTTTTTCAGCGCTGTTCCAGCGTCATCTGTTTCTAGGAGCAGGAGTTTTACGCTTAAAAATGACAGACAAGTCGACCCCAGAACACACGATCCATAACATTGAATGCTACTCTACCTGCCTGATCAACACTCAGTCAATAGGAGACACCAGAATTAAGATTCTGGTTTAACTTCGATATCTTTTTCAATAACAGTTATCAAATTATCCGTGGTTTTTGCCAAACGCTCAGCAAGACTGATTATAATTTGCTTTGTCATTTTTGGATAATGTTCAATGATATTATCAAGAGACGTTTTAAAGTGAATCGCTTTCGTCGGTTCAAGTGCAATCAATGTAGCGGTTCGGGGAGTATTGAGAATACCGCTTAGTTCACCAAAAACAACTCCATGCTGGCTAAACTCTGCCACTTTTTTATCATGCTTAAAAACACCAACTCTCCCTTTCAACAGGACATACCAGCCAACTTCTATATCCCCTTCACTGGCAATAACCTGTTTTTCGGCGTATTCCTGAATATTGCTGGTATTCAGCAATTCATTATCCTCAGTAATATTCTTCATCACATTTCCCTCCGGGAACAACAGATATAAGTTATACACTGAATAATTATTATCATGTTTGTATTCCTCTATCGAACGCCTTTATGGAATCAATAACATCACCGACTTGAATCTCATTCATACAGCGAAAATGCCCTTCAGGGCAATTGCTGCGGCCAATGTGAGAACACGGCCTGCAGTACAGTCCTTTTCGCTCAAGGATAACATTTTCTGTGCCAACCGGAAAAAAACCGAACTCACATACCGTTGAACCAAAGATCGCTACTACCTTCTTTTTCATCGCAGCCGCAATATGCATTAATCCGGAGTCATTCGTAACGATCACATCACAAAACTGCATTGCGGCAGCTGTTTCTATCAGAGAGAATTGATTACTGTATTCAATCGCACATGAATTTTCAGATTCTTTATTTATTCCATTTACAATCGTGGAACATAATACGGCATCGTCTTTTCCCCCGAACAAAAGTATTTTTGCTTTCAATTCATGTCCTAACCGAATACCAGTTACGATGAATCGTTCTTCCGGCCAGCGTTTTGTTGCATGTTTTGCCGATGGACAAAACCCAACAACTTTTCCATATAAGTGAAGTTTGAGAGGCGACATTATCCCTGAAATTTTACGTATTGTTTCATCAGGAATAAAGATCTCCAAACCTTGAGCATCATTTTCTATTTCATAGACTCTCACCGGTTCAATATAGCGGTCGGCGACAGATACAATATCATGGTAATAGTTTTTCTTCAATCTCACTAACATCGTCCGTGCAACTATTCTTTTGTTGATCACGACAACATTTTTTGCTCCACTGAATGAACGAATGTATCGACTTCGCAGACTATTGTGAATATCGATAATCAAATCATATTTTTCGCGTCGTACTATTTCTTTGAATCGCCGTAATTCCTGAAATCCGCGTTGAGCATCAAATTCAAAGATATGGTCGAGATTTGGATTAGAACGGATAAGTTCGCTATATTCCTTCCGAACCATAAAGTCAATTTTTGACGACGGAAAGTGTGAACGTAAAACTCGTATGAGTGGAGAAGCGAGAACGATATCTCCGATGGAACTAAATCGGATTATGAGTGTTTTATTTGATATAAGCATATAATGAATAAAGTACATGGATTTTTATGCAGGTGCAATTATTGCAACAAAACAATAATTTCACATTAGGGAAATTATGAAAAACGCAAAAATCATAGCCGAGTTGAAATCATCTGGATATAAAACGGTTCCAGTGAAGGACGAAATGCGAAACAACCTCATCCACAAACTTCAGCAGAATGAAGAGTTGTTCCCGGGAATTATTGGATATGAAAAAACCGTAATTCCCTCCATCGTCAATGCGATCCTTGCAAAACATGACATTCTTTTATTGGGATTACGGGGTCAGGCAAAATCAAGACTGGTACGAGCCCTGCCATCGTTGTTAGATGAATTCATTCCTGTTATCAAAGGATGTGAAATCAATGATAATCCATTTCAACCCATATGCAAACAATGCAGAGATCTTGTACAACAAAATGGAGATCGTGTCGAAATCGAATGGATGGGAAAAGATCTCCGCTTTTCCGAAAAACTTGCCACACCCGATGTCACAATCGCTGATTTGATTGGTGATATTGATCCTATAAAAGCAGCAACACAGCGGCTTCACTATGCCCACGAAGGAGCGATTCATTATGGAATCATTCCTCGCACCAATCGCGGTATTTTTGCAATAAACGAACTTCCCGATCTCCAACCCCGAATCCAAGTTGGACTATTCAATATTCTGGAAGAGAAAGATATTCAGATTCGCGGTTTCAATGTTAGAATTCCTTTGGACATGTTGATCGTCTTTACAGCCAATCCTGAAGACTACACAAACCGCGGAAATCTTATTACTCCATTAAAGGATAGGATTGATTCGCAGATCATCACGCACTATCCAAAGAGTCTGGAAGACGCTGTTGCGATCACGAATCAGGAGGCATGGATCCATCGCAATGGCCGAGATATACAGATGCCTTTCTACTTCAACGAAATTATTGAGCAGATTGGCTTCGAAGCACGGATGAGCGAGTTTGTAGATCAAAAATCAGGCGTCAGCGCCCGCTTAACAATTTCTGCAATAGAGAATTTTATAAGCAATGCTGAACGGCGAGCGATTCTTTTAAGAGAGCCTACCATTATCCCTCGTTTCTGTGATCTACCCTCGACATTGCCTGCAATAACAGGAAAAGTCGAACTTGTCTTTGAAGGCGAACAAGAGGGCTCTGTTAAGATAGGAAAAGCTTTAATCGGAAAAGCAGTGCGTTTTATCTTCGAGAAATATTTTCCCAATCCTCTGCAGCGCAAACAAAAATCCGGCAAACAAATAGATGGACTCGAAGAAGATAAATCTGATTATAATCCTATTCTTCATTGGTTCGGTTCGGGGAATAAGATTGAAATTGCAGATGATATGCCATTTGATAATTATCGCAATGAACTCTGCAAAGTTAAAGGATTACGCGAAGTGACAGTGAAATATTTACCTCATGTAAAAGATGATCCGTTCGAATTGGCAGCGGCAATGGAATTTGTTCTTGATGCGCTTCATCAATATTCCAAAATTGCCAAAGATGATGTCGAAAGTACAATTGTCTATAAGGATCTCATCGGCAGTATCTTTCATCGACAAGAAGAGTCTCTTGAAGAGGAACCTTAGCTGTGCGACTTCGCTATAGTCAATGGACGGATAAGTCGAGAACGGACGAACAGCACCTTCAGGAACTCATGAAGGCCTTCAGTTTTCTCACGCTCAAAACAAACGGCAACATTCAGGAAGCGCTTGAGTGGCTGCGAGAATTGGCGGAGCGTTATGGTATCTTTAGCCAGGATCTCACCTTCCAAGATCTCATCAACAAACTGAAGGAGATGGGAATTATTGAAGAAATAGAAGGAGTTCCGAGCCTTACTCCCCGCGGAAACAGGAAAATAAGGCAGGATGCGTTATTGCAAATATTTTCTTCACTCAAAAAAGGCCCCAACGGGAATCACGAATCGCCATACACAGGACAGGGCATCGACCGTTTACATGACACAAAACATTGGACATTCGGAGATCAACCGACCAATATCGACCTCACCAATACACTCACGAATGCATTTCGCCGTGATGGGATAGACAATTTCCGATTACAGGAGGAAGATCTCGAAGTGTACGAGACAGAACACATCGCTGGTTGTGCCACAGTGCTGCTTCTCGACATCAGCCATAGCATGATCCTGTATGGTGAAGACAGAATTACACCCGCCAAACAGGTGACACTCGCTCTTGCAGAATTAATACAAACAAAATTTCCAAAAGATTATCTAGCGCTTGTAGCATTTGGAGATGAAGCTCGTCTTGTAAGCATCAGTGAACTCCCCTTTCTGACTGTCGGACCATTTCACACGAACACACGAGCCGGATTACAACTTGCCCGCAATCTGTTACGGCGATCAGGAAATGTCAACAAACAAATTTTTATGGTAACCGATGGAAAACCATCAGCAATTTTCGACGACACCGGACGCCTCTATAAAAATCCTTACGGCCTTGATCCGCGCATAGTAAATAAGACTCTTGACGAAGCTGTACAGTGCAGGCGTGAAATGATCACGATCAGCACATTTATGATTGCGCAAGACCTGTCATTGGTCGAGTTTATTGAAGAACTTACCAAGGCAAATCGAGGGCGAGCGTATTATACATCTCTTGATGACCTTGGCGATTTTATTTTCGTCGACTACATTAAAAACCGCCGCAAGAGATATACCTCCCAATAAATCCATTTGCATGGCAGAGAGAGATTCCTCCTCGTTTCTTGAATCTCGGCGATTTTTTCTGCATTTTAGCTCAGCAAATAATTCTTCTGCACGTGGTTTACTAACGTGCTTTTTATTTCACGAAAGCGACAGGATGATCCTCATTTATCCAGCAATAGAAATCAGCCATCATTGCTCTGTCGAAATTGTGCATGGTATTCCCGGCTCTGAACACGTGTATTCAGTTGACCCGGTTCAATTGGCTGTCATGTGGCGTGGTGAAAACGCTAAGACTCTGCATGTCGTTGATTTGGATGGAATTGCTGAAGGGCGCATTGTAAATGAAAATATTATTCGAAGAATGATAAAAGCAGTTGATATACCTATCCAAATGGGCGGTGGACTGCGGACATATGATGAGATTAAGAGAGTTCTTGATCTCGGCGTGTATCGTGTTTCGATTGCCACTGCTGCTGTCGAACAGCCTGGACTTGTAGAACGATTAGTCAAGGAATTCGGCACACGAAAAATCGATATTGCAATCATATCAGAAGGTGGAAAAGTATCAATAAAGGGAGGCGCAGAGGCAACACAAATTACACCGCTCGATCTTGCTTTACAAATGACCCGCCTCGGCGTGTCACGAATTCTCTATGGAGAACGCGAGGATGGAGTACATGATAAAGCATTGCCTTACGATACCCTCAAAGAACTAGCAATCAAGACAGGTGTTCGCATCACAGCTCGCGGTGGTGTTTCGAATTATAAAGACCTGATGCGACTGCAGGAACTCGAAAAATACGGCGTCGATTCTGTCGTCGTTGGGAAACCATTGTATGAAAATCATTTTCCATGCCAGGCGCTCTGGCGTTTAAACGAAATGGCACTTACTGACCTCGGACCAACACGAAGAATTTAAATGGTTATCACTGTTATTGGACATCTCTGTAAAGATGTTGTTCATCTGCCGGATGAAAAAGAAATTCAACAAGAATCTTTTGGCGGAATTTTGTTCACGGTACTTACACTCGCTAATTTAATGAGTGAGAAAGACCGCATCCAACCAGTCTTTGGTGTCGGGCAGACAGATTACGAACTGTTGATAGAACAATTTAAACAATACAAGAATATTGATACAAGCGGAATTTTTAAAATCAAAGGTCCAACAAATCAAGTGCATCTCTTCTACCAGAAGGATATGCAAACGAGGATCGAGTGTTCTAAGCATATATCAGCACCGATTCCCTTTAACCGCATCAAATCGTACCTTGATGGCGACGCTGTGCTTATCAATATGATTTCAGGATCTGATATCACGCTCGAAACGCTGGATTATATTCGAATGGAAATTCGCGAACGGAAGATTCCCATCCACTTCGATTTCCATTCGCTCACACTTGGGATCGATCAGGAGTTTAGACGTTTCCATCGTCCCCTTACTGATTGGCGCCGTTGGTGTTTTATGCTCAACTCTATCCAAATGACTGAAGAAGAAGCTTTTGGACTTTCGGCAGAACGGTACGATGAAACAACGCTTACCAACCATTTAATGACATTGATGGTCGAGACACTGGTGATTACGCGAAACGAACGCGGAGCAACCGTCATTGTGCAGGATATTCATAAAAAACTTACGCGCAAGGATTTCGCAGGTATTTCGTTTGGCACTGCGATCGATACGACCGGGTGCGGCGATGTTTTCGGTGCAGCATTTTTGTATCAATATCTCAAATCCAAGGACAGTTTTATCGCAGCCGAGTTTGCAAACAAAGCAGCAGCGCTTCGTGCAACCTTCAAAAATGCTCAAGAGCTTGATGGACTTCGTATAAAGCTTGAGCAACTTGGAGTAGTCATTTCCAAGACATCAACCAACGGGAAATCAACGAACGGCTCTTGATCGCCGAAAAGATTTTTTATCATGACTCTAAAAGAACGCATTGAATTATTTTTCACACAAGATATTACTAAGATAGATCGTCAATCTGCGATACAGACATTCAACGAATTGAAGTTTTTTTTGAATGTCGGGGATGTCCGAGCAGCTTCACCATCGTCAGCCGAAGGAAGTCACGGCGGTTGGATTGTCAATGATTGGGTGAAGAAAGGCATTTTGCTCGGTTTTCGACTTGGCGAACTTACGGATTTTTCCATCGACGAACATTTCAAATATTTTGATAATAATACATTTCCTTTAAAGAAATTTACGCTGGAAAACCAGATACAAATCGTACCAGGCGGATCATCCATTCGTGACGGATCCTATATCGGTTCTGGAGTTATGGTTATGCCTCCGGCCTATATCAATGTCGGCGCATATGTTGGCAGTAACACGTTGGTTGATTCACATGCACTGATCGGTTCATGTGCACAGGTTGGAGAACGTGTTCATCTTAGTGCTGCAACTCAGGTTGGCGGTGTTTTGGAACCCATCGATGCCATGCCTGTCATTATCGAAGATGATGTGTTTATTGGCGGTAATTGTGGAATCTTCGAAGGAGCGATTGTGAAACAAAGAGCAGTTATTGCAGCAGGCGTTATTATAACCGGTTCAACTCCTGTGTATGACCTGGTAAACTCGAAAATCTATCAGAAAACAAAAGATACACCGCTCATTATTCCTGAAGGAGCTGTGGTTGTGCCCGGAACCAGAGCAATGACTTCTCCTTTTGCACATGAGCATCATATTTCATTGTATGCTCCTATCATCATCAAGTATCGCGGCAACAATACAGATGTTGCTACGGCACTGAAAGAAAGTCTTCGATGAAGCGTATTCTCATCTGCGGTGCAAACGGGCTTCTCGGCCAGCGTCTTTCCCTCATGCTTAGCACGCAAACCGATTATGAAGTATTGAATACTTCCATCGAGCGTTCATTTGTTTTTGATAATATGTTGTTCGATTACAATCAATTGGATATCACAAATCGGAGTGATGTAAAAAGTCTTATATCAAGTTTTCAACCGAATGTAATCTTCAATGCCGCTGGCGCAACCAATGTCGACTGGTGTGAATCGAACCGCGAAGAGGCATGGAAAGCCAATGTCACTGCAGTGGAAAATCTCGCCGATGCATCGCGGAAAGTCGGGGCCAGACTTATCCATGTCTCGACAGATTATGTGTTCGATGGAAAAAGTGGCCCCTATAATGAAGAAGCGCAACCTCGTCCTATTGGATATTATGGCAAAACAAAGCTTGCCGGTGAGAATGCCATTCGAACTGCCGGTATTTCCAATGTCATTCTTCGCACGATCGTCCTGTATGGAAACGGTATCGGTGTAAAAGCAAATTTTGCATTATGGGTGATTAACAGCCTTAAATCCGGGAAACAAATAAATGTGGTCGATGACCAGATTGGCAATCCGACGTATGTAGGTGATTTGGCGCTCGCAATGATCAAGTCATTTGAATTGAATCGCGAAGGTATTTTTCACATCGGCGGCGGTGAGCAATTGAGTAGATACGATTTTGCCATCCAGGCTGCAAAGGTTTTTGGCCTGGATGCGTCTTTGATCAAGCGAATCAAAACGAGCGAGCTGAACCAGGCATCACCTCGCCCCATGATCTCCGGCTTTATCACGTTAAAAGCCGAAACGCAGCTTGGTATGCACTTTCTAAACTCAGAGGAAGGGTTGACCTTGTTGAAACATGAACTTCAGCATATCGGTAGGAATTGAAAAAGAAGGATCATAATTATGTTGGACTTAAAATTTATCCGTGAGAACCGCGATCTCGTTCGCACCGGCGCGGAAACAAAAGGCATCACTGTCGACATTGATACAATATATGCTATTGACGACAGACGCAAAGCACTTATTCAGGAAGGCGATACCTTAAAAGCAAGGCGCAACCTGGTATCTGCTCAGGTTGGAAAAATAAAAAAAGGAGGCGGCGATGCAAGCGGGGTGATTGCAGAGATGGAATCGGTGAAAACCAGAATTCAGGAAATCAATAACGAGATACGCGAAGTAGAAAAGAGCTTGAACACGCTCTTGTTTACCGTGCCCAACATTCCTCATCCTTCCGTCCCGATCGGAAATACTCCTGCAGACAATAAGGAAATCTTTCGCTGGGGCGAGATTCCTAAGTCAGATTTTCCCATGAAACCGCATTGGGAGTTTACTGATAAGTTCGGCATAGTCGATTTTAATCGTGGCTCGAAAGTTTCCGGAGCAGGATTTCCATTTTATGTCGGCAAAGGTGCCACATTAGAACGCGCACTCATCAATTTTTTTCTCGATCAAGCAACTCAACGCGGCTATAAAGAAATTATGCCGCCTATTGTCGTCAACGAGGATAGTGCTCGCGGCACCGGACAAATTCCAGATAAAGAGGACTTGATGTACATTGTTGAACGGGATCAACTCTACATGATTCCGACTGCTGAAGTACCAGTTACCAATTTCCATCGTGACGAGCAGATTGCAGAGCAGGATCTTCCGATTCGATTTGCCGCTTACACTCCTTGTTTCCGGCGGGAAGCGGGGTCGTACGGTAAAGATGTGCGCGGCTTGAATCGACTCCATCAGTTTGATAAAGTTGAACTCGTAAAGTTTGTTCATCCTTCAACATCGTACGACGAATTAGAATTGCTGCGACAGGATGCCGAACATCTTCTCCAGCTTCTCGGCCTTCCCTATCATACATTGCTTATGTGCACAGGCGATATGGGATTCACGCAAGCAAAGAAATACGATCTTGAAGTATGGGCTCCAGGTCAGCAAAGATGGCTGGAAGTGTCGTCTTGCAGCAACTTTGAGTCGTTTCAAGCGCGGCGGATGAATATCAAATTCCGCCCAAGGAACGGCAGCAAACCGGAAATTGTTCATACTTTGAATGGATCGGGTTTGGCACTGCCGCGTGTTGTGGCAGCACTTATCGAGCATTATCAGACTCCGGAAGGAAAGATCATTATTCCAAAGATTTTACATCCATACACAAAATTTGAAATGATCGGATAAATATTATTCATGAGGCCGCTTCTACGCCTTAAACCGTATCTCGTTCGTTATAAAAAGACGCTCCTTCTCGGATTGCTTACAGTCATCGGCAGCAACATCTTTACTATTGTCCAACCGATGTTTCTTGGTAAAGCAGTGGATGAGTTGAAGCATGGCATTCAAACACATACTTTCATCTCCAGTGATTTACTTATGTGGGCTGGACTTATTGTCGGTTTTGCACTGGTTGCCGGTATATTCACATTCCTTACACGTCAAACAATTATTGTCATATCGCGGCACATTGAATACGATTTACGCAATGATTTTCTCTCTCATCTTCAAAAGCTATCGTATTCATATTTCCAGAACAAACCGACCGGGGATTTAATGGCGCATGCCACGAATGACATCAGCGCTGTGAGAAATGTCGTTGGTCCAGGCATCATGTATCCATCCGACACAATTGTCACGTTGACATTTGTTCTGTTTATGATGTTTATGAGTGATTGGCGTCTCACATTGTTAGCACTCATTCCCATGCCGCTTGTGTCATTTGCCGTATACAAACTCAGTAAATTTGTGAATAAGATTTTTACTGCGCGTCAAGAACAATTTTCACTTCTTACCACTCATGCTCAAGAGACTCTTTCTGGCGTTCGCGTCGTGAGAGCGTATGTCCGGGAAATATATGAAGAAGGACGATTCCGCAAGCTCAGTTATGAATATCTCAAAAAAAACCTTGTTCTTGCAAAAGTGCAGTCGATTATGTGGCCGTTAATGTTTGTGCTCGTCGGCTTTTCACTTGTAATCACAATCTACTTTGGCGGACTGAAAGTGATCGACGGGCAGATGACGATAGGTACGCTTACCGCATTCACAGCCTATCTCACGATGCTTATCTGGCCAATGATTGCCTTCGGCTGGGTTGCCAATTTGCTGCAGCAAGGAGCCGCCTCGATGGGCCGTTTGGCATCCATCATGGATACAGAGCCCGAGATTCAAGATACAGAAATGACGGATCGTTCCATCGAGCATATTCAAGGGACTATCGAATTCCGCAACGTTTCGTTTACACACTTGAATGCTGCCCAGCCGACATTGAAAAACATCAATCTCAAGATTGAATCCGGATTGACGGTTGCAGTCGTCGGTTATACGGGAACGGGCAAGTCCACTCTCGTGAACTTCATTCCACGGCTCTATGATATAACAGGTGGAGAATTATTCATCGACGGGATTGATATCCGGAAGATTCCGCTGGAAGTTCTGCGTTCCAACATAGGTTTTGTCCCTCAAGAGACATTTCTCTTCTCAGAAACGATTGCAGAAAATATTTGTTACGGCGTTGATAAACACAATGTAGAAGATAGGAACACGGCTGCAGAAATATCGCAGATAGCCAAAGAGGTAATGGAATTTCCTAAGCAATATGAAACTATGATCGGCGAACGAGGGATTACTCTATCCGGCGGGCAAAAGCAGCGATCGAGTATTGCCCGTGCTATTATGCGTAACCCGAAGATCCTGATTCTTGATGATGCTTTATCGGCTGTTGATACATATACTGAGGAAAGGATTCTTCATCGATTACGCGAATTTATGAAAGGCCGTACAAGCATTATCATCAGTCATCGTATATCGACTGTGAAAGATGCCGATTTGATCGTCGTGCTCCAGAACGGAGAAATTGTTGAACGCGGAACCCACGACGAATTGGTAGCTATCAATGGTATGTATGCCGATCTGCATCAAAAACAGCTCTTAGAACAGCAATTGGAAGAGATGTAGACAAATATGCAAGAAGAGGAAGTCTTAGGAAAAGCATACGACGCCCGGCTTATGCAGCGGCTTATTAAGTATCTGAAGCCGTACCGGTGGCATGTCGCTCTGGGAATTGTTCTCAGCCTGCTTGTCAGCACAATGGAAGCGGTGCGCCCATACTTCACCAAGATTGCCGTAGATACTAACATTGCTCAGAACGACAAACATGGTTTACTCAGAACGACTGCATTATTTTTATCAGTCATGCTTGTGCGGGGATTCATTCAATATTCAAACGCTTATCTGACACAATGGATCGGGCAACGCACTATCTTCGACCTCCGGATGGAAGTCTTCCAGCACCTCCAACGGCTATCATTGAAATTTTACGACCGGAATCCTATCGGCAGACTTATCACTCGCCTCACCAACGATGTAGAAGTGCTCAACGAAATGTTTTCCTCGGGCATCGTTATGGTCTTCAGCGATGTCTTTACTATTATCGGCATATTCTATTTTATGTTTACGATGAATTGGAAATTGGCGCTCGTGACACTAAGCGTTTTGCCATTTCTTTTCTACGGCACATTTCTCTTTCGCAAAAAAGCACGGGAGACGTATCGTGATGTCCGAATTCAGATCGCACGCATCAATACCTTTATGCAAGAACACATCACCGGTATGCTCGTGGATCAAATATTTAATCGTGAGAAAAAATCATATACCAAGTTCACCGCCATCAATGCCGCCCACCGTGATGCAAATATCCGATCTATTTTCTATTATGCGGTTTTTTATCCGAGTGTAGATTTAATCGGCGCGGTCGCTGTAGGCCTCATCATCTGGTATGCCGGGCATAATGCATTGGAAGGTGTTGTAACGGTTGGAACAGTGATGGCATTTGTCCAATTCAACGAAATGTTTTGGCGTCCAATCCGCGATCTTTCAGAAAAATACAACATCCTGCAGACTGCTATGGCGTCTTCAGAACGTCTTTTTCAATTATTAGACGATAAAAACACATTGAACATCCGACAAAATCCTGAACCATTGGAACATGTTCGCGGCGATATCGAGTTCCGCAATGTCTGGTTTACTTACAATCCACCTTCCGATGGAACACAATCTCCTGAATGGATTTTAAAAAATATCTCCTTCACCATCAAACAGGGACAGACAGTTGCCATCGTTGGACATACCGGTGCAGGGAAAACGACTATCATCAATCTCCTCAGTCGCTTCTACGACATCCAACGGGGCGAAATTCTTATCGACGGCATAAACATTCAAAATGTCCATCCACATGACCTTCGCAGGCACATTGCTGTGGTTCTGCAGGATGTATTTCTCTTTTCCGGCGATATTCAGAACAATATTCATCTTGGCGATGAAACAATTTCTCAAGATCGAGTAAAAGCCGCCGCTCGTATGGTCGGGGCAAATAAATTTATTGAAGCACTGCCGGATGCATACAGCGCTGAAGTCAAGGAACGCGGGGCAACATTGTCGGTTGGACAGAAGCAATTACTCTCTTTTGCTCGTGCGCTCGCATTCAATCCTCGCATTCTTATTCTCGATGAAGCGACATCCAGTGTAGATACGGAAACCGAGTTATTGATCCAACAGGCAATTAAGAAAATGCTTGTCGGACGCACATCTATTGTCATCGCACACCGTCTTTCAACCATTCAGAGTGCCGATAAAATCATTGTTCTCCATAAAGGTGAAATCCGGGAGATGGGTAATCATCAAGAACTGCTAGCACTCAATGGCATTTATCGTAAACTGTATGAGCTCCAATACAAAGATCAAGAAACTAAAACAGGTAAGTAATTTAAATCAGTGTTTGCGCCACTCTAAACGGCAATAAAATTCTTTTATCGAAGATTAGGATAATGGAAGATATCCCTATTTCAGAAGGAACATTTGTCGTTGTTGACGTTGAGACTACTGGTCTTAATCCGATGGAAAACCGTATCACAGAAATCGCTATGATGAAGGTGAAAAACGGTATTTTACAAGACGAGTTTTCGACCTTGATCAATCCGCTTGTGACAATTCCTGCTTCAATCACAAACCTAACAGGCATCGACAATCTCATGGTAGCGGATGCGCCGACCGCACGGGAAGTGACGCCAACCATTGTAGACTTTCTGGGAGATGCAGTGTTTGTTGCTCACAATGCACCGTTCGATTGGGGATTTGTCTCTGAGACAGCGATGCGCGAACGAGGCATTGAACTTTCTAATCGGCAATTATGTACAGTCAAATTAAGCAAAAGGATACTACCGCATTTGCAGAGTAAATCGCTCGGTCCGGTTGCTTCTGCCTTGAACATCAATATCCCCGAACGACACCGTGCTTCAGGAGATGCGTACGCAACTGCGTTAGTACTGGTGAAATTTCTTTCCTACCTCCAACGTAAACATGACGTACATTTGATAAGCGAATTGCTGCGCTTTCAGAATGGTTGGTCACTAACGACTTCAAAATAAAGCAAGCTTCTTATTGTTCTTACTCAACTTGCTCAACATTAATCGTATCGGTCGTTCCTTTAGCCAACAATGGCAATCCCGCTGTGAAAACAACAAAATCTCCTTTTTCGATATATCCTTCCAATTTAAGGCGTTCAATAATTTTTCTAAAGGCAGTATCTTGGTTGTGAATAAAATCATGGCTTTCAATTCCATGTACACCCCAAACGAGGTTCAACTGACGAAGAATTCTTTCCTGACCTGTAACAGTGATGATCCTCGCTTCGGGTCGGTATTTGCTGATCCGTATTGCCGTTGCACCAGAATGCGTAATCGGCACAATCGCAGTTGCATGAACCTGCCGAGCTAATACGCATGCTGCCCGAGCCACTGCATCAAAGACATTCTCCTGCATTTCTGCCGGCACTTGCTTAATTCCGAGGTGATCGTGCTTCCGCATTTCTGAACGCCTAATGATAGTATCCATCGTATGCACTGTTTCAACCGGATATTTTCCCACAGATGTTTCTGCGCTGAGCATAACAGCGTCTGCACCATCGAGCACTGCATTGGCAACGTCACTTGCTTCTGCTCGCGTTGGCCGTGGATTTTCAATCATCGATTCCAGCATTTGTGTGGCGATAATAACGGGGACACCAGCTTCATTACATTTCCGCACGATCATTTTTTGAAGAATTGGCACATCCTCCGGCATCATTTCCACTCCAAGATCACCGCGAGCAACCATGATAGCATCGCTTTCTCCAATAATGGCATCGATGGAATCGATGGCTTCTTTCATTTCAATTTTTGCAATAATCGGTACCTTCAACTTCGTATACTGCTGAATCACAGATCGAAGATGTCGCAGATCATCAGCAGAACGCACAAATGAAAGTGCCACATAATCAATATCGTGCATCAAACCAAACTTCAAATCCTCTATATCTTTTTCGGTCAACGATGGTGTGCTGAGTTTCACACCGGGAAGGTTCATGCCTTTATTTTCTTTAAGAATGCCGCCTGTGACGACAACACATTCTACATCTGTTTCTGTTTTTGATATGACCCTGACTGAAAGATTACCGTCATCTAGTAAAATAGTATCGCCTTCCTTGACGTCCTGCGGCAGCTCCCGGTATGTTGTTGCCACTCGCTTTTCATCTCCCACTATATCGTCAATCGTGAAGGAAATATTTTTGCCTTCTTTTAATTCAACCTGTTTATTTTTTAATTTGCCTGTGCGGATCTTAGGACCACAGAGATCCTGTAAAATTGCGACATGCTCGCTGGTTCGCTTGCTTGCTTCTCGTGCATTTTGAATTGCCGTCAAATGATCGTCATACGTTCCATGCGAGAAATTCAATCTCGCAACATCCATTCCGGCATTGATCAATTCCACCATCCGATCAATACTTTGCGATGCAGGTTCTATTGTGCAAATGATTTTTGTTTTAGAGAATGTCTTTTTATCTCTCATTTTTTATTTTCTCGTTTCTTCCAATATGGTTATGAGCTGGGGCAGTACTTCTCCTGCTTTGCCTAGAAGAGTTTCATTAACTGTATGAGATATTTCTGTCGGTTCGGTGTTCACTTCAACAACATAAGCTCCCTGATTCCTTGCAGTCATCGGAAGACCGGCAGCCGGATATACAACGGCTGAAGTGCCGATTGCAAGAAATAATTCGCATTGACCTGCCGCCTCTGTGGCTGCTTCAAATATACCTTCCGGCAGCATCTCTCCAAACCACACCACGTCTGGGCGAATAAGTCCATTACAAGATGAACATCTCGGCACTTTTTTATCTGTTGTGACTTCGACATTTTCTGTAAATTTTCCACAGTCAATGCAATAGCTGCGTTCTATATTACCATGAAGTTCGAGCACTCGCCTGTTCCCGGCACGATAATGTAGATTATCAACATTTTGTGTTACAAGTATGAACTCTTTCACAAGTTCTTCTAATCGTACAAGAGCATAGTGCGCAGGATTGGGTTTCACATCATGGATAATTTTTCTTCGGTAGTTATACCATTCCCAAACCAATTCCGGATTTCGCATAAATGCATCGAAATTGGCAAGTTCTTCCGGTTTCAACTTTGACCACAAACCGTCTGTTCCGCGGAATGTCGCTACACCGCTTTCTGCAGAAATCCCAGCACCGGTTAAGACACATATCGACTCCACTCGTTGAAGCAAAGATCGAAGTTTACTGGAAATCGTCATGGAATTGGTTTCAATATTAAGACATCGCGGCATATTGATTCCACTACAGACAGTTGCATTGGTCTTATCTTATATCCACCATTCAGCCAAATTGGAATTTGATCCCTATAGTGCTGTGTAAAGACTTGACCTGATTGACCCGGTGGAAGTACTGTGCGTGTATCATTGATATCGGCAAGATTGAATATTTGCCGCATCGACGGCCCCACTGCACTTTCATATGGATGGGCAAGAAAATACTGTCCGACATTGACTGTTGCATGCGATCCCCCGACAGGAAACGGGCCAACATTAAAGAAGCCGGACAGTATTTTCTTTACGCCAAACACATGCCCAAAGGTCACCGTATGCAATCTTCCCCACTGCCATTCTTTAAGTTCACCGCCCAGACGTGTTTTCAGATCGCTCAATGCATCTGAGATACTTTTCCGAATACAATCATCCCTCGTTTCGCGCTCAGGCGTTTTCCAATCGTCAAACCACTCTGAATCCGGATTCTTCAGCAAATGTGATAGCGCTGAGAGCGGTGTGCTTGCAAGTGTATCATACAAGCTGTAAAGTCGGTCGCCCATTTTGTTATGGAAAGTATTGTAAACCAATTTAGTCACGGTAGCCTGGAAGAGTGTTGTGCTGACATCTTCCTTTCGCATCTCAAAAGTCCAATTGCGAAAATATTCGAGTGTTGTCCTTACATCTGGATCAGTTACTGAAACACTATCGTACGCATGGAGAATATACGGGACAAGTTCACGTGCTTGTGTTGACAGAAGATCCAATTGAAGTCGTTGAATATCTTCCATCGTGAATTTTTCTCGTTCACGAAGCACTTCATGAATACGGATCGACCTCCACGGTGATTCCCAGTGGTTGGAGATATGATATGGATAGGAATCGTCGACAATTTTATTGTTCGCTGTCGCGACAAATCCTTCTGGGGGATTGACAACATGCGGCATCTGATCGAAAGGGACAAATCCTTTCCAGTCATATTCATCAGTCCATCCGGGGAAAGGCAATGTTGGTCCTTTCGTTTTTCTGATAGGCAGCTTGCCGCCAGTGCGATATCCGATGTTGCCATCGACATCTGCATAAACGAAATTCTGCGCTGGTACGGCAAACAATTTCAAGGCTTCCTGAAATTCCTGCCAATTAGATGCTTTGCTCATGCGATAGAAAGCACCCACTTCATTCGAAATTTCGTGTCCCACCCAGTGCATCGAAATAAGGGATGTAAGAGACTGCGCCGTTGGTTCCATTTTGTTTACAATTGGCCCACGATGCGTGCTATAGATGGAAAATGCAACCGGCAGCGATCCCTTCACCACAATGGTATCAACAACTTCCACAATCGGCCGCCATTCATTATTGAATTTGTAACGCGTAGGATGCTGGAGAGAATCGACCTCTTCGAAATAATAATCGTTGTCATCCATCATCGCATTCGTGACACCCCATGCAATACGTTGATTCCTTCCTGCGACAACAAACGGAACACCGGGCACTGACATCCCGGCGATATCGAATGTCGGTGATATAATATGGATTTCATACCATCGTCCCGGTGACATTAGTAAGAGATGCGGATCATTTGCAAGAATTGGTTTTCCGGTTACAGATTTTTTTCCGGACACTGCCCACGCATTGCTTCCTGATTCGAGGGCATGGAGACCCAGGAGTGAACGATATTCCCCCTCTGCATCAAACAATGGACGGAGATCATTGGCGACAGATTTCCCTTTCAATTCCTTTGGGATAATAAAAGGTGCATCTTCCGGCCAGTATGGAAATATTTCTTTCGCCTTTTCTTCACCAAATCGCTGTACGAGTTCAGCAAGGAGTAAATCCACCCATCGCGAATAATTGAGCTCCCATGCCATTAACCGGCTGACGAGGAGCGAATGTTCGACCATCCATGGCTCTGGTTCGATATTCAACATATCAAATTCTATCGGGTATTTGCCGGTGTGTGTAGAAATAAATTGATTCACACCATCAGCGTATGCCTGCAATGCTTTTCGTGTGTCTTCATCAATAGACTGAGAAAGCTTCTTTACGTGACTCCAAAGGCCAAGCGTTCGAAACATTTTGTCTATTTTCAATGCTGGCTCACCCAGCACCTCAGATAAACGGCCGGAACCAGCCCGCCGCATCAAATCCATCTGCCACAATCGATCTTGTGCATGCGTGTACCCAGCCGTAAAGAAAGCATCGTATTCAGATTGAGCACTAATATGAGGAACACCATATTCATCACGATAAACTTTCACTTCATGCGTAAGTCCATTTACATGGATAGTGCCTGAAACCTTCGGAAATGATCTTGTTACTAGATAATAGCCAACCACTCCTCCAGCGAACATAACAATTATGATCGTTGCAACAGTTCCGATAATTCCTTTTTGAGTGATTCGCATGAATAATCCTTGTGTGCACAATAAAAATTCCGTCCTGATTGATATAATCAATCAGGACGGAATCAATGTAAGCAAACTTAAAAAGCAGTGCAACTCGGCTAAAAGCGGAAGGACAGTGTCAGATTAAGGTTGTTTGTTGTGATGGTCTCATCTGTTCCAACATTATACGGCAGGCCAGAAGCAATATAGGAATAATTACTTCGCAGACTTTTCCATGAACCGTAGGCATAAGCGATATTTAAAGTAGTCCGCTCATCAAGTGCGTAACCGGCACCTGCAGTGTAGTACACCTGGTCTCGACTACTTGGATCTTCTTTCCAAGGAGACGGATTATAAATAATTCCACCGCGCAGTTTTAGACCAATATTAAAGAGCGAAACCTCTCCCCCTCCGCGAAGATTTGTTGTTGCTCGCAATTTATTTTTAATTCGAGAATTTTGGTCATTAAAATCGACTCCATCCGCCTTAAGTTCCATTTGTGTCCAGTCTGTATATTCTACATCACCTGCAAGTAAGAGCCAATCGAGCGGTTGGACAGATATTCCTCCGCTCAGTACGTAAGGTGTTGTCACTCTATATTTAATCGAATTAGAGGTAAGGGGATATTCGTATGCTTTGTTGCCAGAGGTATCACTTGTTTTAAATAGACTCGTCGCAGACTCAGTAAATGTCTCAGAGATGTCATACGTGTTTGCCGTTCGAATAGCAAATCCGATTGAGTATTTTCCCGGTTTTCTAAACATAAGTCCAAAGAGTGCATTAAATCCATTGATATCGTCGTTATAGGTACTTTCATAGTTGAATTGTTGAAAATCGTTCGGAGGAATTGGATACATATTCCTTGTATCACTTTCAGCTACTGTCTGGTTATAAGAATATGAACCGGAAGCAAAGTTGAGTGAAATACCTACAGAAAGATTTGGACCAACGTCCATTGCACCACCAACCGTCCAATGGTTCAATCCGCCTCCCTCGATAATGTTGATTGCCTGCTGGACATTTCCGTTCAGAATTGGTACAACTTGTCCGAGAGAATCTGCATTGGATAGAAAAAGCTGATACGGAATGTTGTTGTCCAAGGATCGATTGTTATTAAAGAATGTCGCCTGTGAAAATGAACTTGAAGGATTAAATGCATTCATCGTAGCAGTTGAAGTATAATTTGCAGCCCGATTGAAACCAAATGCAAAAGTCAGACTTCCCTGAACTGTTGGTATCGGATAGACCAAACCAAGGTTGTTGAGATTCACTGCGCTGTTGTTTGATGATGTTTTCGTTCCGAGATAAGATACATCGTTCGTATAACCGAGTCTCGACAATCCAAAAGAGAATTCAAAATCACGTTCAAGTGCCAGACCTGCAGGATTCCAAAAAAGCGCGGAATAGTCATTCACACCGCCGACAGTGGCATTACCCATACCGAGTTCACGAGCTCCGACACCCAATCCAAGCTGTGAATATCGAAGCGCATCTTCTGCTACCTGTGCTTGTGTCATTTGAATTCCTATCGTAACGAGGATCACTAAGCAAAATATTTGAGATCTTTTTACCATACTATCTTACTCCGTTCTTTCCAGTTTCATTTTATCGTTGAGATCTGCCTGAACCGCCGTTGCGTTGTCCACCACCATCATTTCTTTGTGAAGGTGTGCTTTGTGAACTTCTTGGTGCAGGCGCACTTCCACGCGATTGTCTTACTCCAGATTGACTGCGACCTTGTGTATTACCACTCCGATGCAATGTTGTACTCCGACTTCGAGCATTTCCTCTTGAATTGCCCGAATAAATAGTACCTCTACGATGAGACCTTAATGTGCCAGAACCGCTTACTTGTGTTCTCGTGCTTGATGCTCGAGGAAGATTGATGTTTCCACTCGCCGACCCAACTCGGCCATTAACTATAGCTCCTGTTCCTGTAGTTCCATATGATGAGGATCTCCCATCACCGAAGTTTCGCAAATTATTTCCGCTCCTTTGATAACCGAAGCCACGTGTCACAAATGAACGAGAATAGTATGAATGACCATATCTTGGGTAAGAATCCCAATAACCCAAATGATGCGGATAATACGCATAGCCGGCATAGAACGCAGGACCCCACCATAACGGATCCCAGTATGTTGGATAAACACATCCATAATCCCATGCCCAATAAGATCGCCATCCTGGATAATAGTATGAGAAACCGATATAATTATGCGGTTGCCAATTATCCTCATTGTTGTAAATCGTATCGTCATAAGCAGTACTATCGGATTGGCTGGAGTTTTGCGCTTCTTGCTGGTAGGAGGATTCCTCCTCCTTTATTGATGCAAATTGCGTATAACAACCTTGAAAAAGAACCACCATCAATCCTAAGGATAGCGGAGCCGTGAATAATAATCTTATTGTTTTCATAAATGACCTCATCTATTAGACTCCTATAATGGACTCAAGTTTCTTGCCAACAAATAATAAAAAATTAGCCTCAATATTCGTTTGTTTTCGACACTTTAGAGATCTATAAGTATCATGTAAATAAATATTTGTCTACAGAACTAATCGCAACTGTCTACAGATTTGCACACTTGCATGGACTGCATTATTTAACGGATTTATCTACCGAATACCTTTATGAAAAGAAATAAAAACCGATTATAATTCACCGATATAATCAATTTGAAGTGTCCGGTTTCCAACATTCACGTTGTTTTGGTTCTTACTAATATCTTTAAGATCAAAACCAACAATAAGTCCTTTTCCCCATGCCCAGCGAAAACCAAAGTTGAGGTAGCCATTTCCTTTTCCAATTGCATGCCCATGATTATCGTTCACTCCAAAATCATATTCCAACATGATTGAGATATCACTGCTTAATGATTTTTCCACACCAACAAACGTATTGAGATCTCCATCACCGTCCCCGGTTTCTAAAGATTTGTTAAATCCGCCATGGATACTGAGATTGCCAAGAATTGCATAATTCTTGCTTGCGACGACATATACGCCTGGTGACTTTATTGTATAACGTTTTAAAGAGTCAGCACTAAGATACGGTTCCTTCCCCTGGGAATCGAATCCGATTGCCAATGCGGGCATTAAGATGCCTTCGCCGACTAGACGCAGTTTAGCATTTACTCCTGGTATCGGATTCATATTAATACTGTCTTTACCAATAATACCCGTGCCGCCATATGATATTCCGAATGTGAATGGTTCAAAAACACCGACTGTGATACCGATAAGCATACCGCCTCTCTGAAAGAAATTCGATGAAACCGAGTACGACCCGCGCTTCAACAAACCTGCTGTTGGTTTATCGATAAGCATCGTTGGTTCTATGGCAGCTGCGCTGCCCGCGTAGCTTTGCGACATCACCGCATTATAAGTTGCTACAATTAGCACACTGAGTATGAGGATTTTGTTAATTGTTTTCATTGATTTTCCGTTTCATAAATTCATCATAATTCATCATCACCAAATATTTTCCGAACATTGTGCGGCAGTTTATTCGTTGTATTCATCGGCGCATTATCTTCACTTTTAAAACCGGTCGGATCTGCCTTTTTTTGCACGACTTTAAAACCTTCTTCATAAGACAAACCAGTTACAGGAATTTCGTTTTCATTTTTGCGTAACGCTGAA
>Ga0182021_10001448_pt1 | contig 27154 bp, 24 predicted proteins | sample 612E3MmetaG_FD_120493 | JGI IMG/M metagenome (GOLD analysis project Ga0182021, IMG submission 120493) | Permafrost microbial communities from Stordalen Mire, Sweden - 612E3M metaG (Illumina Assembly) | ecosystem: Environmental > Terrestrial > Soil > Wetlands > Permafrost | place: Sweden...
AGAAGCGTTCTAATGCTTGGAAATGTTCCTCTTGTAGGGTTCCGTATGGTCCTGACATGCTATCTGCATAGTTGAATAGTATGACGTATTGGGCTCCGTTTTCGTAGGAGGTTTTCATTTGGTCAAAAACTTCGGTTCCATTTGCAAGATATGGGGCTTGTGTGTATTTCCATGTCAAGATAGTTCCCCAGCTTTTGCCCTGCAGATTTGCTGCGCCGCGCACTAAGGCGATTTCTTGGGCAACTGAATTATTCCAGCCTAACTGCGCAAGAACCATGTCGTATTCGCTCTTGTAATCCCACCAGTAAAGACTATAATCAGACGTAAAAATTGGAAAATCCCCGCTACTTATGTTCCATTGGTTTCTCAAGTTATCTTTGGGTTCTTTAGTTTTGTTTATGTAGAGATTTGCTGCGGTATCGAAGTCAGGTATTGGGTTTTTGCTCTTTATTTGCTTATAAGTTTCTTCTTGAGCAATGCGGTCTGAGCCATTTTCCATTGTATAGAAATTATCGCTCAGTACTTGATATGAGTCCCCTACATCATAGTGGCCATAAGGTAAACCTCCTGTGTATACTTTGTTTGTTGTACTTGTGATTGTTTCCCTTACTGTTATTGAGTCGTTTGGCTCATAAGTGGTCAAGTTGGTGTTACTTAGCGTGTTAGATATTGTTATAGAAGAATTGTTGGGGTCAAGCTCAGACGAAAAGCTATCATTGCTTTTTTGTACTGTAATTTCGCCGTCTGGGAAAAATGCTGCTTTAAGATTATTACCGTCATAGTAATTTACGATGCCATCGCTCGATTTAATTACCGTAATTCCTTGCGAAGAAGAGTTGCTGTCGCCTGAAACGTTTATGGGAAGATTGAAGGTCGTGGAGCCATCAAGCATTTTGCCTCCAGGTTCATCGCCCAAATAGACGCCCACGAACATGTCTCCCCATCGTTGCTTGGCAGTTCCTACCCACATCGCATTTTGGGCATGACCTGAAGCGTCAAAGTAAGCCGCAAAGTGTAATCCTTTTGATACCGCATAATCGCCTATCTCGTTGACGGCAGAAGTATTATCCTTTAAAATGCCTGACTGTAGCACAAAGAGGTTTGTGTAATTTGCGACTTTATTAATTAGGGTTTTGGCGTCTTGTACGTTGTTTCCGCCGTAGGTTACGCCAACATAGAAGGGGTAATTCTGTACTGGCGTATTGTTACTTATAATAAGAGTTGCTGATATTGATATTATTAGGAGAACCGCAATAGTGGCAAATATTAACATTCGCTTCATTTCACAGCTACCGGTTAAGTGTTAAATGTCGGTTATATATCACTTAAATCGTTATGTAGTTTACGCATTTCCTGAGATTTATCAAAAGTTTCTAAAACTTAGAAGTATAACGATAATTCTTTTTTCCCAAAGTGCATCTCAAAAAATATGTTGCCATGGTGATTATCCGGCTCATGACTAATTCACCGTTAGTTGATGAACTTAAGTGTAGTTGGCCTAGGTTATCGTGTTTGCGATATTATCGTGTTTAGGCTCTCAAACCATTAATGCTTAGTTTTACGATTGTCTTGTTGATAATTTAGCTATGTCTCAGTATGCTCTGGCTCTATGAATTGAATGCGTATTTGGACGTATGAACCTTCCTGCAGTGGCAGAGCGTCTTAGCTTTGCTCTGGAGGCTTTATCGGCTGGTTTAATCGTACGTTTTGAATCTCAAGATTGTTTTTGGGTGGGGGTTGTTGGGAGATGGTTTGTTGTTGCTGAATGGGTATGCTAGTGCCCGCTGCATTGCACTTTTCACTGCTTACAAAGAAATTCACTAATTCAGGACTTTGAGGAACATATTAGGATCCAAATAGAAACTTATTGCAGAAACCTAAAGGGAGTAGGCGGATTGAGGAGGGCGAATAAAATAGAAAATGGAGAGATAGACGGTTTTTTCCGTTTTTTTATTCTTTTTTGTTTTTGCCGCTGAAAGTGTAGTTTTTGATGGTTAAGCTTAAGGCGATTATCACTAGCGTTAATGCTATGCCTATTGTGAAGATTGTGTTGAATGCGGTTGCGTTCGCGACGAAAGCTACTGGTTGATGGGTAATGGGGTTTAGTATGGGGTCAGTGTAAGTTGTCATAACAGTTGTAGCTAAGACTGGTCCGATGGCGCCTCCAAGGTTGCGCAGCATGGTGTTCATTCCTAAGCCTACGGCGATGTTTTCTCTGGGCAGCGAAACTGAAATCATGTTAGTAATGGGGATTATCATGGAGACGACTCCGACAAGTGAAACGGCGATGTCAATTGTTAAGCCTATTGTGGTTGTTCTGTTAAAGATGAATAAGAGTAAGCCTATAGCGCTGATGGATGCTCCAAGGATTAAGATGGGTTTGGGTCCAATTTTAGTTACAAGTTTACCCATGATTGGTCCTACAACGAGCATTACAAGGGTTGCAGGCGCCAGAGTTAAGCCAGTGGTGATTGTGTCTAATCCTAATCCGTATGGCGGGGGTTGATGTGCATAGTAGACGACGGCGAAGAACAGAAGGAACATGGCGAGGCTGGAGATTATGCCGACCAGATTGGCTACCAGGACGTTTCTGATTTTTAAGAGGTTGAGGTGGATTAGTGGGCTGGTGCGTTTGTTTTCGAAGACAAAGAAATATATGGTTAAGATAAGCCCTGGGATGAGGAATGCGATGTTTTCAAGTGATAGCCAGCCTAAGGTGGGGCCTTCAGTAAGGTAAAGGAGCACAAGCACTATACCCGACATCAGTATGGTTGCGCCTGTGTAGTCAACTTTGCTTTTTATTCCAGTGACGTCTTTTTTGAGCATTTTTGCTGCTACGAAAAACAGGATTATGCTCAAAATAAAGGCTGTGTGGAATGCCCATTGCCAACTGAGGTCTTCTACGATGTAAGCGCCAATCACTAAGCCTGCTGCAGCGCCTATGGCGAATGTTCCGCTGATTATGCCCTGTGCAGTTGCGACTCTTTCACGTGGGAAAATATCGGTGATTATTGCTAAGCCCAAGGGAACGATGGCAAAGCCTATGCCTTGGATGGCTCTTGAAAGAATTAACATGTAAATGTTTGTGGCAAAGCCGGCTAAGCCCACGCCTGCTATGTAGAAGAGCAGGACGGTTAGGAAGATTTTTTTCTTGCCGTATATGTCGCCAAGTTTGCCGAAGACGGGTGCGACGGCGGCTCCGACGATTAAGAAGGCCGATGTAATCCATGATGCAATTGTTGCTGACGCTGCCAGATCGGCTTGGATGGCTGGGATGCCGGGGATAACCATGGTTTCGACGTAGTTGATGAGTAAGGAAACGGCTGTTACTGTTAGGAGAACTTTGGTGGAGTATCCCATGTTGCTTTTGGTGCCTGTTGGGGCTGCTGAGTTTTGTGTGTTAGTTGATTTCATGGTTAATCACTTTTTTTTATAAAAATAGCGACTCACAGTCAATTAATATACTTATCGACGCCAATAGCAACAGTTTTAAATCCAAACAACCAAATATCTACCGAGATAAAATAATGCCAAAAGTAATCCCCGAATACAAAGAAGCCGCCAAAACAAAAATAATTGAAGCCGCAAAAGAAGTCTTCGCCAAAAAAGGATACCACGAAACCACCATGGTCGACATAGCCAAAGAAATCGGCGTAAGCAAAGGCGCCCTCTACTCATACTTCAAAAGCAAAGAAGACCTCCTAAAAGAAATCTCACTACTAAACCACCAAACACTCCGAGACATAATCGATACAGCATGCAAAAGCCACGACCTAACCCAAGCGCTTGAAGAAGTCTACAGCAAACTAACTGGCAAATACGGGGGCAACCTGCACACCAATTTTGAAATTGTCGCGTTAGCTTCACATGACCCAAAAACCAAAGAAATCATAATGAACGACTACAAAAGAGACTTAGAAGCAGTTCAAGTGTTCTTGGAAGACAAGATGAAACAAGGCACCATGCGAACTGATGCAAATGCTCGCACCCTCGCTGAGCTCTTCACCTCACTCTACATTGGAACTATGGCGAAGCTAATTTTAGGATTTGACAGTAAAGAAATGCATGACAACTGGATAGAATCCATGCTGCTCATACTAAGCAAAACCAAACCCAACAAACCACGTTAAGCCATCTTGCTGATTTTTTAAATGCTTAAATTCCCAGCACACATGCTTATTTACCGTGAAAAACATGGTTTACTGCTCTAATTGCGGCGAGAAAATATCTGATGACGATTATTTCTGCCCAAAATGTGGAACCAAAACCCCCAAAGGTAAAGCTTCAAATGCAACTTACCCATCCGACGAGTTACGCGACGCCTTCTACAACGTTGGAATTGAGTTAGAGCGAGCATTCACTTTGGCAGCGCACGAAACGCACGCTGCAATTAAGAAAGCAAGCGAAAATATGCAGCAAAAAACGCCCTCCAACACCAGAGCCGCTATTGTCTGCAGTAGCTGCGGAACAAAGAATGTTTCTGGCGCGGTTTTCTGCCATAGCTGCGGCGCAAAGATAGCGTCAGTGGAAGAGTCTCGTGGGAGCAACTGAGAATATGAGTGGCAAAACTATAGTGACGTATGAATCTAAGAGTGGAGCCACTGAAGAGTCAGCACGAAAAATAGCTGATGTTTTGCGTTCGAAGTTCCAGTTGGAAGTAGATTTGGTTGAATTGGGCAAGCAGAACATTTCTGATTGCTCGTTGTACCAGAACATTGTTGTGGGCGGCGGTGTGAGAGCTGGCAAAGTATATGGTAAAGCGTTAAAATGTCTTGAAAACGATTTATCCGGCAAAAAGGTCGCTTTTTTTGTTTCTGCAGGTCAAGCAGGCACCCCCGAAACCTACGAGAAAGCCAAAACCAAGTTTGTTGAAAACACCCTAGCCAGGTACCCAAACATCAAACCCGTAAGTTGGGAAGCCTTTGGTGGACGCATGAGTATTCTCGGAAAAAAGATTTTTGACACGGTCGATTTGGTTAAGGTTGAGGCTTGGGCAGAAGAGCTTGGAAAAAAATTCACCCAGTAAACCCAAGGGCACTAGGGCAGGCGCCCTGCTTTGTCCATCCTGCTGTGTTGAATACGTTGAAGTCGAGTTTGACTTGGAAGTAGAAGGCGTCATTCTGCATAATGTTAAGGCGCTCAAGTGTCCAGACTGCGAAGAAGAACTTTTCACACCCCAGCAGTACGAAGCAATCAAGAAAAAAATCGACGAATCAACCCATCAGTAAACAGCTTCTATTTTTGAACATTAACTTTTCAAGCCCAATTTTGTTAAATCAACGTTTGATTTGGGTGTAGCCTTCGTTTTTGTTGGTCGATAGGCTTTTATATTTGGCTATTGTGTCTATGGTTTGCAACAAACGGGATTTGACATCAAAGTATGGTCAGAAAAGCACGAATCCGCCTCACAAGCACAGATTACAGTAAATTAGAAGAGGTATGTGGAGAACTCAAAAGCATCGCCTCAAAAACAGGCGTAAAAATGAACGGTCCAGTACCACTACCAACCAAACGTTTACGTGTTCCAGTTCTTAAAGGTCCATCAGGAGAAGGCACAGCAACATGGGACCGATGGGAAATGCGCATACACAAACGCTTAATCGACATCGACTCTGAAGAACGTGTAATGCGCAGAATTATGCGTATACGGGTTCCAGAAGAAGTCCACGTCACAATCGAACTCATCTAAAATTTTAAATATTTTTAATTTTGTATTTCATTTTTCTTAGTAAATTCTTTAAATCTTTCAGGTTCTTGTCAAGCCACAAAGAGGTGAGGTGAATGAAGGAATGGCGATGCATTTTAGTTAGCCACCATAACGATGTGGGCAAAGCTATCATGGAGTGGGAACAGCAAGGCTGGAAACTGAATTTGTACAACACCGCGGGAATGGGCGGGGCATGGAACTACACAGTGAACCACTATCTGCTTTTTGAGCGGGCCAATGAGTCTCGCGTTTTTTTAGATATAAAGATAGGTGATTATGGTAAGAATTACGGCTGGAACGAACGCTGCTGCCCAGAGTTTCTTGTTTTGGCTGAAGATTTTGTAGCCATCCAGTATGCCAAACGGAATCAAGTTGAATACGGCCATAAAAGCGTTTATGTAAGCGGCGAAAAGCAGCATCAGCCCCCAATCAAGTGGTACTGGTAAGGTGAAAGCTAAACCCAGGAATATGCTTGAATAGACGAGGTTCGTTATCGGTCCAGCGATGGAGATTTTTACTATATCATCCTGTTTTTGCAGGGTACCACCAATCATCATGGCGCCTGGACCAATCATTCGGATGGGCAAAAATACTGAAGCAAACGTTAACACTGCACCCCAAGTCGTCAATCGGAACTCAGCACATAGCCCGTTCTTCTGAGCAACAATCTTATGGGCGATTTCATGAGTCAAAAAGGATGCCACCATTACGACTGCGAATGCACCCATCATGGCCCATGTCCAGTTAAAAAGGAACCCTCCAAAATAATTGCCGTATAAGCCAATAGAAAAGCCGATACCGATGACAAGCGCCGCGGCGACGCCTATGTGCTTGAGTTCTTTTGGACTAGTAGATATGTGGTTTTTCTTTTTGTAAGGATCTTTACCGTAAAGGTAACTGTAATTGTATGAGCCGTAGGCTTGATTTGTTATTACTTGCTCTTGACGCTGAGTGCGGGCTGCGTCGATTTTTGGGCATGCATGGTTCTCTGGTAAACGGTGAGCACCGCAGAATTGGCCACCGCAATGAGGGCAGCGGAATGGAAGAAGCGTTTCCTGAGAGCATACTTGACATTTCATTATGTATTGGCGCCTTGGAAACCCTAAACTGTGCATGGTGGTTTATATTTTTCCCTCAAAAACAAGAAACTCGCCTATCCAAAGGATTATTTTCGTGGATTCGGGTCATTCTGGTGTTTTACGAGTATCAAGTATGGTTAGATGTTCACGAATTAATTTTATGCTTGAAGGTTTGCTGTTGTTGCTTTTACACAGTCACGCACATTAATACGAGATCTTTTAGTACTCTATAGATGAATATAAATTTAGAAATAGACCGAATTTTAGTTTTGATTTGTGGAGGTGACAATTTTTCCAGAAAAAAACAAGAAAGGAGAATTCACAATCCAGCAAAAAAAGAAGAAACGAGAAATAATTGAGGAAGGCAAATACCAAGTTGATATTCCTTCTGATGTCAGCGAAGAAGAAAAGAAGGCTTTAGAGCAAACAGGAGACGACGCAACTTCTGGTTGGTAAAAATTTCTTAATTTTCTTTTTTTGGATTAATTAGTTTTCTTTTTTAGTAAACCGTCAAATGCGCTCCAATAAAATAAAAATTCCAAAGTTTTTTGCTTTAGACAAAATAAATCTTATATTCTTACGTGGTAGTATGCTAAACAAGTGGCGAAGCGTTTGGAAGAAGCCATAATAGAAATCGGGCACATCAAACATTTTTTCCCAAAAATCAACGTTGCCGAAATAGAACTAAGGCTACCTCTGTCAATCAATGACCCCATCTTGATAAAAGGACCATTAACTGATTTTGAGCAAACTGTTGATTCCATTCAGATTGACCGAAACAACATCCAAAGAGCCGCAGGCGGACAAAGCGTGGGCTTAAAAGTAACTCAACCCGTAAAAGAAAAAGATGTCATTTATAAGAAACTTTAACCCGATAAAATGTAATTAGGGACCTGTTTTTCTAGCATTAACCATTAAAGCGATGCCTAAACCTAACAGAGGTATTGTCCAAACGTCAACCAACGGCAAACTGTTGAGTGAATTTGCGAAGTACGAATAGATAATGTAAATCACATAATTCAGCCCCACTGCCGCTAAGGATGCACCCAGCCACATCGTAGCAGAACATTCTTTTTGTTGAAATAGCCTAACACCCCCTACAATCGCTAAAACCACCGCAAGAGGCATAAGCACAATAGCGTTCAAAAATCCAACTGCATGTATCCCTTCAAAAAGAAACTTTGACGTTTCAGCGGAAATCATGCTAGTCCATCTGGAAACCTCATTCACCGCTAACGCCGCCACATAGCCAACAAACGCAACTGCAACGAACTTTAATAAAACAGGTTTTTGGCTATTTTCTCGGTACGTTGCCACTTTGAAAACCAACGCCCAGAGAAACGGCACTGTAAACAAAATCTGCAGGACATAATTAATTGCAAGAGGCAAATTAGCAGCAAAGCCAGGTCTTAACAGGAACCAAACTGATGGAATCCAAAGAAGAAAATACAGACCTTCCAAAAACAGTGATAGCGCAATAAAATTCTTTACTCTAAGAAAAGGTTTTCCTTTAGTCCAAAGAAGATACGCCGCTACTAAACCAAGAATACCCGCAATAAACCGTCCTCCCAACTGAACGAAGCCCAACCAGAAGACAGGCCCAGTCATTCTAACGTAGCTGACATCTTGGTGCGCATTGGCAAAGTAGCCGAAGAGAATCGTAAAGCTGCCATTCAGAATGTAGGCAAGATACACCATTAACGAGAGTAAGCTTGCGGCTACAAGGACTTCTACGCTGCGGGTTAAAGATGCCACGGATAAGTCACCACAATTTGGTTCGTATTAATTATTTGCGTGTACTCCTTATATCTTTAGTAAAAAAGGCTCGGTACGGTATAATTTCGCACTCGTTTTCAGTGGTAATGTCACCATTATCCGCGGACAATCTTCCTTTTTTCTTTAAGCGCCAATTATTTGGCAATCAAAGGAAGGCAAACAAAATAGACCTAAACTAAGGAATTGGGTTTATAGATACATAGACGTGGATGCCGTAAGAATCGCAATTTTTCAGCTATTTTATAAGAATCGATAAATGTTTCGTTTTAACACATGTTTGGAATTATTGTTGGGTTGCTGGGTGAGTAAAGCTTCAGATATAGCCAAGACATCAACGAGAGGTAGTTTTCACTATTTATGGGGTTTAGTACTTTCCACAGCGATCTCCGCCGTTGGTACAATATTCATAGCTAGGCTGCTAGGCTCCGACCAATACGGACTATATACCATCGTATTAGCTGCGCCATCGCTCATCGTTACATTTAGGGACTGGGGAATAAACTCCGCCATGATAAAATTCACAGCTCAATACCGTGCTGAAGAAAGAAACGCAGAAATCAGAAGCATATTTCTCACAGGTGTACTCTTCGAAGTTATATTAGGCATAGTTCTTTCTTTGATCTCGTTTGCATTCGCCGGTTTCTTGGCAACTAGCCTTTATAACCGACCTATCATTGCACCACTCATCGAAATCGCCTCATTCTCAATCCTTGCCGGCGCGCTAATAACAGCAGCTACTGCAGCTTTTACGGGTTTTGAAAAGATGGAACAAAACAGTATAATGCTCGTTTTCCATAGCATCTTTAAAACCGTTTTAATAGTTGCTCTTGTGCTCTTAGGATTTGGTGCTTCCGGCGCAACCACTGGCTTCGTAATCAGCACTTTTATTGGGGGATTAATCGGGCTCGCTCTAGTCTGGAAACTTTATGCAGATTTGCCTAAATTCAGTGGATACGCTCTGCAAATCAAGGTGTATTTAACTACTATGCTGACTTATGCTTTGCCTCTGTCTTTTGCCGCAATCCTATCGAGTCTTTTGCCGCATTTCTACTCCTTCCTGTTGCCAATCCACTACTCCACAGACAACACAATGATCGGAAGCTATGGTATTGCAAATAACTTTGTCGTGCTCATATCCTTCTTTGCTCTACCAATCACTACAATGGTCTTCCCAGCTTTCTCCAAGTTACATCCCATAAACGATAAAGATACCTTGGGAAGCGTTTTTCAGTTCTCAGTCAAGTACGCTTCGTTGTTTGTTGTACCTATGACTACGTTAGTTATGTGTTTAGCCGTACCTGCCGTGTCTACTTTGTTCGGAGGTACTTACAGTGCGGCCCCGCTTTTTTTGGCGTTACTCGCATTTCAGTATCTGTTTACTACTTTCGGCTCATTGAGCATTGGCGGTCTTCTGAGTGGCCAGGGAAACACAAGTTTTATTTTAAAAATGGCAATTTTGACTATATGCGTCGGTTTCCCCGTTGGCTATGTGGGGATTATTTATTTTGGTGTTCTGGGCTTAATCGTAACTTCTTTAATCGCTGGTTTGCCGAGCTTAATTTGGGGGCTGATATTTGTCAGAAAAACTTATGGCGTCTCAGTTGATTGGCTGTCCTCTGCAAAGATTCTAGTCGCCTCATCAATTGCTGCATCTGTGACCTTTGGAGCAATTTCAATCTTTAGTTTTTCTAGTTTAGTTGAACTTGTCTTAGGCACAGCAATCTTTATGATCGTTTTAGTCCCCTCCGTCTTGTTGGTTAGATCTATAAGCCGTAACGATATAGCGAACTTGCGTGGAATGGTTGAGGGTTTAGGTACGGTGGGTAGATTGTTTATCGGAGTTTTGGGTGTTTTGGAAAAAATCATGGACGTCTTCAATCTATAGAGCTTCAATCATTTCAATAAACGTAATATTCGATTTTTGATTTGACTCTTGGTTAATTTCATATTCGAAGAATAGAACCCTGAGCGTGCCATAAAACTAATGGAAGTTGACTCGAGTATCATACTGAAATTGAGGGAATAAACTGTTCAGGAAAAGGAATTGCTATAATGGATAATTCCAAAAGCTATGGTATAATTTCGCATCCATTGTACTTCAAGTAATCGAAATCTTGGATTGTAACCTTTCCCATTCGGATTAATTCCTGGATCCTTGGAATTTCTCCTTTCACAGTTTCGATAAGTTGCTCAACTGTGTGGCAGACTTTGCTATAAGCCTCATCTGTCCATCGCTTTGTGATATTGGTATATAGACATCTGCCGCCACATAAACCAAGGATAGAGCATTGACTGCATGGTTTTTCGTTAACAAAGAGTTTTTTTAGTTTAAGTGGGTCAGAGTCTTTGATGTGTCCAAGATAATATTTTTTCATACCCCACATGGTTGGGCAAGGCATGATATAGCCGTCGGTCTGGATAGCATAGTTTATCCAGCCGCCGCCGCAACGCATCAGTGCATTTTTTTCTTCATGTAACAGCGACTCTGCAATTCCTAACAAAGGATAAAGCTTTAACACTACACCTTTCTCTTGCATTTGGTCAACCCAAAAATGTGCAAGTTCTCGGACGCCAGGGATGTAGCTGGTTTTTGTCCATTCCTCAAAGTTGCGTCTGTGGTAATCGTTCCCCCAGAAACCCGCGTTAAGCTGCCAATGAATCGATGAAAAAGCAAACTCATCATTATCCAAGAGCCATCGGACTTGTTTGTTGAGGTCGGTTTGCTCCATTATAGTCATGCGGGCAATTAATTCTCCTTTGAAACCGTTTTTCTTGATTAGTTTTAGGTTGTTGACGACTTTACGGAAGGTTCCTTTTCCACGGTAAAAATCCGTTAAATCCTCCTGTCCATCTATGGAAACCAGGATGGTGTGGAAGCGGTTAACATATTTGGGCTCCAACTTATCCAAGAGCAACCCGTTTGTCTGGATCATAAAATGTTTAGGCTCAACAACATCCATGATTAGCCGCAGCTTATCTATCCCAAGCAAAGGTTCGCCGCCGTAGAAAGTTAAAACGCATTCAGGGTCTTTGCGGCAGAATTCTTTGAGAAAATCCAAATCATAATTGAGCCTACGGGGTAGGTCGTAGTCTATTTCTATGTCGTCGCCGAAGTCTTCGTCGAAGTCGTCGAGGCTCTCGCCAAAACAGTACTTGCACTGCAGATTGCAGTCGCTGGTAAGTATCACATGGAAGAACATAGATGCACTGTAGGGTTTGCTGGTTTAATAGTATTTTTCCGCTAATTCCCTGGCTTTCTCGTATTCTTCTGATTTTTCATGCAGTTCCTGATGTTCAATGCTTTTCTGGTTTTTCTCTCTTACTTTCGAAACTTGCTTTTTAGCTTTATTGACGTAATTCTTTAGGTCGTTATTCTTGATTATTTGCTCAGACATAGTTTCTGGAGCAAAAACTAGGGGCAAAACTGCCATGAATAAGAAAAAGCTAGCGAACGAAAAAATTGTTGAATAGTTGCCTATGGCATCTCCAAGGGTGCTTCCGATTGAGAAACGCATGAACGATGAAAAAAGGTAGGGCATAACGCCAATAGCGTAGATTTTTCCACCGTTTCGTCCCTCAGAGAGATCTCCCCAAAGAGCAAAAATAAAAATCATAACAAAGCATCCCCAGGCTATGCCATCGATAACTGTGTAGAACCACCATCCGAAAATATTTCCTGCAGAGAACCCTAGAACACCGTAGCCTATTCCCAAAAAGGCAAATCCGGCTACAGTTAAACGTTTTCTGCCTTTGGAATCGGCAAAAAAACCAAAAATGACTGCGGAGATTCCTGAAAGGACGTATTCTATGTTTGCTGATGACTGCACCAAATCAGCCGGAAAAACTTTTTCGATTACTGGAAAAGCTAAGCTATTTACAAAAACAAACATTGCCCATGGAACAAAGTAAAAGAGGAATCCTTTGTTGGAGAAGATTTTGCGGTAGGAGGAACTGGGTTTAGTCGGAAAGTTAGTTTTTATGGGTTTGAGAAGAATTATGAGGAACAAACCAACGGCTTTCCAGCCTGCGAGTATAAGCGTTACAACAACTAAGCTTTCAGTGCCTGCGGTGCTGATCATAAATGCGCCAATTCCTATAAGAAAGTAAATGATTCCTCCTAGTTTGCCCCTATTAGTGGATTCAGTTGTTGACGCAAAATAGCCTAGGCATGCTGGGAGTCCAAATCCGAAGTTGGCACCGGTAATCACTGCAAAAACTATGATCCCGAGGTATGATAAACCGGTGATTAATGGTACTAATGAGAGCAAAGCTCCAGAAAGCATCCATAAAATCAGAAAGGTAAGTGAGTTCTTTGTTTTGCTGCTGAAATACTCTCCTAATAATAATGCTAAGAAGAGCACTAAGAAGTGAACAGCGATTATTGATAAGAATTGGGTACCTAAATTTTCTAAACTGATGCTGTTTGTCAAAAATTTAAAAGCGTATGAATACCATATGAAAGCGTTCGCTATTAAGATTGTATTTATGGCTACTGCTTTCTTACCGTTACTGAACAAGTGGCTTATGGCAGCTATGCGCATCGCTATCAAACAGCTACCTTATGAGGTCCAGTTTAAGTGTATTGATAATTAAGAAACTGAATTTTAAGTAAGTATAGGAAAGCTTTTAAGGCTAACCTGCTGACTGTATGTTGTTCGCAAATACTGTTGTACAAAAATACGTGAAGTGAAATGTAAAATGAAATCACGAAAAATAATCAGAGCGTTGGGTTGGTAAATTCACCAATATTGCTGAGGAGTTTTTTCACGACCATTTGGATTGTTGAAAGATTTTCTCGTGCACTCTTTTCTTTAAGAGCTTTTTGAATTTTTATGTTACTCTTTGTTGGTAAAGTTGAAATTGTTTTTTGAAGTTTCTTTACTTTCTCTGAATTCAAGACAGCCCTAACAATCTGGTCATGCTCCGCTTGTGTAACTTCGAATTTTTCGAGTAATGGCAAAATTTCAGTTTTTATCTTTGAATCTTGAAGTGCACATAAAATCGGTAGAGGAACAACTTCGTTTTTCAGTCTGTTGACAAATTTAGTGTAATCAAAGAGATCCATGAATTCATCAATAACTGTTCCGACGATGCCATAATTTCTGCCATAATCATTTAGACTCGCGATCATGCTCTCGTTACCCCCACCTAAAATTCCACCAATCATACAGTGCGCTTCGGGAACAGTTGCTCTAAGACGTACGATTTCTAAATATTCACTTGGCGAAACATCAAATCTCTTCTGCATCTTGGTTTCTTTTGCGGCTGATTTACTAATTTTAGCCAGCGCTTCAAAAGTTAAATTAATAACCATATTTTTCTGTTCAGGTGGCAAACAGTTGCATTCTTTGAACAAAGAAAAAGAAGCCTGAATGAGCAAAAAATCCCCCGTTAAAATAGTGATATTTGTTCCAAACTTTCCAAAAGTCGTATTTCTTTTATGCTTAATTGGTGTCTGATCAATTATGTCATCATGGATGTTTGCTGCTTCAACAAGTAGCGTCAAGGCAGCGCCGATGCCGACAGGAGTGTCCTTATTTCCGCCTACCGCTTCACACGAAAGATTCATTAAAGCTGGGACAAGTGGCAACACGTTATTTAGGAATTTTACGTGCCGTTTCACAGCTAAGGAAACTACGCCAGCATTATAATTAAAATCCAAAACTTGTTCAATAGCTTTATCCATCGTGGCTCGTCCATTTTTTTCAATTATTTCTACGAAAACATCCATGCTTGAAGTAATGTCCGATTGCTTTTCGGCTGCCATTATTGATCAGGTCTCTAATATTGCATTGTGTATTTCTCTTTTTAGGTTACTCCACTATCTAAGCAAAACTCTTAATAGCTAAGGCTCAAATCAGAAGGTTTCATGAGCCAAACCAAGCAATTCGAGCAGAAATGGCAAGCCAAATGGGAAGCGGCACATGTTTTCGAAGCGGACCCTGACCCGAAAAGACAGAAAATCATGGTTACCTTTCCTTTTCCATACATGAATGGTCCCTTGCATGTTGGGCACACTTTCACGGCTTCCCGAGTTGACGCCTATGCACGGTTTAAGCGAATGCAGGGTTATAATGTTCTTTGGCCTTGGGCGTGGCACTGGACTGGGCAACCGCTGCTTGGAGCTAGCCAACGTGTGGCTCGAGGCGACCAGGAATTTATCCGTGTACTGCGCGAAGTCGATGGTGTGCCGGAAGAGACGATTAAAAAATTCGTTGATCCACTCTACATGGCTCAGTACTATACTGATGAAGGTCGCTTAGCCGTCAAAGGCATAGGCTTCTCCGTGGATTGGCGAAGGGAATTTACAACTGTATTGCCTACTTTCAAAAAGTTTGTTGAATGGCAATACAAAAACCTAAAGGAAAAGGGCTATGTCACCCAAGGAACCCACCCAGTCGTCTGGTGCCCCAAAGACAAAAGCCCCACAGGCGACCATGACCGCCAAAGCGGCGAAGGCATCACCCCCGAAGAATACACGCTAATAAAATACCAACTTGAAGATGGCACCATTTTGCCAGCCGCAACTTTCCGACCAGAAACAATCTACGGCATAACTAACATCTGGATAAATCCCGATGTCATCTACGTTGAAGCCACTGTTAATGGCGAGTGCTGGGTTATCAGCAAGGAAGCTGCTGAGAAACTAATGGAGCAAGAAAGAAAAATCGAGGTTAAGCGCGAATTTTTGGGTAAAGAACTCATCGGCAAAACCTTCCAGAACCCCGTCACAAAACTCAAGTTCCCAATTTTGCCAGGTTGGTTTGTTGACCCTAAAACCGCTACAGGTGTTGTCTACAGTGTTCCAGCCCATGCACCTTATGACTGGCTAGCATTGAGGGATTTGCAGGAAAAGCCAGAGGTTCTCGCACAGTTTGGCATGGAGCCAGGAATGGTTAAGGCGATTAAGCCGATTTCGATTATCAAAGTTGAAGGCTTCGGCGAATTCCCAGCAGTCGAAATCGTTGATAAAATGAGTATCAAAGACCAAAAAGACCCCAAAGCTGAACAAGCCACCAAAGAGCTATACAAGAAAGAGTTCCATGGAGGAGTTCTTAAGGAAAGTTGTGGTCCCTATGCAGGCAAAAATGTCCGCGAAGTCAAAGATTTACTGATAGCAGATTTCAAAAAAATGGGTGCTGCCGACAGCATGTATGATTTGTCAGAACCCGTGGTTTGCCGATGCATGACACAGTGCATTGTAAAGATTCTGTCTGACCAATGGTTCCTAAACTATTCAGACCCAGAATGGAAAGAAAAAACCCATGCCGCAGTCGCCCAAATGAAAGTTTACCCTGAATCAGCTAAACCCTGGTTCAACACGGTTATTGACTGGCTACGTGAATGGGCATGTGCAAGAACCACGGGTTTTGGAACGCCGTTGCCATGGGGCAAAGGCTGGATAATTGAAACCCTCAGCGACTCCACAGTCTACATGGCATTCTACACCATAAACAAACACATAAAACAACACAACATAAACCCGCTATCGCTTAAGCCTGAAGTTTTTGATTACATATTCTACGGCAAAGGCAATGTGACTGAACTTTCGAAAGATGTAGGGATCAAAACGGAGTTACTGGATTCAATGCGGTCTGAATTCCTATATTGGTACCCATTTGACCTTCGAAACTCAGCTAAAGAACTTGTGCCCAACCATCTTTCATTCTGCATCTTCCACCACGCAGCACTGTTCCCTCCTGAACATTGGCCAAGAGCCATCGGCGTAAACGGTATGCTTATGGTTGAAGGTCAAGGGATGCACAAAAGTAAAGGCAACTTCATAACTATGAAAGGTGCTGTAGAAAAATATGGCGCTGATGCTACCCGATGCGGTTTGCTTTTGGGTGCTGAAGGCATGGATGACCCAGATTGGCGAGCCGAAAACATCAGCGACATCAAAAGCAAGTTTGAGGCGTTAATGGGGTTTGCCAGTGGCATAATCTCTTCCGCAAAAAAAGACGACGACACAGTGTTGGAGCGTTGGCTTCAAAGTAAGCTGCAATGCCGCATAAAAGAAGTCACCCAAAGTCTCGATGAACTAAAAACCAGAACTGCCCTGCAAGTCGCATTATTTGAAACTTGGAACGATTTACGCTGGTACATACAACGAAAGGGCACTACTGAAGCCAAAGCTTTGGGTGAAACGGTGAAGGTTTGGCTTAAGATGCTTGCGCCCTTTGCGCCGTTTATGTGTGAGGAGCTCTGGAGCCAAACTGGAGAGGAAAGCTTCATCAGTACCGCAAAATGGCCAACCTTTGACGCTAGCAAACTAGACGTTGCTGCCGAAGAACAAGAAACCCTAATAATTGAACTATTAACTGACACCTCAAACATACTAAAAGCAACAAAGATAACGCCAAAACGCATATGCTTCTACACTGCTGCACCTTGGAAATGGCAGGTTTATCTAAAAATCTTAGATAAAACATTGAATGGTGAAGCAAAAATCGGTGATTTAATGAGGGAATTTGCTGCAGATAAAGACCTAAAACCGCATATGAAAGATATTTCAGGGTTGGTTCCACGAGTGATTAAGGCTTTAACGAAAATTTCTGGGGAACGCAAAGCCAATATTTTGAAAATCAAAATGGTGGATGAGCAAACTGTTCTGTTAGATGCAGCTGGCTTTTTGGGTGAACGCTTCGAAGCGGAAGTATCCATCTACGGCGAAAACGAACAAGCGCGCTTTGACCCCAAAAACCGTGCAGCGATGGCGATGCCCTACCAACCAGCAATCTACCTCGAATAATTACGTCTGATATTTTTCTATGCCCCTTTATTTAGGCAAATTTATCTTATTTGCTAAAGAGTTAAAGCAAACGTTCCACGGTAACCTAAGCAGAAGAAAATGCAAGCAAAAGCCGCTGGTTCTGTTTTCGAGTTACTCGCCAAACCTGTCCGCAAAACCTTGGCGAACCTTGGATTCACCGAGCCCACATTGCCCCAGACTTTGGCGCTTCCGCTGATTTTGGATGGCAAGAATGTGCTTTTGATTGCTCCAACGGGCACAGGCAAAACCGAAGCTGTTCTGCTTCCAATCTTCTCAAAACTGGTTGAAGAGAAAAACCAGCAGAAAGGCATCCAAGTCATCTACATCACGCCGCTCCGCGCATTGAATCGTGACATGTTTAAGCGGTTAACGTTTTGGAGTGAACAGTTAGACATAACAATCGAGGTCCGCCACGGCGACACAGAAATGAAAATCCGGCGAAAACAAGCCCTCAAACCGCCCCAAATCCTCGTCACCACACCCGAAACCCTGCAGGCAATTTTGCCAGGTTCAACGATGCGCCGCCATCTCGGCAGCGTGCAATTCGTTATTATCGATGAAGTGCATGATTTGGCAGAGAGCAAACGGGGTGCGCAGCTAACTGTGGCGCTTGAAAGAGTTGTCGAGGTAACGGGGAAAGAGTTCCAGAGAATCGGCTTATCTGCAACAGTTGGCAACCCTGAGGAGGTGGCACGTTTCATCGCTGGAACCAATCGAGACATCACTATCGTGCAAGCAGTTTTAACCAAGAACTACCGTTACAGCGTCGAATACACAACGCCTACAGAAAAAGACTATGAATTAGCCGCTAAATTGGAAACTGCTCCTGAAGCAGCTGCACGAATTCGCCGATTACTCGAATTAATTGACAGCCACAAATCCACCTTGGTCTTCGTGAATAGTCGCACAATCGCCGAGTTGCTGGGGCACCGATTTGACCAGTTTGACCGAACAGACATCGCTGTACACCATGGTTCATTGTCGCGGGAAGAAAGGACCCTAACCGAAGATGCCTTCAAAACAGGGCAACTCAAAGCAATCATTTGCACAAGCACCCTGGAGCTGGGCATTGACATTGGCAAAGTTGATTTGGTTATCCAGTATATGTCGCCAAGACAAGTTAGTAGTCTTATACAGAGAGTGGGTAGAAGCGGTCACAGTTTGGAGAGGCTCTCGGAAGGAGTAATCATCACTGCCTTTCCAGACGATACCTTGGAATCCATGGCGGCAGTCGCAAACGCCAAAGCCAATAAAATAGAACCAGTAATCTTCCATAAAAACGCCCTTGATGTTTTGGCGCATCAAATCTCAGGCATCCTAATGGACAAAGAAATTATAACCCAAAATGATTTATTCAATTTAATCAAGAGGGCTTACCCATATAGCACCCTAACCCAAGAACAACTTGGGGATGTAATGAAGTTTCTGGAAAGCCTCCACAAATTAAGAACCGAAGAGGAAGGAAGAATTTTGAAGAAAACTGGTCGAACACGCGAATACTACTACAGTAACCTTTCCATGATACCTGATGAAAAACGCTATCCATTAATTAACATAATCAGTGATAGAAAAATTGGCACCTTAGGCGACGAATTTATGACCCTGCATGCGCGTGTGGGGTTGCAATTTGTTATGCGGGGCAAGGTTTGGCGTATCGTCCAAATTGAGGATGAAACAGGAACGGTGCATGTTTTGCCTGCGGAAGATCCCTCGGCGGCGATTCCTGGTTGGTATGGCGAAATCCTGCCTGTCCCATTTGATTTAGCGCAACAGACCGGTGAGATGCGGGAAAAAGTCGGCAAACTCATCAAAGAGGGTAAGAAACCTGAGGCAGCGGCGGAAGAATTAGCAGTGGAGCTGAAGACAGATAAGGAAACGCTTCTTGACACGGTTTTGGAAGTTGCTGAGCACTTAAAAGATGCACCCTTGCCCACACAAAACCGCATAGTTGTCGAAGTTTTGGACCGCTACATCGTTGTGCATGCATGCTTTGGCGAACTCGTTAACCGTACTTTCGGCGGAATTTTTGATTCAGTTTTTTCCGAGCGGGAAGCGATTACGGGTTGGTGGACCGATGGCTACCGAATCCTAATCGAGACAAGCCACAAGCCATCTAAACAAGAGATTGAAGGCTTGCAGAAAGAACTTTTTGGCTTATCAGATGAGCGCGTAGATGAGGCCTTCCTCAATTATGTTAACTCCAAATTTCCCTTTGTAAGCCGAATGAAAGCTGTTGCGGAGCGCTTTGGCGCTTTGCCCAGAGGAAAAACCTTGGCGCATTCAGACCGCGCTGAAAAGTTGCAAGCCGCCTTCAGGGACACACCGATTTATGACGAAACCTTGAGGGAAGCCATGATGGATAAAGTGGATATACCACAGGTAAAACAGATTTTGCATGACATAAGAGACGGAAAAATCACTGTCACCACAATCTTCCGGGAAAAGCCGACGCCTTTTGCCTACCGTATCCTAATGCAGTACGCTGACACCGCCGAGCTCATGGCGCCCGAACGCCTACTCCTAACAAACATCGACCGCATGAAACGCTCCATCGACGCCCGAGTAGCCAAACTGCTCTGCATGAACTGTGGCGCATGGACCAAACAAACCTGCATAAAAGACCTCGCCGAGGAGCCTGAATGCGAAAACTGCCACAGCCACCTTCTCACGCTGCTCTACTTCAGCCAGGACGCAGATAAGCTGGTTGAGGATTTGCTGAAACGTCGTGAAGGCAAAGAACTCACCCCAGACGAATTGAAAGACCTCAGCAACGCCAGACGAAAAGCCGACCTCATCCTAAGCTACGGCAAACAGGCGGTGCGGGCGTTGCAGGTGAAAGGGGTTGGTCCCGAGACTGCCTCGAGGATTTTGGGGCGGATGCATCCTGAGGAAGACGCCTTCTACATGGACCTTCTCAAGGCGAAGGTGCAGTATTTGCGGACAAGAGAGTTCTGGGACAAATAGCTGCCAATGCTTGCAAGGTTTTAATAGGTATTCCGCTTGAGTTTGGCTTAGCTGTGGTTTGAGTGGAAAAACAGGAACCCCGAAAACTGAAACGTTCAATCGGCTTGTGGAGTGCAGTCGCCATCCACGTTGGTGCAATCATAGGCGGCGGAATCTTCGTTGTCACGGGCATCGTTGCAGGTTACGCAGGCTCAGCACTCGTCATATCCATGATCATCGCGGGTGCAATCGCCTTCATCACAGCTTGGAGTTTCGCAAAATTAACCGCTTGGCAACCCGTTGAAGGCGGCGTCTACGAGTACGGACGCCAGTTGGTTTCGCCGTACGCTGGGTTTGTGGCTGGTTGGATGTGGGTGGTCGCCAACACTTTCACTGGAGCAGCTGTTTCGCTTGGGTTCGCCTATTATTTGACAGTGGCTTTCCCCGGTTTGCCCACAACTTGGGTGGCAGCTTCTTTATGCTTAGCATTCACTGCTTTGAACCTGGTTGGCGCAAGAGAATCAACAAGTGTGAACAACGTGTTAGTCGCCATCAAGCTAGTTGTGCTAGCTTTTTTCGTTGCATTCGGCGTTTTGCATATTAATTCGGGTAATTTTAGTCCGTTTGTGCCCCTTTCAAGCGGAGTGCTCTATGGCACATTCTTCATCTTCTTTGCTTACGGCGGCTTTGCAAGGGTATCAGTGATAGCGGAAGAAGTTAAAGATGCCAAACGTAACGTGCCCCGTGCGTTGTTGTGGTCTTTGGGGATTTCGATGTTGGTTTATGTTTTGGTTGGGTTGGTTGCGGTTGGGTTGCTGGGTCCTGTTGGTCTTGCAGGATCCGTTTCGCCTTTGAGTTCAGCTATCGGCGTAACAGGCAGCTCACTTGCCATCCAGATTGTTGCTTTAGGCGGCTTGGTGGCTACGGCAAGCGTTTTGCTTACTGCGATTCTGGGAGTTTCTCGTATGGCATATTCGATGGCTAGACGCAACGATTTGCCTTCTGCTTTGGCGCGTTTGCACAGTAGGTTTTTGACGCCATATTACTCAATTTTAGCCAGTGGCATGTTGATGGCGGTTTTGGTTTTGTTTGTAGATTTGACCAGGGTGGTGGCGATTAGCACGTTCGCTCTTCTTTTCAATTACTCCATCACCAACATTGCAGCTTACAAACTGAAAAATGGAGGCAAGCGCCCAAGCAAGGTATTGCCGTTATTGGGGTTGGCAACATGTATTTTGCTTTTAGCGTTTATCCTCTTAGCATCAACGGATGCATGGTTAGTGGGGGTTGTTTTTTTGGTTGCTGGTTCAGTTTACTATGCCGCGCGGAAAAAGATGAACCTGAAACATGAAAAAATGGCGGTTTAGGTTGCGATAAGAATTTTAAGGTTCAATTGGCTTAAAGATAGGAAAGCCGATGCCAGTAAAAGTTGTCTTATTCGACATGTTCGATACCCTCATGCTCATTGAGAAGAATCATGAGTTCTATAGTCCTGCCTTGATGCGGATGTATCGATATCTCAACAAACACAGCATAGAAGTATCCTTCGATAAATTTGACGCGGCCTACATCGCCGCGCGTGATTCGCTATACGCTAAGGCTGATTTGAATTTTGAGGAACCCCACTTCAACGTCCGTGTTTCAAAGGCGCTGAAGAGTTTAGGCTTCAACTACGGTATTTCAAACCCCTTAGTGGTGGCGGCGACGAATGAATTTTGTGAGGAATTCATGAAGTACGTTCGCATTGACGAACACGCCAAACAGGTGATTGAGGGGTTGCATGAAAAATACAAGTTGGGCATAATATCCAACTTTGCCATACCCGAATGCGTCTTAAAACTCCTCAAAGCTGACGGTTTATACGAGTTGTTTGACGTGATTGTGGTTTCTGCTGCAGTTAACAAGCGTAAACCTAGCCCCGAAATCTTCCAAAACACTCTAAAAGCGTTGGGTGTCTCTGTTTCTGAAGCCATTTTTGTCGGCGACACCGTTGACGCCGACGTTGAGGGACCAAAAGCAGTGGGCATGAAAGTTATCTACATTGAGCGTCGAAGCCAGAAGCCCTCGGAGAAGTTTTCGCCCGACCACACTATCAAGAACCTAACTGAATTGCCCTTGCTGCTTGAACGCTATTAACGTTCTGTATCAGGCTTTTTGTCTGCTGATTCTATTGGGATTTTTATTTTTTTTTAGGTCTTTTTTGTTTTTAGCAGGCGAATTAGATCATCGTGTTTATGCAGAAAATTTAGTCGTTGAGGAGCGATTTTGTAAAATTCTTTTCCTTCGACGACGGTTTGGGCTATTAGGTTGGTGGTGAGTAAAAATTTTAGGTACTCGTTTAATTGGGTTTAGCTGAGGTTAGCTTTGTACATTATCTGTGTTATTAGAGTGGCTCCTTTGGTTATGTCTAATATGTCTGCTATGATGCATAATTGGTCACGTTTTCGAAGCTTGGTTTCCTCCACCCTTGCACATATCCCGGCATTCTTATGTTTTGCATTTGCTTATAAATTTTAAGAAAAATGCACGATTGTTCGGCAAAATTTTCTTTTTCTTACGCATTAGTTGTGTACAAGGTTAGTTCCGATACAGAAACCCTTTTTTGCCCCAACGAGAAACTGCATATGTGAAAGTATGTTAATCGGCGCAATCTCAGACACCCATGACAACCTGCCGCTTATAGAAAAAGCCGTACACTTCCTAAACCAGCAAAACATAGGCTTAGTACTCCATGCAGGCGACTATGTGGCAGGCTTCGTCATCCCAATACTTGCAAAACTAAACTGCCCTCTCATCGGCGTGTTCGGCAACAACGACGGCGACCAAGAACTTCTCAAAAAACGCTTTGGGGAAACCACCAACTGCACCATACACGACCGCTTTACACAAACAACCATTGAAGGCTATCGAATTGCTTTGTTACATGGACACGAAACCGAACTCCTCAACGCCATAGTCGACAGCGGATACTTCGATTCGGTAATCCATGGGCACTCCCACAACAGGGGCATCGAGCAAAAAGGCAATACCCTTAGCATTAATCCAGGAGAACTCTGTGGATACTTAACGGGGAAACCTTCGATTGCAATCTTGGACACTGTTATGAGGCAGGCAAGAATCATCGAGCTCTAAGGACAATCGTGAACCCTATTTATACCAAAAAAACCTTCTTCGGCAATTTCAATGATACTTTCATCTTCAAAGACCAACTGCACACTCGATTTTTGTAAACATGCATAGTAAACCCAGTCCTTTCCATCAGGAAATTTGCATCTTTTGAGGCGATTATCTATAAATCAAATTAGCCTCTTGTGACTCTTTGCTAACTACCAAGTTCCGAGGGATTAAAGCCATGTTTGACCAAAACACAAACAATGAACCGCCAACATTCATACAAGCGGCAACCCAACTCAAAAACGCCGTAGCCTACGAAAGTACGGGCAAAGTTGAAAGCGCATTGATGTCCATTGAAGAAGCCATCGCCCTCAAACCCGACTACGTTGATGCGTGGCTCATAAAAGGTGTTATCCAAGGCAAGCTAGGCAAATGTAAAGAAGCGCTCCAATGCTACGAAAAAATCTTGGAAATAGACCCAAAATTTGCGGATGCCTACCGTCTCAAAGCGGCCACATTTACCTCCATGAATCAGCATGAGAAAGCAGTCGAATGTTTCCAGAAAGCCGTAGAGTTGGACCCAAATAACCTGGAATACCGTTTAAGTTTAGCCGTCGCATTCCAAAGACTCAAACGGTTTGAAGAAGCCCTCAAAGTCTACGAAGCCGCAAAAGATCAGCGTCCAACTGATGCTCGAATTGACTACTACATCGGATTAATGTGGGGCAACTTGGCGGATTACCCGAAAGCGTTGGCATCTTTTGAGCAGGCACTTCGACTTAAACCAGACTTCACAGATGCACTGCTCGGAAAAGGAATCATGCTGTCAAGGCTTAACCGAAAAGAAGAAGCCAAAGAAATCGCCGACAAAATCTTGCAAACAAAGACCTGCAACGAAAAACAAGAGGCAGCAAAAGCACAATCCGAAAACGAATCCATTCGAAACGATTTCAAAGCTGCCCAAAACAGGTTCAGAAACAAATACGCATCTAATACTGGCTAACTTGACCAGAACTTTGTTTTAATTGAGTACTTTTGTTATATGGTTCCCTTAACTTGTTTGCTTCAACGAAGAGGTGCTTTAGTTCCTCCTCACTGGAACCTCGACGGATAGGCGTAAGGATGTCGGTTAAGTTGTCGTTGCGCATGAGGCAGGGTTTGAGTTTGCCGTCGCTTGTGATGCGCATGCGGGTGCAGTGCATGCAGAAGTCGGTGTTTTCGATGGGTTTGACAATTTCTACAGTTGAGTTTGGCAGGTGATAGACTACGCGGTTGTGCATGAGTGGGCGCTTTTCGATTGAGGTGGCTTGGGTTTTGAGCAGAGTTTCTTGTTCATCTAGACTGCGGTGATGTTCACTGTAGTATTTGTTGCCGACGTTTACTGGGTCAAGCTCGATTAGCTGTAGCACAACTCCCATTTTTCCCGCATACTCGATTAAGTCGGGTACGTCGGCGACGTTAACGTTTTTTAAAACTACTGTGTTAAGTTTGACGGGACAGAAACCGGCCTCTATAGCAGCTTTGATTCCCTCTAACGCCGCTTCCACTTTTCCGCCAGTTAAATTATGGTAAGTTTCAGGGTTCAAGGATGGCAAGCTAATATTAACACGCTTTAATCCACATTCTCGCAGCTTCTTTGCCATGCCGCAACCAAGCAAAAGTCCGTTAGTCGTTAGCGATAAATCCCTTAAACCCGGAATTGCAGCGATGCCCGCAACAATTTCTACCAGATCTTTACGCATCAACGGCTCGCCGCCAGTCAACTTTATCCGTGCAATCCCCAAATCAACAGCGACTTTAGCCATGCGAACGATTTCTCCAACAGACATCAACTCGGCTGAACGGTTGGCGCGTTGCACTTCTCCTTCACGGTGGCAGTAAGCACAGCGGTTGTTGCACCGCTGGGTAATAGAAATTCGAAGATTAAGGAGGGGTCGTCCGCAGTTGTCTGTTAAACTCATCGTTGTTCCCGTGCGTGCTTGACGATGTGAGGAGACTCAGGCAAAATAAGTATTTCTACCGCAGTCTTCAACGCGTCAGGGGAACCTGGGATGCAAAAGATTGCTTTGCCCTTGGCGACTCCAGCTATGGCACGTGACAAAACTGCCGCTGAACCAATGTGGTCGTAGCTTATTCGTCGGAAAAACTCGCCGAATCCAGGCAGGACTTTGTCAAGGAAAGGCAAGACTGTTTCAATCGTGATGTCTGTGGGTGTGATGCCTGTGCCGCCAGAAAAAATTGCGACATCCACTTCATTCAAACCAGTAGCGTACATAACGGCGTCCTGAATCATGGTTTCGTCGTCGGCAATGATTTTTTTGAAAAGAACCTTCTGCCCGGCATTCTTGAGCAGTTCCACAATTGTGTCGCCGCCGGCGTCGCTGATGTCTTTTTCGCCCGCTTCAATCTGTTTGTAGCGTGAGGTACTGCAGATAAAGACGCCGAACGTCAAGGTTTTGGGGGCTTTTGCTTTATGTGCTTTCGAGCTTTCACTCATTGTTATGCCTGCTTAAACTTTTTAACAACATGAATATTGTCAATCGCCGTTGAAGGGTACTGGCCTGCGGCATCTTTTTCGTATTGTTTAGTCATGTCCCAAACTGTAAGTAGTGCCATGGAGACTGCAGTTAATGCTTCCATTTCCACGCCCGTTTGCGCCTTGGTTTTCACAGTTGCAGTGGCGGACACGGAGTTTTTTTCGGAGACTTTCACGTCTACTTCCACGTTCGTCAACGGCAAGGGATGGCAAAGAGGAATCAAATCGCTCGTTCTTTTAGCAGCCAACACGCCTGCAATCTTGGCGGTGTAGAGGGGGTCGCCTTTAGCGATTTTTCCATTCTGGATCAAATCGATTGTCTTCGGTTTCAACTTTATCATTCCAGTAGCGGTTGCTTCTCTGAAAGTCTCTGCTTTACCTGAAACATCTACCATTGCCATTTTAATCTTCTCTTCGCGTTCTTGGGTATAGTTAGTTTTTCTTGCTTTTATTCATTAAGCAAAACCTGAAAATGCGCAAAACTGAGAATCTTGGAGAAACTCAAAAAAATTAAGAAAGAATAAACTATGTTTGGGGATAAAGAAAAGAGGCTGGGGTAGCGCTGTTTTAGTATGGGTCTTTCTTGCCGGTCATGTATGCCCATGCGCCGACGATGGCTACTGTGAGGACTGCGCCTGCAGCTCCTGCAACCATGAAGCTTGTTAAGCCTGCGAGCGATGGCAGAACTGCGATCAGCCAAGGAATAAGATATGTGGCTGTCACCTGAGCGATGATGCCTGCTACGAAGCCTAAAACCGCTATTAAACCGAATATTTTTAATCTGCTATTCATTCAATTCACCTTTTTATTTTAGCAGTTAGTTGGCGCTTCTTTTTAGTCTAACTTACACGTTTCTGTATAAACACTCAAGCGATGATATCATGTTTAACATTTCTATTTAACGCAAAAAGCGTATTTTCCCATGATATATAGCTGTACATATATACGAGCATATTTCCAACATATTAACAATGTATAATTCATTTTTCTACATTCTACGGTCTAACAGAGGTAATACTAAATGTCAGAAAGATTCGCTAAAAAGTGGGAAAGTAAACGGGAAGATGAGCCCTTCGCAAACCGCATTAAAGACGCAGTGAAACCGCCAGGACCACTAAAACCACGACTCGACTTTGCAGTCAGACGCATCGAACTTCAAGTACAGAAACTTGACCAAGCAACAGACAGATTCAGCCAAAGAGACAAAGCAATCTTCGCAAGAATCG
>Ga0182021_10001449_pt1 | contig 27147 bp, 27 predicted proteins | sample 612E3MmetaG_FD_120493 | JGI IMG/M metagenome (GOLD analysis project Ga0182021, IMG submission 120493) | Permafrost microbial communities from Stordalen Mire, Sweden - 612E3M metaG (Illumina Assembly) | ecosystem: Environmental > Terrestrial > Soil > Wetlands > Permafrost | place: Sweden...
GATGACGCCGCGCATCCTCTGCAAGCGGGTTCGCCGTTCGATGGCGAGGGCATGACGCGCCAGCGCGTGCCATTGGTTGAGAACGGCGTGGTGAAGCGCGTGGTCTATGCGCGCGCCACGGCACGGAAGATGAAGAATTCGGAGTATGCCGGCAAGGTTGGCCCCATCGAAGCCACGGGGCACGGATTTCCCTTGCCCAACGAGGTGGGCGAGATGCCGCTGAACGTTGTTTTTGGCGGGCCAGAAAATCCGCAGAGCGTTGAGCAAATGGTCGCGTCAACCGAGCGCGGCGTGCTGGTCACACGACTGTGGTACATCCGTGAAGTGGATCCGTACGAGAAGATCGTGACCGGCATGACGCGAGACGGGACTTTCCTGGTGGAGGACGGCAAAGTGCAGTGCGGACTGCGCAATTTTCGTTTTAACCAAAGCCTGATCTCGATGCTATCGAATGTCGAAGCGATGAGCGCCCCGGTTCGCGCCAGCGGAGAGGAATCGTTTGACATGGTGGCGCCGGCGATGAAGGTGAAAGAGTTTAATTTCACCGAGGCGACGAAGTTCTGAGAGGCAGCATTTAGCATTTAGCATTTAGCATTTAGCCTTTAGCATTTAGCCTTTCCTTTCGGCATTCACTTTTCGCAGCAGAGAACTCAACATCTTCCGGATCTGCGAAAGTTCATCTGCGATCCTTGAGTAGTCGGGTTTGGTTAGGTAGCCCAAGTCCTTGGCTAGCAGCAGTTCGTAATCCAGTTCACTTGCCGAGCCGGCCGCAATCTGAAGAAAGCGTTGAAACTCGTTATTTCCCATTTTTCCGCAGCCCTCGGCAATATTCGCGCCGATGGAAACTGCGCATCGCCGAATCTGACTAGTCAGGCCATAAAGTTCTTCTCTTGGAAATTTCAGAGTTGCCGCATAAATCGCCAATGTGAGCCTGTGAGATCGTTCCCATACGTGCAAGTCGTGGAAATCTTTCATGGGTGCCTCCAGAGGGCAGCCGGGTAGGCTAAGTGCTAAGTGCTAAATGCTAAATGCTAAATGCTAAATACTAAGTGCTAATTGCTGCCACCGCAGTGACCGCGCACAGAGCGTCCCAGCTACGCCCCTAAGTCCCTGTACCAGTGGCACTTCGCCGCAATTGTTCCATGACCTACGTAACTTTGCATTGCCGATGCTGGGGTGTAATCTCGCCCTGAAATGTGCACATGCTCACGAGGAGAGGTGCACGGCACGAACCGGAAGGAAGGTCGTCGCAAACGTGTCTGAAACCGCCAAGGAAACCGTTGCTGAAGTGGGCAAGAATCGAAGGGGTTATACGGACGTGCAAGGCGCGCCGCGCTTTCCCATCAAACTGCCAGTGGCATTGAAGTCGGCAGGCAACCAGCCGGAAGTCGCGGGGAAGACGGTCGAGACCGAGAACATTTCCGCCAACGGCGTTCTGTTCCGCATGGATGCCGATGTGCCCGTGGGTTCGGCTGTCGATTTTACGATTTCTCTTCCCGCTGATGTTGTGGGCGCGGAAGCCGATGTTCAAGTGGACTGTCGAGGACGAGTGGTGAGAAGTTTTGCGGATGGCAGCCGGCGTGGAGTCGGCGTGGTCATTGACGAGTACCGTTTTGAGCGCGGGTAGTTTTGACGTAGAGACGCAACTTGCCGCGTCTCCCGATCGGCCGCGCCGCTAGCGCGATAAGTAGGGCACGAAAAGAGGACAGATGGGCAGCACTACGGTCAGCGTTGAGCCAGGCGAAGGCATTCAGCCTGAGGGCGGCAAAGGAACGATCCGCATTATCGTGGCGGATACCCAGGCCATTTTCCGCGCCGGGCTGCGCAAGATCTTTGCGCTTGAGGACGACATACGGGTTGTCGGCCAGGCCGAGAGCCTCGATCAGACAGTTGCCGCCATGCAAAAATTTTCCGCCGACATTGTGATCTTAGAAGCGGCCCTGACGCCAAATCCAGCCGACGCTGTTTCCGATCTTCTCCGGCTAAGTGCGAACTGCCGCCTGGTAGTGGTGCTGCAAGAGCCCGACCAGGAAATGACGCTCGAATTATTCCGGCGCGGCGCCCACGGCATCGTTTCCCGCGAGATTGAGCCGGAAATGCTGGTGGAATGCCTGCGCAAAGTTGCCCAGGGTGAACCCTGGCTCGACAGCCGCGCGATCGGGTGGGTGATGCAGGCCTATCGCGCGCAAGGCGTGCGTCCGGCCGGGTCGCGTCCCAAAGTCTCGCTCACGCCCAAAGAGTCGCTTATTGTCTCCTGTGTTACGCAGGGGATGAAGAACAAAGAGATTGCCCTGCGGGTTGGCACCACCGAGCAGGTGGTCAAGAATTATCTCCGCAAGGTTTACGACAAGCTGGGAGTGGCTGACCGTCTGGAACTCGCGCTCTACTGCTTGAATCACCGCGTGATTGAGGGTGTGGGTCAGGCAAGGCCCGCCGTCCCGCCCGCCCCGCCGGCCAACGGCCACGCTCCGGTGGCGCCGGCAACGCCTAACGCCGCCTCCGCTGCTTCGGGATCCCGCTCCTGATTCCTTTCTTCTAGTACAATTTGTTGTTCAGTTCCCGGTTCGCAGTTCGCAGTTAGAACTGTTGAGCTTTTTCACCGAGTAGTGGGAACGGGAACTGAGAACTGTCCCTTAAGAGAGGCGAACTATGAAAGGCGACGCAAAAGTTATTGCCATTCTGAACGAAGTGCTGAAAGCCGAGCTCACCGCCATCAACCAGTATTTCCTGCACGCCGAGATGTGCGAAAACTGGGGCTATGAGCGGATGGCCAAACAAACCCGCAAGGAATCCATCGAAGAAATGCACCATGCCGAAATCCTGATGGAACGTATCCTGCTGCTCGATGGCTCGCCCAGCATGACGGAAACTTTCAAAATCAATATCGGGCAAAACCTGAAGCAGCAACTGGAGAGCGATCTGCAGCTCGAATACACGGCTGTGAAGCGCCTGAACGACGGGATCAAGGCCAGCGTGGCGGCCGGCGACAACGGTTCGCGCGAACTGATGGAGAAGATCCTGCTGGATGAAGAACACCACATCGACTGGCTGGAAGGGCAACTGCACGCGATTAAAGAGATGACCTACGAGAATTACCTGGCCCAGCAGTTGCACAAACCCGAGGAAGGCTAGCAACCGCAGGCTGACCACAGCGGCCAGTCCTCGCAGGGTCGTCCTGAACGTTTTCAGTTATCATCTTCATCTGCCATCCCGCCCCTGAGCGCAGTCGAAGGGGAGGGATCTGCAGTTCGCCGGCGGCGCAGCGCTGTTAGAATCAAAACAATCGCTGCGCACGGCGCCGGAGAGATGGCCGAGTGGCTGAAGGCGCACGCTTGGAAAGCGTGTTTACTCGAAAGGGTAACGTGGGTTCGAATCCCACTCTCTCCGCCAGATTTTCAACAGCTTGCAGAGAATGAAACCCGCTTGAAACCTGCGTTACTGCTTTGCTAGGGCCATGCGAACAACTTTGCTGTGAGCCTGAGACATTTCATCCGTCACCACGTCCCCGTAAATATTCATCGTGGTGCGGATGTCCGAATGCCGCATGAGCTTTTGCTGTACAGCAATCCCCGTGCCCGCCGCGTCCATCCATGACCGATAGCTGTGACGCATCGTATGGGTTGCCAGCTTGCCGACCCCGGCCTTCCGTGCGGCATCCTGAAACGAAACCCACACGTGAGGGTAGGAGAAAGGCAAACGACCCAGCTTAGCCGGACTCGCAAAAATCCAATCGCCGTCAGCAGCAAATTGCGTTTGCTGTTTCCAGTTCTTGAAAACCGCGAGCATCTCCGCGTCTATGGACATCGTCCGGCCCGAGTAGATGGTTTTCACGTCATCCACCTTTTGCCGCACAATGCCGCGTTCGACACGGAGCCTTCCGCCCAGCCAATCCACGTCATTCCATTTCAGACCGAGGCATTCACTGATTCTCAGCCCAAAGCAGACGCATACTAGCGCAATGGTGCGGACAGGCTCATCGAGCTGTGCCACGAATCTTTGGAACTCTTCCACGGTGAGGCTACGGGGTTGCCGTATCCGCTTCGTGGCTCCTTTGATTGTGACCAGGTCCATAGGATTGCGCTCTAGGGGAACATCCCCGCGAAACATCGCGTAATCCCACACCTGATGCACCAGTCCCCGAATGTGTACGCGAGTCTTCGGGGCCAGGTCGAGGGATTTCAGCCACATCTCAACTTCACGCGCTCGTACCTCAGTGATTTCCTTGTCCCCCCATCGCGGGAGGACGTGGTTATTAAACCGGGAATCACACGCAAGGCGCGTGCTGTGACGCTGAGACATTCTTTCCTCGCGGAATTGCTTTACAAGCTCCCTGACGGTCGGAACCCTCAAGGCTGCCGGTTTATTCAGCACCCTTCGTATCGGTTCAGCAGCTTTTTCCGCTGCCTCCCGCGTGGGAAGTTCCCGAATGGTGCCGAACTGCTTTCGGTGAGGCTTACCATCCTCCCCGTCGTACTTGATGTGCCACGTACCGCGTTTTTTGCTTTCAACAATGTCCTGCGCTCTTTTCAAAGGAGTGTCCTTTCATTCGAGCGCACAGACGACGGTTGCCCCGAGATTACTACAGGTTTCGACAGGAGCGTAGCGTCTAAATCTTTTTGAAGAAACCGCCACACCCGCCGCTTGGTGCCGGACAGCGCATAGGCTTGCACCTTGCCTTGACGCACCCAGAGCAGAAGAGAGCGGAGCTTAACCCGCAGGTACGCCGCCGCCTCTTCTGCCGTGAGCCAATCGGATTGCAGTGGTGTTGTCATCCTCATTACCGACTATTCACTTCGCCTTGCCCGGAGCCGCCCCAGTGTTCGCAACCGGCGGCAACGCACCCGCCGGAATCGGTATTTCCTGTAGCGGCACGTAACTTCCGTCTGGCGTTTTGCACACCGGCAACCCGTCCGGCGCGTTCGCAGAGCCTTTAGGACACACATACAGGTGTCTGCCGTCCGCACTTAAGACCGGCTTGGACTCAGCCGGAGCCGCAATCACCGGCTTTGGCTCCGCAGGCGTGACCGCAGGCGCCTGCTTTGCAGCAGCAGGAGCAGGACAGGACGTATATTCCTTCTTTGTTCCGAACAGCGATAAATCGTTGCATGTGTCTTTGTCTTTGCCGCACGTCATCTTGTAAATCTTCTTTTCAAAATAGTTCAGGTCGCTGAGCCCCTTAGCCGCCTCATGCCAGCACCGGCCCTTATTGTCCGGCCCTTGCACTTCGCTGCTGTTCGCGGCGTTAATAATTCCAGTTTGTGCCTCGCAACTCAGACTCGACAGCAGCAACATCCGAAAGACAACTCCGCTCACATTTCGCTTCATGACTGCCCCCTTTTTCTAAATTTCAGGGGGGAGTTACCCCCCTGCCCCGCTGTCACCGCTAATAGGTTTTGACCCGATGCATGACCACATCCCCGCCACCGCAAGCACTCTCCGGCTGTTCCTTCCAATTCGCCGGGCCGGATTTCCAGCTCACCGCCATCAGCTCTGAAAAAGGCGTAAGCACAGCGCTCACGATGTTGCATCCTGATTCGTTCGAGCCGATTGCTTTTTCCTGCACCAGCTCAATAGAACCGTTCCTGATTTCCCCGGTCAGAATTGCTGAGACTGGTTTTGCTTTCTGCATCCAGTCGCCAAGCCTGTTCGGGTTGCTAGTCTGTCCCGGCCTGAAAATCGGAACGTGCGCACAAGAGATAGTTGAGTAGCCGATAAACCCCGGCTTTTCTTCACCGGGCTTCAGTTCCAAACGAATTTCACAGAGTCCGCCGCCAACTCCCTCGACAGGAACGCTCCCGCCCCAAATGCCGAGGAGCTTGTTTAGCTCAACCACATCAGGCGGCAGCGCCGGAGCCACAGGAGCCACGGCACAGCCGGAGCCACGACCGGAGGAGGAGCCGCAGCACGAGGCACCGCAGCCCGCACGATAGACGACGGCTTACGCGAACCCATCGCCCGCACGGTAGAGCGCACTGACCCGCCGAACATCAGACACAGCACACCCGCCACGAACACCCCGGCGAAGATGCCGAACTTTTTTTGCGCCGCCGGATTTGCCTTGAATTCTTCCCTGTTCATTGCTGTCCCCTTTTCTCCCGTCAGTTCTCGAACGGGTTTTCCTGTTTGTTTTTGTCGATAAGCGCCTGCAAGCCGTCATCTGTCCCGGTCGGGATAATGACCGCAGGCCCGCCGCCGTTTTCGTTCACCGCTGCCTTGCCGCTTCGCTGGCGCTTGATTTCCGCAATCGCCCGCGCCTCCATTTCCAAATCATCGTGTTGGTCGATAAGCTCCCGTTCCAGCCGATGCCGATAGACTTCCATCCCGCAGGTAGCAACCGCGCTCCACATCAGCCACAACCCAAGCAGCCCGAACCCCAGCTCATACCGCAGCAGCCCTCCCACGACGAAGGCCACCGCAGGGTCAACGAACATGTCGATATGTTTCCGGGGCAGAGGGACGAATCCGTAAAACCAGCCATCCCCCACCGAGTAACGGTGCGGCTGAATCCCAAGCTTTCGCTCTTGCAGCCGTTTCCAGTGCTGCCAGATACCGAGGCCCAGGACGAGCAGCGCGTAATAGAACAGGCTCGAATCGTCGTCGTACTGAATACCGATGCCGGTGAACATCGACAGTCCGATATGGACGTTGCCGACCCAGCTAAACGCGAGCATCAGGAACACCATGCCGGCGAGAATCGGAATCCGCAGAATCTTGAGGCCGATGTTCTTCCGCAGCGGCAACCACACCGACAGCGCCGCGAGTTGAGCAAGTCCGAGAAGCTTATCCGCCGTGCTTTTGAACGGCAGCGGCGGTTCAGGCATAGAGAATTGAGACTGGTTATTCATGTGTTCGTCCCCTTCATCCGCCATTGCAAGCGGCATTTGAAATTACCTACTTCCTGTTAAGTTGAGTCGAGGCGCGGCCCCCAAGCACTCCCGCGCCTCAACGGTTGGCCGCACTTGCGCCATAGCCGACCCCTCAGCCGCAGCCTGATTGGTTGGCCCTTCAAGCTTTCTGACTTCCACTGCGTCCACCTGTTCCGCGTAACGTGCTTCGCAATTCCGCAGGAAAAAATCCCGCGTGCCAGAGAACAGACCCCCGAAAAGCTTTCTTAACTGACCCATTTCCCCCGTCCCCACGTTTGCTGCGTGAGCACACTAGACCACGCATCCCCCATGAGTGTGCCTACCCTTGACCTGAACAGTTGACCCCCTCGAATTAGCGTTGTTACACTTCCCGTGAGGACGCGTGAGCTAAATGACCCTTGATGACAAAGAACTCATACAAATTCAGCACAGGGTCGAGAATTGCCCCGCTATCTCAGGCTCTCCGCAACTCTCAGCGCTTCTTAAATATCTTTGGGAACACAGACACGAACGCGCCCGACCTAAGGCGATTTGGGAGGAGGGCGGACTAAAAAAACTCTGCCGCGCCAAGGACAAGGATACAAAGGGTTTTAAGTATGAGGAGAATGTCCGCACCGCTGTCGCTGACTTGCGCCGAATCCTGAAGAGCTACTTTGTCGCGGAGGGCAACGCCGATATCTGGCATATTGAATTGCCGCCCATCATTCCCGGTACCGGCTACAAGCTCGAATGCTTTCACGTCGCAACCGAGTTTAAGTACACGGCGGCATTCTGGCAGCCGCACCTTAAAGGTGACCGGCAAATTTCTATCGTGTATGCGGAGCAGTTTTTTTTCACCATCGCGAGAAAGGTTTTATTTTCCGTTACTACGATTGCAACGAGGAGCGCAGCGACGAGGCGCTGGGCGAACTTAATTTGTTACATGGAAGTGAACACCCAGAGCTAGCAGATGGAGTCTTGAGGGCTATCTATCCGTACGTTGCGAAGGGTGACGCGGAAGCGACTCATTTAATCAGCAGATGGTTTGCTAACTACGCCAGCGTCCAAACCACCCCAACAGTCACCCGCAATCTTGACCGCAACGACAGCACCGACGAGCATTCTTTGATTCTGTTCGGCTCCGCGAGCAGTAACCGCTTTATCCGAAATCTAATGCAAGCCCATGAAGATTTGCCTATCACTCTGGAAACCCGCACCCGCGTTAGTGTTTCAGCCCCGTTGACGCCCCAAGAGCAACAGCAAATAGCTGATTTGGAAAAAAAAGGTGCTTTCCGGGTAGTGCCCGCCGAGCGTGGCTGTATTTTGGATTTTTCCTCTGGGACGTACTGGCCTGCCATCCTCACGCGTCTGCCAAATCCTCACATTACTGACATCCCTACGACGGTTTTTAATACCGATTTTGGCATGGCAGTATGCGCCCTTGCCGCCATTCTCACTAATGAGCCCCGCCTACGCAGGAGTTTTGAACGTCTCGAATTGCCCGAGGCTCCCGAGTATTTTCAATTTTTGTATTGTGTGGAGGCTCGCAACCACGGCCCGAAGCAAGTCGTTGAGCCTATCGCATGGTTTGGTTACAAGCCCCGAGGAATCTAGTTTGGAGCAAACTCCGTATCCTTTGCATACGGGCCTGAGTCGGTTTCCAGAGCTAATTTGCTTCTCCAACCCGTACTACCTTTTTCCATTTCAGCAGTCGCAGCGACCGGCGCGGGGATCTCCGCTGCGATTGCAACGGGTTTTTCAGGAGCCGGAGCCGCGCCCTTGCTCAGTTCTTTTTGCGTCGTCAGTATTGTTGCAAACGCTCTAGCGGCGTGTGCATCACCGTCAAGTGCTTTCGTAAGCATCACTTCTTTTACCTTCGCCAAATCAGAGGCGTCTTTTTCGGAGAAATCCATACTAATCCCATCGCTTCCAGTTGAACAAGCTTTAGGTATCGCATACCCGAAAGGCAACGTCTAATGACGATTGTGTGACGACCGCAGGCAGCAGGACACGGCCTAAAGTGCGGCCCCGCCCCCGCCGCAAGCCCCGGCAAGTTGCTCCGCGCATTCGATGGCTCTTTCCTTCGCTTCCTCGCGTTCCTTGCCTATCTTGTGTGACCACATACCTTCCGTAATCAGCGCCGTTGCAATCGTTGCTATGCGAACGGCCCGCCATTTTTTCGCCGGGTCTGCGATGAATTCCCCGATGATGAGCGGCGACAGGATACCGGCCAGCCTCACCCAATGGCCCGCAGAGCCGATAGACGTATGCGGCTTATGGAACGCCAGCCGCGCCGTGTGATGCGCGGCGTTTGCTGCATACTCTGCAACCGTCCTTCTCTATTCGATTGTCGAGACGCAATTACATGCCTTCGCTGAATATATTGGTAAAAAGCGGGGTTCAGAGCTTCGCGTCAACGTGCAGAGGGCATTTACCTCCAAGTGAGTGCCCTGCCGGGCGCACCAAAAAACAGCCCCGCATCTCTGCGGGGCTGGTTCATCGCAGCAGACGATCTTACTTGCCGGTGCCCGTTAGAGTCGAAGTCTGCGGGCTATTGATGGCGCTATCGCTCACGCTCAGCGTCCCCGTCCTCGTGCCCGTCGCAGTTGGCGTGAACACGACGCTGATCACGCAGATGCCCTGCGGGTTCAAGCTTGTCCCGCAGGTTGTCCCGGAGACGCTGAAGTCGCCGGTCGTCGCGATCGCAATATTGTCAAGCGTCGCCCCGGTCTGTTTGTTGGTCAGGGTGAACACCTTTGGCAGACTGGTTGTCCCCACTTTCTGCTTCCTGTAGATCGCAGTGGCAGGGGTTAACGTTGCTTGGACAGTGCCCGTACCGGAGAGTGACACCGTCTGTGGGCTGTTTGCAGCATTGTCGGTAAGCGTGAGGGTTCCGTTACGCGCCCCCAATTGGGTCGGAGTAAAGGCAAGTTTGATCACGCACTTCTTCCCCGGCGCCAGCGTACTGCCGCAGGAGTGATTTGCGCTCACTTGGCCGAAGTCGCCGCTGATGCCAATGTTGCTCAGGACCAGCGTTGCGTTCCCAATGTTGGCGACCGTTACGGATTGCGGCTTGCTGGTCGAGCCGACGACCATGTCGCCAAACGCCAGCGACGTCTTCGACAGCGCAACCACGGCACCGGTGCCGCTGGCCGTTACGGTGAGGCTCAGGTTCGTCGACCATTGCAAGCTACCCGACGTGCCATTGACCAATATGATCGACGTTCCGGTCGCAGCCGTGGCGCTGGCCGTCAGCGTCAACGTGCTCGTCGAGGTCGTGGGATTCGGACTGAACGCGGCCGTTACGCCGGATGGTAATTCCGAAGCGCTCAGATTAACGCTGCCCGAAAATCCGTCGAACACATTGACCGTGATAATGCTGGTACCGTTGCCGCCCTGGCTGATGCCTAGGATGTTTGGATTCGCGGTCAGAGTAAAGTACGGTCCTGCTGTTCCTGCGAGTGCATCGATCAGGCCGATCCCATTAGGACTACCCCAACCAGTCACCAGATCGTAGCCAGTAATCGCCGAGTAGGTGCCGTTGCTGCCGCTGGTGATGTCGTGGAAGTCCGTGCTATAGCCTGCACCCAATGCAAGCTGGTAGAGGGTCGGGTTAATAAAGCCGAGCGATGGGTTGCCGTTATTCGCCGCGCGCTGGTTGACGAGTGCCATGTAGCCGGCCCACATGGGGGCTGCGAAACTGGTTCCACCCCATCCTCCCTGGCAGCCACTCTGGTCGTAGCAGACGTAAAAGTCAAAATTTGCCTCGCCCGATACGTCCGGAACATTCCGCAAAGTGGTGGACCCCTTGTTGGACGAGTTGATCACGCCCGGCAGTTGCTGGTAGCTGGGAATGGCAATGCCATCCTGAGAAATCCCGCCTCCGCTGAGTGACCATGCAGTCTCCGAACTCCAGGGACCACCGGCGCCTTGTGTAATCAGGTCCGTGCCGCCCACTGCCGTAACAAAAGCGTCTTCCGCTGGGTAGTAGTAAGGCGTGGAGTTGGGATACGATCCGGCGTCACCAGAAGCAGCGAAGAAATTCTGACCTTGCGCCGCAAATTGCTGGTAGTAGGGGTCGTCAGTGGCTGGGTCCGCCGGCTGCCATGCCCATGAACAGCCCAATTGCGCATTAAGCGGAGTGTTCGTGGCCATGCCGCCCAGAATGGCAGTGTCTGTAGACCCAACGTACACATACAGGCCATCCATGGCCGGGGCCATGGAGATCGCCTGAGTCATGTCAAGAATCTGTTCCGTATCGTCACAGGCCTGTGAGTAGAGGCAGGTCAGGCTGGTTCCATCCGTGGAAACACCAATGACCGGGACATCGTCCGTTTGCCCAGTGTTCTTGTAGTAAGTGTTTAAGTCGGAGATATCGTATCCGTAGTACTCGAGCAGCCCAAGCGTTTGGCCGACACCGGTGAGGTCGGTTCCGCCGTAGTAGGCTGCGCGCATGTCGCTGCCGCAGTAATAGCCGCCAGGACAGGAACCAGTGATGTCAGGCTGAACCTTCAGGCTCTTGTGCAGCGACGCCGGACGCGGGATCGAATAGTTATCCAGACCCGAGACGTGCCAGAGCGCGAAGGGCAGATTTACCGTCGGCTCGCGATCCGGAGCATAGAATGTCCGGTGTTCGGTTGGGTGCTGGTAAACGCCCATGGTTACGTGAAAGGCTGCCTCAATGGCCGCCACCGTGCCCTTGAGCTGGATGTCCCGGGAATCGCGGGATCCGCCGACCACTTTGAAGCCGCTTGCTTCCGCGAAACGAAGCACGGCGTCATAGTCCTCCTGGCTGGGACCAAACTTCGCGGTGAACTCTTGCGGTGTCAGAAAGTGCCGGTAGGCAGGACTGGAGGGGTTGTAAACTGCTTTGAGGAAATTATCCAGATTGCTCTGATGGCGCAAGGGGAGAACGACGTCGAAGCGTATGGTTTGTGTCGCCGGGAGCCGGCCCGCAGCCTGCGCCTGCCCGCTTGTAACTGCTTCACGCACGTGACGCGTCATAAACGACTGCGCCTGCGCCTGGGGAACGATCGCTACGACCACCAAGATCGCGGCCAACATCAGAAGCAACCCACCTAATCTTTTAATCACAACTTCTCCTTATGGGGTAATCAATTTTTCGGGAAGATCCCTCCGGTGTCTACCTTGACGCCAGAACTGCTTCCGGATTTCCGTTCAACCTGCCTGATTGAGGTGTCGAGAAAACCAACTCCTCGCCTTATTCTCCCTTCGGGCTCTTGGGAGTGCCCACGCCGGTGACAACATCCCATCCCTTGGTGGCGTAGTAGCCGTTGTAACCAACCGTGATGTCGTTGAATAGGTTTTGGTATTCGGTTGGGTTTCCGTATTCGCTGTAGATCTTCGTCAGTTCGGCGTTCGTGGAACTCTCGAAGCTGCCGGCCGCATTGGTGATGCCCGCCAGCACCGGCGAAGAGACACTTGTGCCGCCAATCACGCACCAGCCGCCACAATACGTCGAGTTGAACACAGCGACGCCGCTGTTCGGATCGGCAATGGCTGCCACGTCTGGAGTGCCGCGAAAATTGCCGACGATGCTCTGGATTGCGCTCTGGTAGGACGGCAGAGGCTCATAGATGCTGACGCCGCCACCGCTGAACTGCCAGCCAGTCTCACCCGTGAAGTTCCCCGAAGGATCGCGGTGGATGGTTGTACCTCCAGCCGAGACCACGTTCGGCGAAACGCTGGGATACTGCGGGAAAGCTTCCCCGTCGCCAGCGGAGGCGAAGAAAACGACGCTTGGGTACACGAAGTACGAGTCCAAGCTGGCCTCAGATGAGGACTCACCCCCGCCGTAACCCCAGCTATTGGAGACCTCGCCGCCACCGGCTGCCGCAACGTATTCGGCTGCAATCTGTTCGGCGGTGCTGGTCAGAGGATCGCTGTTGAAGGCGACCACGTAGATGTGGGCCTTCGGCGCCATGGCGTGCGCCCACTCCACATCGAGAGCAGTTTCAATATCCCAGCCCGTGCCGGAGTTGTCGTAGCAGGGCGGTTCGGCGCAAATCACTGTCAAGTTCGTTTTGCGGAGACCAAAGGTGCTGGAGAACGTCGCCACATCGGTTTTCAGCGCTTTGTACGTTCCCCACTCAATCACCGCGATGGCACCCTTTCCACCCGTGGGAACCACGGTTCCGTTCGTGGGACAGCCGGGAGTCGGCGCGGTGACGCCATAAATACAGGCGACCGACGCAGGCGTTTCGCCGGAGGGAGTTTGCGGCTGGCTGCCACCCTCCGGAATGAAAATGTGGAGCGGAGTGCGCGGCAGTCGGGGCATTGCAGGCATTCCGGTGGTGCTCGGGGGAGCCACTACCGTCCCTTTGGCGGTCAAGCTAGGGGCGTGCACGGGCAGAGCGCCCGAGGCGGTAAGGATTGTCTTGGCGGGCAAGTTCTGCGCGGATGCAAACTGCGTAACCGCAACAATTACGACAACTGCAATCAATACGAAGGTACGTCGCATGGAAAATCTCCTTGGGATTTTGAAAAACTATTTCTTTCTTGCATCTTGTAATCCTCGAACGCACCGCAGGGACGGCTTGGCTGTCCCTGCGCCAGCAATTCAACTCAAAACGGATGAAACCACCCGTCGGCTATGGCAGCTTGATCCGGGCGAACCCTCCATATGCGCCTCCGAGGCCGCCCAAACCGTACAGGTATCCGTCCACCAGAGTGAGGGGGCCCATCCCCAGCATGTCCCCGTTGTAGCTGTCGAAGTTGTACAAAACGTCGTAAGTCCACGCGCCCTTGCGATTCTCCGAAAGCTTATAGAAGACGCCGTAGCCATAAGTGCCACCCCCGGCGGTGCTGAACAAGTTTCCTTTTGCATCAATGTTCAGGGGTTCGGCGCCGAAGAACCCGGAGGGGAACACGTACAGCACCTTTTCGGTCCACTCGCCGTTTCCTTGCGGGGACAACTGGAAAACTGTGCCGCAACCGGTCCAGTATCGGTTCGAGCATCCCGTGTTGCCGCCGGTGTCGGTGGCTCCGTACAGATTGCCCTTGCTGTCAAACACCATGCTGCCGGTTCGAATTGGGTCCGACCCATCGGTGCCGCCCTGGAACGAATACAGCCGGTGGTACATCCAGCTGCCGTCGGGTTGGGGCGCGAGCTGGAAAACGGTGCCGCAGCCATAGTTGTCACCGTCCTGCAGACAGTATCCCGTGCCGCCCCAAGTGGGCATGCCATACAAATTCCCGGCCGCATCGAAGGTCAGATTCGAGAAGATTTCGTAACCATCAATGTAGAGAAGGCCATACAGCGTGGACTCGGTCCATGTGCCATCGGGATTGTGCGTCATCTTGAAGACGGCGCCGCAGCCCGCAGCGCAATACGGGTCCTGATAATTTCCGCCGAACATGGTGCCGCCGTAAAGATTCCCGGCCGCGTCGGCAATGAGGCCGCTTCCGGGGTAGATTCCGTCGGTGCCGTTGTTGTAGTTAAAGCTGTACAGGGTCGTTTCGGACCAGGTCCCATCTGGATTAGGCGACAGTTCGAAGACCGTCCCCACGCCGTAATCGCCGCCCTGGTTCGCCGTCCCGTACAAGTTGCCGGCGGCGTCGAACACGAAGCCGGGATTGGGGTACATGCCGTCGGAGCCGCCGGTGAAGCTGTAGATTACCTGGTCGCTCCACTTGCCGTTGGCGCCCGGTATCAACTCGAACACCACACCTTGATAACCTTCGACACCGTAAAAATTTCCCGCCGCATCGGCAGTCAGCATGCCTCCGGGCTTCGTTACTTGCTCGCCCGGCCCGGCAAACCGGTATAGCAGCTTGGGTCTGCCCGCCGCGTAGGCGGGCGTCACCGCAGCCAGGCAACCAAGGACGATTGCCAAAACCGCGAAGTAAAACACCTGGGATTTGTTCGGTTGCATTGTTGTGTTTCCTCCTTCATCATTCCTGATCCCTGCAACTGCCAAAGCCGTGGCCCTGGTTATGGCTTGATCCTGTAGATCGACCCATAGGCGCCCACGAGCCTGGCCAAGCCGTACAGGTATCCATCCGCGCCACGGACAGGGGTGGTCCACGGATATTGCGCGTCGCCGTAGAAGCCGCCGAAGTTGTAGAGAGTCTTGTAGGTCCACTGGCCCTTCCGGTTGGGCTTCAATTCGAAGAAGTTGCCGAAACCATATCCACCAGTTCCCTCGGCGGCGCCGTACAAGTTTCCGGCGGCATCGAAAGCCACAGCGTGAGGTCCTGTGCCATCCCCGGCCGCATTACCGAAGACGTGCAGAACCGTCTCGGTCCACTCGCCGTTTGGTTGGGGCGTCATTTGGAAAACCGTGCCGCAGCCGGTGTAGTAGCGGTTCGAGCATCCCTGGTTGCCGCCCGTGCTGGTCGCTCCGTAAATGTTCCCTTGGCTGTCAAAGACCAAGTTGCCGTCTCGGACCGGGTCCGACCCATCGGTGCCGCCCTGGAAGGAATAAATTCTGTGAAACATCCAGCTGCCATCGGGTTGGGGCGCAAGCTGGAAGACCGTGCCGCAGCCAGAGTTACTGCCGTCCTGGTAACACACTCCCGTGCCGCCCCAAGTGGCCATGCCCCACAAATTTCCGGCCGCATCGAAGGTCAGGTTCGAGAAGATTTCGTAGCCGTCAATGAAGAGGAGGCCATACAGCGTGGCTTCGGTCCAGCTGCCGTCGGGGTTGTGCGTCAGCTTGAAAATGGCGCCGCAGCCCGCGGCACAATACGGGTCCTGATAATTCCCGCCGAACATGGTGCCGCCGTAGAGGTTCCCTGCGGCGTCGAAGATGAGGCCGGTCGCGGGGTAAATCCCATCGGTGCCATTGTTGTAGTTGAAGCTGTACAGCGTCGTCTCGATCCACGTGCCTACCGATCCGGGGGATAATTCGAAGACTGTACCAACGCCATAGTCACCGCCTTGGTTAGCCGTGCCGTAGATATTACCGGCCGCGTCGAAGATCAGGTTGCCGTTAGGGTACGAGCCGTCGGAACCGCCGGTGAAGCTGTAGATTACCTGGTCGCTCCACGTGCCGTTCGCGCCGCGCACCAGCTCGTAGACCACGCCATTACTATTCTTGGAACCTAGGTTGCTGGTTCCGTAAAGATTACCGGTGGCATCGGCAACCAGGGAGCCTTGCGGGTTCGTTACCTGCTCCGTATTCCCATAAAAGTCGTACAGCACCTTTTCTCTACCCGACGCATAGGCGGGGGTTACGGCAGCCAGGCATGCAAAAACTAGCGCCAGAGCTGCAAGGTAAGAAACCTGGGTTCTGTTCGGTTGCATAATTAGTATTTTCTCCTTCGGGTCTTGGGGCATCCGACAGGCGCTGGAAAATCCACCTGCTGGCTTACCCCGTACTTCTTCCACAGATTTCGTTCGAATCCATCAACATACTTGGTTACGCGAGATCTCAAAGACGGTGCCGCCTGCGCGTTAAGTCTTGGAGAATGCGTGCACGCACTCCCCACGGGCTTGCGCAACGCCGCGCGCAGTCGCAAGCACTCACACAGTAACTGGATCTGCTTTAGGCAGGATTTACAGCGGAGGGCCGCGTGCGTGACGTTCCCAGGCAGCGCCGGGTTTGACGCTGACGGACTCGGGCTCCGTGAGGAGCACAACGGTCCGCAGAGCAGGAGAGGCGAATGCTGAAACTCGCAGCGAGGTAAAGGAAGCGCAGAGAACGGGGACAGCGTAGGGACATCGGCTTCGTGCGGCGCCGAATTCGGGCACGCTGCCGTCGGAGTGTTGCTGTGCTCCCATGAGGCAGTGGCGTTGCCCGGAACGGCGGCAACACACCGGAGCGCCGCTGCTCCCGGCGAACATCGTTGCCGGATTGAGCGGCGGCCACGCAGCCACGAGCAGCAACAGAATGGCCGTCGCGCGCCCCAATTGAAGTTGCGACATCCTAACACGTTTGCCGAGTGTACCTCGAAGAAAATCCCAACTCTTCCGATCTGGTTTGCGAGGGTGCATCTGCGATCTGCTCTGAAATCCAGCGTTTGTCTCCCGTTGGGTCTTTGCGCAAGAAGTGCATTGTTGTGCATATCCATGGATCTCTTGGGCAAGCCCGCTACAATAGTGCTTAGGCAGCATTCAAATCCGTGCTACATTTGCGGAAGCGTGGTGCCCCCCTGCGGGAGCGATTCTTACAGAGCAATTCGCGAGCCGTCTTTAGGAAGCGCTGAAATCGCTCTGAAAAGAATCTGAAACCTCGTTCTGTAATGGAAACCGGACTTCGATACCGTTTCGGCCCGTTCCTCCTTGATCCCAGAAAGCGCCTGCTTTTGCGGGAGGAGCAAGAAATCCCGCTTTATGGCAAGGCCTTCGACACGCTGCTTCTGCTGGTTCGGAACTCCGACCGCCTGATCAAGAAGGATGAATTGCTCAGGGAGGTATGGGCAAACCGGATGGTAGAGGAGAACAACCTCTCCCAGAGCATTTCGGCGGCGAGAAAGGCGCTGGACGACACGGCGCAGCCGCACGTTTACATCGTCACCATCCCGGGATGGGGATATCGCTTCGCGGCGCCGGTGAACGCTTTGGCGGAGCCAGAGCCGAGCCGGGGCTCGGCGGCTGAGGGGCCGCCGGAGCCGCTGGCCGTTCCTGTCATTGGAAGGACTCCGAGTTCGTGGTCCGGCAGGCTGGCGTCGATGGCGCTCGTCCTTGTTGCCGTTCTTTTGTCCGTGGGTTTGCTGCGGTCGCGTTTCGGTTCCGCGATCTTTGCCGGGAGCCGGGTGAAAACCGTTGCTGCGGTGCGGGCGCGGCGTTCCGTCGCCATCGTCGGTTTTCAAAATCTCTCCGGCCAGAAAGAAGACGCGTGGCTTTCCACTGCGCTTGCAGAAATGCTCAATACGGAGCTCGCCGCCGGAGAGCATCTTAGGGTTATTTCACAGGAGGACGTGGCGCGAGCCAAAGCGGAACTGTCGCTGTCGAACACCGGCAGCGCGCCGAAGAGCATGGGCAGTGGAATTGGCCGAAGCCTCGGCTCAGACCTGCTCGTGTCGGGGGTCTATTCGATCGTCGGGGAGAAGGGCAACAAGCAAGTGCGTTTTGACCTGCGTCTGCAGAACGGGGATTCAGGAGAGACGGTCGCCGAGATTGCGGAGACGGGAGCCCAGACCGAGTTGTTCGGCCTGGTTTCGCAAGCTGGAGCGCGCCTGCGACAGAAGTTGAATATATCCGAGCTCTCCCCCACGGAGACGCTGGTGGTACGGGCATCTCTGCCCAGAAATGCTGATGCGGCGCGGCTTTATGCCGAGGGGCTGGCCAAGCTGCGCACGTTCGATGCTCTCGGCGCAAGCGACCGGCTACAAAAGGCGATCGCCCTCGATTCCGACTATTCGCTCGCTCATTCCGCCTTGGCTGATGCCTGGTCAGTGTTGGGCTACGACGCAAAATCACAGGATGAGGCCGAGAAGGCTTTCCAGCATTCTGGAGGTTTGTCGCGCCAGGACCAGATTTCCGTCGAAGGGCAGTACCGCATGGCTTCAAAGGACTGGGCAAAGGCAGTCGAGGTTTATGAGAGGCTATTCCGTCTGTTCCCCGACGATTTGGATTACGGACTCCACTTGGCCTCTGCACAGATTAAGGCTTCGGGAGCGGATGATGCTTTGGCAACATTAAAAGCGCTCCGACGCTTGCCAGCTCCAGCGGGTAATGATCCACGGATCAGCCTCACGGAATACGAGGCCTGGAGATCTCTCAGCGATTTCAAGCACATGGAAGATGCGGTTACGCAGGCTGCGGAAACAGCCAAGCAACAGGGAGAGTTGCTGTTGCTGGCCCGGGCGCGAATCCGGCAGTGCGCGTTGCAGGTGCAACGGAATCGCGAGGAGCAGGAGCAGGCCCTCAAGAATTGCGGGGAGTCGCAGCAAATATTTGTGGCCGCCGGAGACCGGCGCGGAGAAGCCGAGGTCTTGCGCGTGCTCGGCGATGCCGTATCCGCCTCGGATACCGGGGCGGCCATCGACTATTACCAGCAGGCTCTTCACCTTGAACAAGAAATTGGCCACCTTTCCGGCCAGGCCGCCGTCATGACTCAGCTTGCAACTGCACACTCTAGCCAAGGTGACCACGTTGCTGCCAAACGCTCGTACGAGCAAGCCCAGGCTATTCTTCAGCAGTTGGGCGACAAGGAGGATGCTACCGGCGTGATGATCGATATCGGCGCTGAATTGGCAGCGCTGGGCCAGGTCGAGCAAGCCGCAAAGATCTATCGGGATGCACTGGAATTGGCATCGGCGCAGGGCAACAAGTACCTCGAGGCTATGGCGGAATCCAACACAGGACTCTTAGAGCAACTGGAAGGTGATCTTCAAGGCGCTCAAGAGTCGTATACCCAGTCGCTGGAATGCCTGCGGCAAGTGGGTTCCAAAGAATTTGACATTGTCCTCACCAAGGACCTCGGCGAGCTTGCCTTGGCGAAAGGGGATCTCGCCGGCGCCCGCGCTCTTTACGAAAAAGCCAGGTCGATGCCGCAGGTCTCCCAACAAAAACTGTCTGCGGCGGAAACGGAAATGGATCTGGATGAGCTTGCCATGGAAGAGGGTCGTCAGTGTGCAGGCGTTGAGAAATCCCTGCGGCGAATCGTCGACCTGTTCGGCACCGGCAATGGCATTAGCGGCGTCAATGCAGTCGATGATCAGGCGTTGTCGGTCGCGTTGATGGCTCGCTGTCAGCTGTCGCAAGGGCAATCCGCGACCGCTCTGCAAACGATTGAACAGGCAGTTAAGATTTCCGCTAAGACCGATCCCAGCGTTCGACTGTCAGTTGCGGTGGCAGCGGCCCGCATCCGCTTTGCGGCCGGGCCCGGTCACGACGAAGCGCGAGCCGCGAATGAGTTGGCCAAGGCAATTGCCGAGGCTCGGAAACTCCACTACTTCAGCGTGGAACTTGAGGGACGGCTGGCGCTGGGAGAAGTGGAAGTCCATTCCGGAGCGCTGAGCCGGGGACGAGCTCGCTTGCAGTCCGTAGAAAAGGATGCCTCGAGGCGCGGCTTGGCGCTGTTGGCGCGAAAGGCAAAGGTAGCAGCCTAAGTGTTCCGGCTGGCTCCGTCTGAGTCATTGAGTAGGCATGGTCTCCATCAGCTAGCATCCGGTAGTAAACCGGATCTTCTCTCAAACCCAAGCGGATGCTTCTCTTGCGGTAGCGATCATGCGTGGCACTTTCTCGCGAGATTCGCGCAGTGGAGTTTCTGTGTGCAGAATCGACGATCTGCCGTTTGCGATCGAGAGCACCCGGTCCAAGATCCCAGCCCAAGATAAACGTGTCTCCCACGACCTTTGAAGTACTTACGCAGCCACCTAAGACCTGTTAAGTCGTTGTAAATACTGATTAACGCCACTCTGAAAAGGCTGCGCTCAATCGTAGATTTCGTCGCCTCAGCTCGCTTGTCCGGTTTGGGTTGTCTTCTGCAGCTTTGCGGGCTGGTACCCCAGCGTCTCAACCAGCCTCAGAACTTCCTGATACGTGGTTTCCTCCATGATGGGTGCGCGGCTCAAGATCCACAGGTACTTCCGGCTAGGTTCACCCACAATCGCGTACTGGTAGTCTGGGCTCAAGCCAATGATCCAGTAGTCGCCGTAGAACGGCCGAAGAATGTCACTTTCAGCTTGGCATTGGTCTTCTTGTCGACGACCTTGGCCGTGCCCCGAGAGGTTGTTATGTTCCCGTTCATCTCACGGCAGGCATTCACGACTTGGACCCTTCCATCATCTCGTAGCGTATAGACGGCAGTTGTGTCGGATTGACAGTTGCGCTGGAAGCGGTTCGGATAACGAGCAATTTCGTACCATTTGCCGGCGTAGCGGCGGAGGTCAACATTATCGAAGAAAAGAATCGTGCATCTGAGCGGTTAACGCTTGCCTTGAGGTTGAAGTTCAACTAGATCACCTCCTCAGCCCCGCCGCATTGCGGAACGAAGACCGCAGCGAATCGATGGTGGTATCCTTCCCGACGCAGGAGTCCGCTATCAAGGCAGCGATTCAAGCCGGACGGCAAAAGATCGACGTGGGGTTTGAGCGGGGATCGGCTGTCGTGAACGGGTGAGCCCGCTCTTCCAGAAAACGGGATTGAGGGGCCAAAAGGGTGGAAGCCTGAACCCGCTGACCGCCGTGTAGAAGCCCTCTTCCAAAATTGAGCGTAGCCTTTCGTGCGGTACGGGTTGAGGTACGGGTCTGCTCGGGCCTCAATAGACGAACGCACCGTCCTGGGCGCAGCCGGATCGCCTCGGGTCGGCGCCTTACATGCCTAAAATGCACAGCCAGTGCGCTGCATGTCATTGAATTTACGTTCTAACGCTAATTCGAATCCCACTCTCTCCGCCAGATTTCAAATCGCAGCCAAACATGCGGGTTCCGCGCACTGGTTACTATTTTTGAGCGGTTCCGGTTACTAAAAATCGTGAGAGTTCCCTGATTCGCAGTATTTGGATTCAAGGGAATCTCATGGCAAACCGCACCGCTACGCTATACATCCGCATCACGACCGCCGACGGCAAGAGGCGGTACTGCAAGGCTGCTTACCAGTCCAAGGGTCGCCTCAAGGCTCAATATGCAATGGTCAATGGCGAACCGGAGAGCGAGTACACCACGCTTGAGAGCGTCGCGTGGTGGAAGGGAACGGCACTCGCCGACTGGGTGCGCGATGTGCTCTTGCATAACCTGGAAGGCTCCAGTCAGGCGCAGATGGAGATGCACATTTTCACCGAACTCGCCGGCACCTGCCGTGGAATTTTGTTCTTTGTAGCGAAGCCTTTGTAGCGAAGCCATCGTGCGGCGTATCCTGGCACATCCCACACCTTGCCGGCGATCAAATGCCCTCACCGGGCAGTTTCAACCACTGGAAGAATGACGCTGTCCACCCAGGTTTCATCTTCGCCAGCAGGGATATCCTTGAAGAGCCACCAATCTTCGGTGTGTTCTGCAGATTGTCCTGGCTCCAGGTTTTGAAGTGGCCCAAGGGTCTCCAACTCGAGCGAGTATGGATCTGTATATGTTTCGAAGTTGCAGCCGAAGTCAGGGTACTTCGCCCTTTGGTGTACTGCTGCTCTTTTCACGAACAGATGGCCTTGACGGAAATATGCGCCCCAACCAAATGAATTGTAAATTCCCGTCATTTGCTCCTTGAATTTGAACGCGGGATTTTGCTGCTGGTGGAGTTGAACGTACTTTGTGCCGATCTTCCAACGCGGATCTGCCAAATCGGTGTAGCACCACAAAGCTAAGATACCTTCGGGCAACAACCTGTCGGCGGCGACTGGCGCTCGTGGCGGGAGAGGCAGAATGGCCTTTCCGCCGCCTGCCATGACCGAGAGTGCCCACGGGGCCATTTCCGTGGCTTCCTTTCCAAGATTGCTAATGCGATGAATAACAGAAACGTGCGTCCCTGTTCCGGCGAGCTTGATTTCAATCTCTTTTTGTAAGTTGGTCCCCGGAGATACAGATTCTGGAGGCGCTGTGAAAATAAAGGCGTCCTTGTGCCTGCGAACGGAAACTGGAACATTGTCGGGATAGTAGGTGCGCTCTACTTCTGGCGACACCCAGAGCCGGTGTCCGCCATAAACGCGAAAAACACTGTCTCCGCCCTTCCCGGCATGATCGGGTACTTCGTGGAATTCATTGTGTTCCCCGCGAAAACCAAAAAATAGGACCCGAGGCCCGACTTCCGTCAAAATAATTAGTTGCACGGTATCGTTACAAATCCTAAAGGCCGTTTTCCATCCCTGATACTCCAGTTCATCTGCTTGTGGGAAACTGGCCTCGTCACTTTCTTGCATGTGTATGCACCTCCTCATCCCAGAAACTCAGTTGCAGTGTGTTCGTTTGGCCTTTTGTGCGTCCGGCCGCCGACCAAGGCATTGAAAGCCGTTTTACTCATCTCCCTTGGCGGCAGTTGGCAGTAATTTTCTTCTATTCTTTATTGACTCTTAAGATCTAAGTACGCTGTCCGGTCTTCTACCGTTATTGGCTGTAGGGCGCATTCAAGTCCATCACGGCCTGCACCCCCGCGGGTATCTCGAACCGGTTGATCCTCGCAAACTCGGCAATTTCCGCTAAGGTCCCAAAGCTGGGGATACTCTCCCGGACGGTTACCGCTCGAGCAGCAGTAAGACAACCAAAAACGGCTGCGTCCACTAGTGAAGCGTCATGATACAGGCCAAAAGCTAGACCGGCGGTGAAGGCGTCACCCGCACCCGGAGTGTCGACGGCGGTAACCCTGAATGCCGGAAGCACTTGAGTAATCTCTCCGTTTGCGACGAAGGCACCTTTCTCGCCGAGGGTGATGACAACCTGTTTGAGCCCGAAGCATTGCCGAAGCCGATCAGCAAGCCAACTGGGCTCTTGCGGCACGTTCGGCGCTTCGCTCAGCAGGGTACTCGCTTCGTTTTCGTTTGGAACGAGCAGATCAACGCCAGCCAAGTCGCCAGGTTGCACAGGTTCTGCGGGACCGGGCGTCAGAATGGTGAATGCTCCGAGCGATCTGGCCAACCGTGCAGCGTAAAGTGCAGTAGAGATCGGAATCTCAAGTGTGATGAGTACTAACTTTGCCTGCGCGAGAATCGGCTTGGCACGATCAACTTCCTTAGTAGAAAACTCGGCATTCGCCCCCATCGCTGTTGTGATGGCTGGGATGCCTTCAGGATTTATCATGACGAAACCGCAGCCGGTGGCAGTTTGTTGGCTGCGGGCAAGGTAAGAAAGATCAACCCCCGCCTCAGTCATCCAAGATGCTCCCGTATCACCCAGTCGATCCTGGCCGATACATCCCACGAAATGTGTCGGTAATCCCAAGCGTGCGCAAGCGATTGCTTGATGTGAACCCTTGCCGCCATCAAGCGCTTCTTTGTAGTCCCAGCCCAGCACAGTCTCATCCGCTCCAGGAAAGCGCGCGACGCGCATGAATAATCCTTGAACGTGGCTGCCGACTACTACTACGCCTTTTCGTAACATTGGTGCCCTTTCATTGTTAAATGCCCAACGGTGGACAAGCCGCGGTTGCAGCATCCACGGTAACGACACAATCACTGTGCTCTTGAACGTAGGTCACAGGAATCTCCGGGCTGACATTTCCGAATAAGAGAATGCGGATGACCGTCTGTTTCCACGCACCGGTTTCGCTGTAAAGCCGGATCCGGCGCGCGGCGAGTAATTCGCGCATTCCGACGGTGATGACCATGGGCGGGATAACGTCAGAGCATCCACCCGCACCTCGCTGACTCAGGGCGATCAATGTATCTTCATTCAAGTGGAGAATGCGGGTCGTACAGTTACGAAACTCCTCCTTACTAATTCTGTACCAGGGGGAACGGGGCGGCTCGTTAAACGCAATATGGCCGCGGTAACCTATGCCGCCGTAGACTGAATCGATTCCGCCGACCTGTTTCATTCCCTCGGCCATCGCATCCAGCTTGGAAATATCAGGAAAGTGCCGCTGCTCCAAGGGTACGTTGATACTGGGGTCGATGCGATCGTAAAAGTTCCTGCTCATCCAGCCCTTGTAGCTGTAGGGATGATCCACAGGAAGGTGGCGGCCTTGCCAATCAAGGTGGTCGTCCATGTGGAAGACGTGAAGATTTTTCAGATCGATCCGCTCGCGATTCACTGTTTCAGTAAAGATGGGATATTGACCCCGGGGCCCACAAGGAAGAATCCACCGCGTCGGGCGATTCGCTGCGTTGTTGCGCTTAACTTCATCAATCATCGTGGTTGCGATGTCCTGGTAGACGTCGGACGGTTTGGGCAGGATTCTCAACCTAACTTTTGCATGCGGATGATTGGACAATTCCTCCGCCGGGATCTTGCACCACTCAAACAATTGCTGAGAACTTTCGTAAGCGAACATTCAAGCCCCTCCTCAGGCTTAATCGTATCCATCTGGCAATTATGAGCACCGATCCTTACAAGCCAAAAAACCGGCAGACCGCAAGACTGTCACTAAGGGCTTGTCGGTTGAGCCGCGCTCTCAACCGCGTCGCTCCGAACGCGTGCGATCATCGCTTCATACGGCTTGATACAGTACCTGTGTCCAAGTGGCGCTTTGATATAGCAGGAAGCGAACAAGTTACCCAGTTGGACGGCTTCGGAAAAATCCATGTCTCCGCGCCGAAATGCCGCGAGATTGCGAGCCACGTATGCCACCAGCCCGGCCCGGAATGAATCTCCCGCCCCCACCAGATCGATTACCTCTCCTGCCATGAATTTTGAGGTGATCTTCGCCGGCGCACCGGCGTACCCATTACTCAGGATGTGTTTCTCGTAGGCTCCATCACTCACCGTGACACCCCAGAATCTTGTTCTCTGTTCCCCGGTCGCATATTTCTCAGTCAAGGCATCGAGAAAAGTTGGACAGTCCTTATACGCACACTCGGACCCATCCTCGGGAACAAGCAACGTGTTGTGCATCAACCTTGATTCGTCCGAAGAAGTGAAAAAGATGTCCAGTTCCGGAAGTAGAGGTTCCAGGAGTTCGTAGCCGGCCACCGGAATGGCCGAGTCAATAAACCTCTGAGGGGTACCAGTGAGCGTGTGGCTGTCAGCGATTACGACCGCACCACGAGTCCGGCACCAGCGCATGAATTCAGCCAAGTTCCTCCCGCCGTTGGCATCGCCTCTCCGGGACAGCCCGGAGTACATGTAGTAGATCACGCTCGGCTGCAACCGCTCTACGTGCACCTTGAAGAGTTCGAAGTCAAAGTCATCGTTGGCGTTTGGGAAATAGACGATCCCGAGTCTCTCCCCTGTTTTGGAGCTGTGAATGAAGGTTGTCCCGGTTGGCAAACTCGCGTGTTTGACGACTGCGGATGTGTCGATCCCACGAGCAGCCATCGCGTCGAGAAAGAAACTGCCTTGCGCGTCAAGTCCGGCGTAGTCTCCTTGGCCCAGGTTCGCGCCCACGGCGGTTCTGAGTCCTGCCGCAGCTATCAAGGGCGCGGCATTCCCCATTCCCCCCGGCACAGCAAAACCCTGCTCAATCCATTGGCGAAGTTGCTCCTGGGAAAAGTCGGGCATGTCTCGTGTTTCACATCGAGCCAGGCCGCCTTCCCCGACTAGCTTGTCTGTGAAACTGAAATCTTCACGGCGGAAGTCCACGACTGCGGTGTTCAGGACCAACACATCAACGGGCATTTCTCGCTCGCCTTTTCCAGACTTCTGAGAACCAGGCCGGACGTCAGTTGGCTTCCGGAACGAGCGGCCCAGCCAGGGCGCGGGTGAAAAAGAGTATTCCCGGCTGCCGCGGCATCCAGGTGGAGGCAATGTGACGGGTGGTGGCATGACGCAAGGTCACCCACAGCGACAAGCCCTGCCATTGCATCCCACGCCCTAGTTCTCCATCAGCGCCCCCGATGGCATAGTCGGCATTGGTGAACAGCGCGGGGCCGATCGTGTTGGCGAAGGCAGGGACTAACGTCGTGCGGCTCTTGAAGCTGGTGATAGCGTTCTGCTCGATGGTTAGGGGATGCAGCTTCGCTCCCAGGCGATGGGTCTGCTTGCGCCACTCCTCGTCGCCTGGAAATTCCGCACCGAAGTGCGGCTCCCAGAAAGCGATGTGACACATACGACCAATGCCGTAAACAATCACCAGCTTCGCGCCGCCCGAGCGCAGGGTTGCGATCCGCTCCGCATATTCGGGCAGTTGTTGCCGGGTGGCAAAAAAGCGTTGCCCCTTGGGAACGGTAGCGGTCCCGAGGGGACCGTAGAGAGCACTTTCCATGGCATATTGAAACGCGCTGGGGTCATCCGGGGGGAAGGTGTTGCCCGCCGCGTCGCTCCATTCGTCCATGTTGAATCCAAAAACGTGGTCGCAGCAAATTTTCCACTCGCGCAGAAAGTAGACCGTCCAGCGATACATGCCCATGGGCCCGACCGGCAGGATCAGGGCAAGTTTGCGCCCCGCCTCCCGGCAGCGGCGAATCTCCAAGGCGAGCTCATGCCCGAGCATGACGTTGAAATCCTCCACGTTGTCCGCCAAGCGCACGGAGAAATCGGCGTGCCAGTGGGGTTGCCGCACCAGAATCGCCTTGGGGTCGTCGGCAATACAGGCGTCCCAAGCTGCCAGGTCCCAGGCAGGCGGGAAAAAGGATTCCAAAAGAGACCCCTTCAGCGTTGTTAACAGGTTCACGGCCATTCCTCTCGGTCGGGAGGATTTGAGTATGAGTTCCGACCGTCGACTTTCCTGGTCATAATCGGGGCAGCAGAGGGAGGACTAACCTCCGGCTTCTGCGGCAACCGGGAAGCGCGCAAACTAGTGTAACGATTCACCGGTATGGAAAAAACGATAGACATGATTCATGCAAATGTCAAGGGATGTTTTTCGATA
>Ga0182021_10001450_pt1 | contig 27138 bp, 17 predicted proteins | sample 612E3MmetaG_FD_120493 | JGI IMG/M metagenome (GOLD analysis project Ga0182021, IMG submission 120493) | Permafrost microbial communities from Stordalen Mire, Sweden - 612E3M metaG (Illumina Assembly) | ecosystem: Environmental > Terrestrial > Soil > Wetlands > Permafrost | place: Sweden...
ACGACGCTGCCCCCGGCTTCGTCGAGATCGACACGGTCTTCCATGACGGCGGCAATCGGGGTGGAGGCCATGCCTTCACGTTGACGGTCACCGACATCGCCACGGGTTGGACGGTGAACCGCTCGGTGAAGAACAAGGCGGCCATCGTCGTCGCTGAAGCCATCGAGCACGCCCGCCTGGTCTTTCCCTTCCCGATCCTCGGCATCGACTCAGACAACGGCTCAGAGTTCATAAATGCCCACCTGTTCGACTACTGCACGGAGAACAAGATCACCTTTACAAGGAGCCGGCCGGGCAACAAGAACGACGGGGCGCACGTCGAGCAGAAGAACTGGACCCATGTCCGTGAGCTCGTCGGCTACCTGCGCTTTGACTCACCTTCCGAGCTCGTTGTGCTGAACCGGATCTGGGAGCTCGACCGGGTATTTACGAACCTGCTCTTGACCCAGCAAAAGCTCGTGCGCCGCGAGCGCATCGGCTCCAAGGTCATAAAGCGCCACGATGCCGCCGCCACCCCGCTCGAACGAGTCATCCGTTCCGGTGTGCTGAGCTCGCATCAGCGCGGCACCATCACACGAGCTCGCAATCGCCTTCAGCCCGGTGAGCTGCAACGAGAGATCGCCCGGCTCTGTGACCAGCTCGAGCGCCTGGCGTTCGCGAAAACCATGGCTCCGCAACGAGCCGTCAACCGGGCCTTTGCCGCGACGGATCGTCCGGAGCTTTTAGGTGAGGCAACGAATCATCGTTCCCGGAGGATTTGACGTGAGGCAACAGGGAGGCCCGACTCCGTCAGGCAAGGCTCATCCGGGCGCGACGACGCCGAGCAGCGCGGCGGCGTCGCTGATGCCCCGCCCAGCCTCCGCCTCCTCGTCGATCGCCTCGATGGCGCCCGGGGTGTCGAGGTCGTCGTCGAGGCGATCCCGCACGATCTCGAGGGCGGCCTCCCCGCGCCCGGCAGCTCGCCAACGCGCGAGCCGGTCCTCGGCCTCCTCGAGCATCGGGTCCTTCCACTCCCAGCCCAGCCGGTAGTTGTGGACGAGCAGCGCGAGCCGGATCGCGGCCGGGTCGTGGCCTTGTTCGAGCAGCCGGTGCACGAAGACGAGGTTGCCGAGCGACTTCGACATCTTCTCCCCGTCCAGGCTCACCATCCCCACGTGCATCCAGTGGCGCACGAACTCCGAACCCGTCGCGGCCTCCGACTGCGCCGCCTCGCACTCGTGATGGGGGAAGACGAGGTCGCTCCCTCCGCCGTGCAGGTCGATGGTCGTGCCGAGCTCGCGCATCGCGAGCGCCGAGCACTCGATGTGCCAGCCGGGCCGGCCAGGGCCCCAAAGGGACTCCCACGCCGGCTCGCCCGGAGCGGAGGGCTGCCAGAGCACGAAGTCCAAGGGGTCGTCCTTGAAGGGGTCTTCCGGGCGCCCCCCGCGCAGGCTGGCGAGCTCGATCATCTCGTCGCGCTCGAGATGGCTGAGATGGCCGAAACGCGGGAACGACGACACGTCGAAGTACACGGCGCCCCCGGCGCGATACGCGTGGCCCGTGTCGAGGACCATGCCGATGAAGCCGAGGATGTCGGGGATGGCGGAAGTCGCCCTCGGCTCGGAGTACGCCGGGAGCAGGCCGAGGGCCGTCATGTCGGCGTCGAAACGGGCGATCTCACCCGCCGCGAGATCGAGGTAGTGCACCCCGAGCTCCCGGGCCTTGCGCAAGATGTCGTCGTCGACGTCGGTGATGTTGCGGACGCACAGGGTCCGGCGGCCGAGGTCGCGGAGGCGGCGCTGCAGCACGTCGTAGTAGACGTACACCGCCGCGTGGCCAAGGTGCGCCGAGTCGTAGGGCGTGATGCCACAGGTGTACATCGTGACGACCTCGCCGGGCGTGAAGGGAACCACCTCGCGGCGGGCCGTGTCGTAGAGCTGCATCACGCCGGGTCTCTTTGCCAGATGCGAGAAACCTTAGAGACCCTCGCTGCGCAGGCCGGTCAGCCGGATGCTCGCGTGCGAGCGCGAGCGGATGTTGACGCCGATGAGCACCGCCGTGAACGCCTCGATCGCCGCGGCCGCCGACAAGGTGCCCGCGTCGATCCCGCGACAGCCCGGTATCCGGCCCACGAGGTCGATCGTCGCCTTTGTGGCGGCCTCGTGGTCCGAGCACACCAGGACGTCGGCGTCCATCGGCTCCTCGAGGTTCGCGAGCCCGCGGGCGGGCAGATGGTGGAAGGCGCCCGAGACGAGCGCACGCGGGGCGGCGTCCTGGACGGCGACGCAGAGCGAGCCACGGGCGGGCACGACCGCCTCGATGTCGTCACCTACCTTGAACAGAGCGTTTGCCATCGAGACGACGACCTTGCCCTCGAGGTGGTGCGAAAGCCCGGCGACAGTCTGAGGTGCACCGTCCCAAGGGGTCGCCACGACGACGAGGTCCGCCGCGCACGCCACCTCGTTCGAGGCGCCGTGAAGGTCGAGGGCGCGGGCCGCCCACTTATCACGCAGCTGGGAGGCGATCTCCTCGCCGCGCTCGGCCGAGCGCGAGCCGATCGACACCGACATTCCGACAGACGCCAGCCTGGCTGCAAGTGCTTTGCCCGCCGGGCCTGTCCCTCCGAGTATTCCTATGTCCATCTCCCTAGCCTTGCACACCCGGCGACGAGGGCCCCTGGTCCTCGGTTCCGCGTGTGTCATAGCGCGCGAAGCTCGGCATCAAGAGCCGCACGAGGGCGACGCCGACGACACAGCCGAGGCCTCCGGAGACGACGGAGATCTGCGGTGTCGACAGGGCCGCCACCGCGCCCGCCTCGAAGTCCCCGAGCCTCGGTCCGCCGGTCACGACGGCCGTATGGACCGACGACAACCGGCCGCGGAGCGCTTCGGGAGCCTCCAACTGGAGAATGGTGCCCCGGAAGACCGCCGAGACGACATCGGCCGCACCTGCGATCGCAAGCATGACGAGAGCGGCCGGCAGCCACGGCACGAGACCGAAAGCGGCGATGGCGGCCCCCCAGATGAAGACGGCGATGATCACGGCGCGCCCCTGTCTCGCGACGGCGCTCACCCAACCGGTGAGCAGGGCACCGACGAGCGCGCCGGCGCCCGGGGCGGCGTACAGGAGACCGACCGTGACCGCGCCGCCGTGGAACCGGACAAGGGCCAGAGCCGGGAACAGTGCCCTCGGCATGCCGAGCACCATGGCGTTCAGATCCACCACGAAGGTTCCGAGCAGCACGGGCCTGCCTCTCAGGTAGCTGAGCCCTTCGGCGATCGAGCGCAAGCCGAAACGGGTGCCGCCGCCGGGGGGCCTGAGGGGAGGAAGGCTCATCACCGCGGCGAGCGACACCGCGAAGGTGGCGGCGTCGATCCAATAGACCGACGCGATGCCGACCTGGCCGAGCAGCAACCCGGCGAACGCCGGCCCGGCGACCTGGCCCAATTGGAACAAGAGCTGCCACAGTGCGTTGGCGCTGACGAACATCTGGCGCCCGACGAGATTCGCGAGCACCGCGGAGCGCGCCGGGCTGTCGACGCTGGCGACACCGGACGCGAGCGCGCTCAGCGCGTACAGGGGCCAGAGCGCCGCGTGGCCCCCTTGGGAGTTCAGGGCGAGCCCGATGCTGCAGCCTGCGAGCGCGAGCTGGGTGAGGATCAGCAGCAAGCGGCGGTCGACGGCGTCGGCGACCGATCCCCCGAAGAGCGAGCCGCCCAGCACCGGCAGGATCTGGGCGAGCCCGATCAGGCCGACGTCCAGCGACGAGTGGGTCAGCTTGAACACCTGATACGGGATTGCCACCACGGTGAGCTGGGAGCCGAGGGTGGCGACGAGATATCCGCCCCAGAGGCGGCGGAACCCTTGCGACTGGCGCAGTGGGCCGAGGTCGACGAAGAGCCTGCCCCGAGCCATGACCGCGAAGCTACCGATGCGGGCGCCGCGCCCGCGGCAAAGGCCGAACCCGGCGGAAACCTCCAGCGCCGTAGTCTCGGGCGGGACCTAGGGAAAGCAAGGGTGTGAGCAGGTCATTTCGAATCGGGAGCATCAAGGGAGTGCCGATCCGCCTCCACTGGAGCTTCCCGCTTCTGACGGCAGGGCCGACCGCTTACACGGTGACGCAGTGATCGCGGACCGGGGGGCGCTTCGGCGAGGTGTCGAACGGCCGCGCTCAAGGCGAATCAGCCGCAAGCCGATCATTCCCCAAGTGTCAGACCTTCGAGACGGCGCGCCCGGCGCGAGTGGAATTACGCCATGACGACAAGCTTCGTACCGCCTCGGGCGGTGATCGGGCTCCCGGACGAGTTGGCAGCCGTTCTCTCCGGAATGGCCGACCTCGTCACGGTGCACGATCTCGACGGACGAATCCGCCTCGTCTCCGAATCCTCCCGTGCGATCCTCGGCACGGCGCCTGCCGACCTCGTCGGGCGGATGCCGGAGGAGAGCTTCGTCTACGCCGAGGACGCGCTGGAGCTCGACGCCGCCATCGACCGACTCCGTAAGGGCGACGAAACCGTCGAGCTCACCTTTCGGGCCCGCACAGAATCCGGCCAGCCCCAATGGCTCGAGTCCCGCATCGGCACGATGCGCGACTCGACTGGCGCGGCCGGCGGCCTCGTCGCCATATCCAGGGTGGTGACAGAGCGCGAGCAGACTCACGAGGCGCTGCGCCAGAGCGAGGCGAGCTTCTCGAGCGCCTTCGACTACTCGCCTATCGGGATGGTCATCACCGCACCCGACTTTTCTCTCCTGCGGGTCAACGACGCCTTCTGCGAGCTGACGCGAAGGTCGCGCGCCGAGCTGCACCGGGTGTCCTGGCGCGAGCTGATCCACCCTGACGATCTCGAGTCGAGCCTCGAGCTGATCGACCGAATACTCGGCGGCCAGATGCGCACGACGATGATCGAGAGACGGTATCTACGGCCCGACGGTTCCGTGGTGAACGCGGTCATGAGCATCACCCTTGTCCGCGACGAGAAGGACCGGCCGTTGCACCTCGTGACCCAGGTGCTGGACGTGACCGACCGTCACCGCCTGGAGACCTACCTCGAGGATCTCGCCCTGCGGGACCCCCTGACCGGCGCTCACAACCGCCGGGCTCTCGAAGTGGAGCTTTCGAGCCGTCTTGCGGCCGAGTCGACCGGCGCCCCCGGTGGCGCGCTCGTGCTTCTCGACATCGATCACTTCAAGAACGTGAACGACACCTTCGGTCACGGCACCGGTGACGACGTCCTGCGGCACCTGGTCGCCGAGTGGCGCCACCGCCTTCGTCGCAACGACGTCCTTGTCCGCACGGGCGGTGACGAGTTCGTCGTCCTGCTCGGCGACGCCGACCCGGAGAGCGCCGAGTCGGTCGCCCGCGACCTGCTCTCGCTCGCCGACGCAGCGATCCTGACCGTCACAGGAGTGGCCTCGTCGGTCAGCGCGGGGATGGCGCTATTCCGTCAGGGGGAAGAGCCCGCCGATCTGTTGCGTCGCGCGGACGAGGCGCTCTACCTCGCCAAGCGCGCCGGCCGAGGACGGCTCGTCATCGAGAGCACCGGGGCGCTCTCCTGAGGTTCGCCGGGTTCAGCCTGCGCGTCGGTGGGCAGGAGCCTCGGCCACCTGGTCCCGCTGGAGGGCCCGCTTGGACTGGGCCGCATGCCGTCCGCGCTCGGCCTGGTCGAGCACGACCTTGCGCAGCCGGACGCTGCGCGGAGTCGCCTCCACGCACTCGTCCTCGCGGATGAATTCGAGCGCCTGCTCGAGCGACAGCAGCCTCGGCGGAATCAGGCGTACCAGCTCTTCGGAGGTGGACGAGCGCACGTTGGTGACCTTGCGTTCCTTGGTCGGGTTGATGTCCATGTCCTCGGAACGGGCGTTCTCGCCGACGATCATGCCCTCGTAGACCTCCACGCCCGGGCTGACGAACAACGCCCCGCGGTCTTGCAGGTTCAACAACGCGTAGTTGGTCGTCAGGCCCCGCCTGTCGGCGACGAGCGAGCCGGACGCCCGCGTCCTGAGCTCGCCGTGCCAAGGCTCGAAGCGGTCGAATATGTGGTGCAGCACGCCCGTGCCGCGGGTCTCGGTGAGGAACTCTGTCCGAAAGCCGATCAGTCCGCGCGACGGAACCGAGTAGTCGACCCGTGCCCAGCCGGTACCGTGATTGACCATCTGCACGAGGCGCCCTTTGCGCAGCGAGAGCAGCTGGGTCACGACGCCGAGGAAGTCCTCGGGCACGTCTATCGAGACTGCCTCCACCGGCTCGTGCACCTTGCCGTCGATGATCCGGGTGACGACCTGGGGCTTGCCGACGGTGAGCTCGAAACCCTCGCGTCGCAGCATCTCGACGAGCACCGCGAGCTGAAGCTCTCCGCGGCCCTGCACCTCCCATGTGTCGGGGCGCTCCGTCGCCAGCAACCGGATGGAGACGTTGCCGACGAGCTCGGCGTCCAGACGGTTCTTGAGCAGCCGGGCCGTGACCTTTGTTCCCTCGGTTCCAGAAAGCGGCGAGGTGTTGATCCCGATCGTCATGCCGAGGCTCGGCTCGTCGACGATGAGAACCGGGAGGGGCCGTGGGTCGTCGGGGTCCGAAAGGGTCTCTCCGATCGTCACTTCGGACAAGCCCGCGACGGCAATGATCTCGCCGGGGCCGGCCTCGGCGGCGTCCACCCTGTCCAGTCCTTCGGACACGTACAGCTCCGCCACCTTGAATCGCTCCACGGTGCCGTCCGAGCGGCACCAGGAGGCCTGCTGGCCGCGCTTGATCGTGCCGTTCAGCATGCGGCAGATGGCAAGCCGGCCGACATAGGCCGAGGCATCCAGGTTCGTGACGAGGGCCTGCAGCGGGTGGTCGGGATCGAATGTCGGGGCGGGAATGTACTCCGAGATAACCCGGAACAGGGGCTCGAGATCTGTGCCCTCCGTCGCCGGGTCGAGCGAGGCGTGCCCGGCCCTGGCGTTGCAGTAGACGATCGGGAACTCGATCTGCTCCTCGTCCGCGTCCAGGTCCAAGAACAGCTCGTAGACCTCGTCAACCACCTCTTTCGGACGTGCGTCGGGGCGGTCGATCTTGTTCACGACGAGAACGACGGGCAGACGCCGCTCGAGGGCCTTGCGCAACACGAATCGCGTCTGGGGCAGCGGGCCTTCGCTCGCGTCTACGAGGAGAAGGACCCCGTCGACCATGGCCAGCGCCCTCTCGACCTCACCCCCGAAGTCCGCGTGGCCCGGCGTGTCGACGATGTTGAGCTTCACGCCTCCATGGCGGACCGAGGTGTTCTTGGCCAGGATCGTGATGCCCTTTTCACGTTCGAGGTCCATCGAGTCCATGACCCGCTCGTTGACCTCCTGGTTGGCGCGGAACACGCCCGACTGCCACAGCATCCCGTCGACGAGCGTCGTCTTGCCGTGGTCGACATGGGCGACGATGGCGAGATTGCGGAAGTTGGCGCGCGAAAGCATTCGGTGAGGTCCAGAGAAAAGGGCACGGCACAATCCGTACAACTCGAGTCTACCTCAGCGGCAGAAGATCTCCCCCACCTCGAACAAGTCGTGCGGAACGGCCTTGGGCTTGTCGCTGCGCACCGCGTCCGACAACGGTACGAGACCGATCTGGTCGCCCTGCAGAGCGACCATCTGCCCGAAGGCGCCGTCGTGCACGGCGTCGATGGCGGCCATGCCATAACGAGTCGCCAGCACGCGGTCAAAAGCGGTCGGCGTCCCGCCGCGTTGCACGTGACCGAGGATCGTCACGCGGGACTCGAAGCCCGTGCGGTTCTCGATCTCTCTCGCCAACAGGTTGGATATCCCTCCCAGGCGCCGATGGCCGTAAATGTCGATCTCCCGCTCGGGCACTTCGATCGTCCCGGGCTTTGGGATCGCCCCTTCTGCGACCACCACGACAGAAGCCCAGCGCCCCGAGGAGTGGCGCTTGACCAAAGATGCGCAGATGTCGTCGATGTCGAAGGGCTCCTCCGGGATGATGATCTCGGCGGCTCCTCCGGCGATGCCGGCGTAGATGGCGATCCACCCGGCGTGACGACCCATCACCTCGCAGACCATCACACGGTCGTGGGCTTCGGCGGTGGTGTGCAAGCGGTCGATGGCGTCGGTCGCGATCTGCACGGCGGTGTGGAATCCGAAGCTCACCTGCGTCGCGGAGATGTCGTTGTCGATCGTCTTCGGCACGCCCACGAGGTGGACCTGCTCCTCGTCGTACAGCTCGAGGCCGGCTCGGAGCGTTCCCTCGCCTCCGATGACCACGAGGGCGTCTATCTCGCCGAGGTTCTTCACGGCCGCGGCCACGCCACCGTCCTGGCGGTGGGGGCTCACGCGAGAGGTGCCGAGGATCGTCCCTCCCCTGGGAAGGATGCCGCGGCACGTATTGCTGTTCAGCGGGAGGGTCCGTCCTTCGATGACCCCGCGCCATCCGTCCGCGTAGCCTACGAACTCGTCCTGGTAAGCGACCTCACCCTTGCGGACCACCGCCCGGATGACAGCGTTGAGACCGGGACAGTCGCCGCCCCCGGTCAGTACTCCGACTCTCATGGGTTGGGGCTCCGCTCCTCCTGGATAGCTCGATAACTCTTCACGATTACCTTATCGGCCACTTAACCGGTACAGGAAACTGGCAATCTTCGCGGCCCTCGGTACGCGCGAACGCCTCGTCCCGCTGTCGGCACCGGCTCAAATCGGCTGTCGGCGCGTGGCGGTCTGTGCCAAGCTGCAACCTTGATGAGCACAGGTCTAAAGGACGCGGAGGGCCTCGACGAGAGCGCTGCGGTTGCGACGAGCCCGGCGTGGCGGCGAAGGCTGGGCGTCGCGGTCGTGCTGGTCATCTATGCGGGCATCGGAGTCCTGGCCAATCTGCCGTCGTGGACGGGTGGAGTCGCCCACACCATGCAGTGCGGCGGCTGCGGCGACAGCGGCCAGGAGGTCTGGTTCCTCGCCTGGGGTGCGCACGCCCTGACCCATCTCGTGGACCCCCTCCGCACGAATTTCATCAACTACCCGTGGGGTGTCGACCTGGCCGACAACACCTCGATGCCGCTCGCAGGGGCCATCGCCAGCCCGATCACCGTGCTGTTCGGCCCCGTCGCGACCTTCAACGTCGTGTTCTCCCTGGCTTTTGCCGGCTCGGCGACGGCGATGTTCTTCGTTCTCCGCCGGTTCACGACCTGGATCGTCGCCGCGTTCGTCGGCGGCCTCCTGTACGGTTTCAGCCCCTACATGATCGGCCAGGGAGAAGGGCACATCTTCCTGATACTTGCTCTTGTCCCGCCGATCATGTTCCTGCTCCTCGACGAGATCCTCGTGCGCCAGTCGGCGCGCTGGTGGCTCGTGGGCGCCTTGCTCGGGCTGGCGATGATCGTGCAGCTCGGATGGTCGGCCGAGGTGCTCGCCTGCATTCTCCTCGTCGCTGCGATCGGGATCGTCGTCCTCGCCTTGGCCCGACGGCACCTCGTCAGAGAGCGCCTGCCCTACGCGGCAAAGGCAATCGGCCTCGCCGCCGTGCTGGTGGCTCTCCCTGCCGCCTGGTTCGCCTTCGTCTTCCGGACCGGGCCCGAGCACATCGCCGGAGCGGTCCACTCCGTCAAGTCCCTCGCCGGGCTGTCGACCGACCTCGCCGGCCTCGTCGTGCCGTCGATCAACCAGCACTTCTCGTTCGGGCTTTCGCAGACCGGGTCGAACTTCGTGAGCCTGACATCTGCCGCCGGCGTTCTCACGGCGGACGCGGCCGAGAACGGGTCCTACATCGGCATACCGATCCTCCTCCTGCTGGTGCTCGGGGCTTGGCGCTTTCGTCGCGAGGCGCTCGTGCGCTTCGCCGTTGTGATGGCGGCGCTCTCGCTTATCTTGTCCATGGGGTCACGCCTCAAGCTCTGGGGCCACCGGACCCCGATCCGGCTGCCGTTCGTCGTTCTCACGCACCTGCCGTTCGTGAAGAGCGAAGTAGCGGCCCGCTACTGCCTTTTCATGTGGCTCTTCATCGCCCTCGCGATCGCCGTCATCCTCGACCGGGCCCGGAACGCGAAACCTCCGCAAAGGATGCTCCACGGTCAGCCCGGCTGGGCGGCCCGGTTCGCCTACTGGCCGCTCCCCCTCTTCCTCGCCCTGGCGGTTCTCGGCGTCGTGTCGCTGGTCCCGGGCTGGCCCTACAACATCGGACAGGTCAACACGCCTCCCTCGCTGGTACCGCCGACGGTGGTGGCGAACATCGATGGGGGGACGCTGCTCACCTACCCCATCGCGCGCAACACGCACAACCTGCCGATGGTGTGGCAGGCAATCGACAGCTTCCGCTACCGGATCCCCGCCGGCGAGGCAAGTGTCTCCAACGGGCACGCGGGCGAGACCGAGGCGGCGTTCACCACCTGCTGGCAACTGGGCACGCCCGAATACGCTCCGGCGGCGAAGTTCGTGCCGGGGGCGCGCGTCGACTTCGCGACGTGGAAGGTGCGCGCAGTGGTGATCCCCCTGTACAACACGATCGATCCGATGTGCGCGGTGCGCTTCGTACAGGCGGTGCTCGGCCGAGCGCCCGTGATCGAGGGGCCCGCACTGAACACCTCCGCCGTGTGGACGAACGTGGACGTCGGCCAGGGCTGAGACGGGGCCGACCCGGCGGAACCCTGCATGTACGGCCGGAGCCGACTAGGAGCCTTCCGGCACGCCGCTTGCTACGAGCGGGCGGCTCGCGTCGGGGAGCCGCACCTTGACCCCGATCTCCTCGAGGATCTTCGCCAGGCTCGCACGGATCGCATAGGGCGACGAGTCGCGTGCAATCGTGCGACGCCCGTTGGCAGCAAGCCTCGTCCACAGGTCGGCGTCGTGGTAGGCGCGCAGGATCTCGTTGGCGAAGGCCTGGGCTTCGTCGGCCACGAGGACGTCGTGTTCGTGCTCCAGCCCCATGCCCTCGGCTCCGAGACGGGTCGTCACGACCGGCAGGCCATGGGCCAGGCTCTCGCCAACTTTGCCCTTCACGCCTGCCCCATAGCGCAGGGGGGCGACAGAGAGCCGGGCGTGCTCGAGGAGGTTCGTGAGATCGGGTACCCAACCCAGCACCCGTACGCTCTCGCTCTCGAGTGCCTTGATGTCCTCGGTGGGCGAGCTGCCGACGACGTAGGCGAAGATGTCCGGGTCCTCGAGCCGCACCAGGGGCATGATCTCCTCGGCGAGCCAATGGGCGGCATCCCGGTTCGGGTGATGGGGGAAGCTGCCCACGAACAGGACGCCCTTCCTGTCTTCGAAGGGCCGGCCCGTGTGTTCCTCACCGTGGATGTTCGGCACGACGTGGACCTTTATCTCCGGGTCCTCCTCCTGCAATACGTCACGCTCGGCGATGGACACCACGAGCGTCGCATCGGCGATCCGCGCCAAAGAGAGCTCCATGCCGTGGTAGCGGGCGGCCGCGCGGGCCACGGCGGGGTCCGCCTCGATCTCAGCCCTTCTCGCCTCGCGAAGGAAATGGAGGTCGACGGTGTCGTAGATGATCTTCGACTCCGGGCAGATGTCCCGCACGAGGGGCTCCCACTTCCATGTCGGCTCCGGTCGGGACAAGATGGCAACGTCGAGCGCCGGGGCGAGCTCGCGGAGGAGCTGGCGCTCGTCCAGCGGGCCGTACAGGACCTCGATGCCTTCTCGCTGCAGGGCGATCGAGTACTCCTCTTGCCTACGGCCGTCGCTCGGGACGAACGTCACGCTCAGCCCGAGATCGCGCAGAGCCAGCAGCAGCTCGAACATGCGCTTGGAGCCTGAGTCCTGATTCGGCATCGGGACCCGGTCGGACACGACGAGCACGTGGCCCGCGGTGGTGCGCCGGCTCGCTATCCGCTCCAGGGCCGGGTCGCTCTCGTACTGGGCGAGCAGCTCTGTCTGCCACTTGAGCCGGAACGCCTCGCGGCTGACCTTCTGGTAGCGCTTGACCCCGCTTCGCTCGTCGGTGCCGTTGCTCGAACCTTCGGCGTGGACGACAGTGGCCTCCGGCTGGTAGACGACGCGGTAGCCCAACTTGCGGGCGGCGAAGGCCAGGTCGGTGTCCTCGTAGTAGGCGGGCGAGTACCGGCGGTCCAGCCCTCCGAGAACGTCGAGGATCTCCTTGCGGACCAACAGGCATGCCCCCGAGCAGTAGTCGACGTCGCGCACGAAGTTGTACGACGGATCCGAGGCGTCGCCCCCGCGCCCGTAGTTGAGCCCGGTGCCGTCCCTCCAGATGATGCCGCCCGCCTCCTGGAGAATGCCGTCCGGATAGACGAGCTTGGCGCCGACGACGCCGACGTTCTCCTCGACCTCGATGGTCCGCATGAGGGCATCGAGCCAGCCCGGCTTGACGACCGTGTCGTTGTTCAACAAGAGGACGAAGCGACCCTTGGCCGCCTCCAGCCCGGCGTTGACCGCTCCGATGAAGCCGGAGTTCTCCTTGAGCCGCACAACCCTCAGTCCCTCGACCTTCGGAAGGAACTCGCGGGTCTGGTCGCTCGAGGCGTCGTCGACGGCGATCACCTCGTACTCGGTCGCCGAGCTGTCGAAGGCAAGCGAGCGCAGGCAGGCGACCGTGAGCTCCCAGTGGTTGTAGACAGGAACGACGATGCTGACCTCGGGATTGGCAGTCGTGCGCAGGGGCGGGATGCCCATCTCGGCGACTTCGGCAGTCCCGGGGCGGGGCAGCACCAGGCGGGCCGCCCGAGACACGAAGCGCTGGTAGCTGTCGCGGCGGAGGCTGCCGGCCGGGGCGAAACGCTCGACCGAGCGCCTGTACTGCTCCAACAGGGGGTAGATGGCGGAGCTCTTCAGCTCGCTCAGCTCGACAGTGGCCGAGTTCGGTCCGCTCCTGAGGGCCCTGATCTCGGCGAGCAGTGTCTCTTGGCGATCCTCGAGCCGGGTCGCACGGCGTCGCACGTTCTGCAGGGATCGCAGGGCCTCGTCGTGGTCCGCCGACAGCTCCTGATAAAGCCCCGCCTGCTCTTCGAGGAGGCGGGCTCCCTCGGCCCGGGCCTCGTCAAGGTCGCCAACGGTCGCGAGCAGGAGTTCGCCGAGGCGGGTCACCTCCGACCGGGCGACCCCGAGGTCGTCCTGCTTCGTGCGAACCAGCTCCGCAAGGCGACTCACCTCGGCTCGCGCCTGGGCGAGCTCGGCCTCGCCGGCACGTTCGAGCTCCAAAAGCCGGCTCGCCTCGGCAATCGCGTTGTCCCTCGCACGCTCAGACGCAGAGACGACCTCCGAGAGACGTCGCGCCTCCGCCTTGGCGTCGTCGCGTTCGCCCTCGGTCGTCCGGACGAGCTCGAGGCCGATGTCGACCAACGTCGAGTAGTCGGGCAACTCAGGGAGCTCAGAACGCGACGCCACAGCCAGAAGATAGGTCGAGGTGAGCTTGACTCCCGGCGTCCAGCCGTCCTGCTCCCTGGTCAAGGTGAGGACCTCACCCGAGCCCCTCTCTGGACCGAGCGGCGCGATGACCGAGCCGACTGCGACGTTCTGGCCCCAGACGCGCACCTGCGCGAACCCTGTCGACAGCAGCGCGACGAGCTCGTCCTGGGTCACCTCCCGGGCATGGAAGGGGTTGTCGCGGCCTTGCTCCTCGGAGTAGACGATCCTGTCCGGAGTCGACACCACCAGGACGCCGTCCGGGGTCAGCACCCGCTTGACCTCGTCGATGAGCTGGTCGTGCTCGACGACGTGCTCGAGAGCTTCGAAGCACGTGACGACGTCGAACGATCCGTCTGCCAGATCACGCAGGTCCCGGATGTCGCCCTGAATGAAGCTCACGTTCGCCAGGCGATAGCTGGCGCGGGCGTGCTCTATGGTGGAATCGTCGATGTCGACCGCCACCACCTCGTCGGCCTGGGTGGCAAGCACGGCCGCGCCGTAACCTTCGCCGGTCGCGAGGTCCAGCACACGTCGCCCAGAGGCCAGAGCGGCCGCGAACAGGTACCTGTGATAGTGCTCATAGACCATGGCCAGGTCATCAGCCCAGGGAAGGCAGCGCTCCCCCGTCCATTCGATCAGTCGTCGCGGCGCACGCGGGACGCTCGCAGGAAGCACGTGAGCCTGCGGCGCAGGCCGCGGTCCCTTCGGCTTCCCCTCATCCCTGCTGACGCTGCTTGCCACGACACCCTCCGTTCAGCCCGCTGCCTTCGTGTTCAGCTGCCAGGGCTTTCCAGGACAGATCCACCACCTCCCTCTCCGAGAGGGTGACTAGCAGTCCCCGCCCACCCGCGGCATGACCAAGATACCTCGACAGCCGAGTCCGCAGGAGGGATAGCCGCAGATGCCGACCGACCCTTCGATCCTCGGCAAGACCAGGCCTGCCGCAAACCAGCTCCTAACCATGCATTTTCCCCCGGGCAACAGCCCTACCTGGTCATTGCCGGCCACACTGAGGGCCGCGCGAAGCTTCTCAGCAGGACGAGCCGGACATACAGCACCGCGTTGCCCTGTCGCAGCGCCGTCGAGGCCAGGAGCACCGGCTCGTATCGACCGAGCGCCCCGAGCGCAGACTCGAAGCCGATGTCCTTGATGCCCATCAGGAGAATCTCGGCCGGTCGTCTACGGGCGATGTCGTGCCTGTCCGACGCGCTGAGATAGGGGAAACCGGGACCGAGAGCGTCATATCCCTCGTGGAACATGCCGACGGGCTCCAGGAGCTGTCTCACGCCCCAGGGGAACCACATCAGCAGCTGCTCGCCCTGATAGGCAGGATCACCCACGAAGGCCGGCAGGTCGGTGCTGATCCGGTACCAGTAGATGAAGCTCCGGGCGCTGCCCCCGAGTGCCAGGTCGTATGCCGGATCCGGGTCCCCCGCCTTGGCAAGCCCCTTCATCTTCGGGATCGGCGGTCTCGGGGCGACCGTCAGCACGAGCAGGCACCCGGTCACCCCGACGACGCCCAGCATGATCCCGAGGCCGAGCGCGGCACGGCGCAGCGCCTTTACCGACGTGTCACGGTTCCAGATTCGAACGATGACGCAGATGGCGACCGGAACCGCAGCAAAGATGGCCCCGGTCGGCCACCACCCGAACGCCGGCACCTGAGGGTTAACGGCCTCGTAGCCGAGCGCGACCCCTACGACCAGCGCCGCCGGCAGCCATCGCAGGAGAGTCCGGCTCCACAACGGGCGCGCCATCTCGGCGAGCACGATGCTGAGAGCCAGGCACACGGTGCCCCAGAGCGTCGACGAGAAGTAGTGCATCTCGAGGGCCTGCACGCGGTAGAAGAATTGCAGGTAGGCAAAGGTGCCGAGCTGGCCTGCACAGGCCAGGCCGACGAACAGCTGTGGGGTGGGGATGTTGCGCCACCTGCGTGCGAACATCAGCGCAAATGCGACGACGACAGTCGGCGGGACGAGCAGGTAGGACACGTAGGGGGCCCAGCGCCAGTTGCTCGAGTGCCACTGGGCGATCTGGAGCGGGCCGCTCAGATAGGACACTGCCTTCAGCGTCGGCGAGATGAAGTTGAACTGGCCGAGCACGAAGCGAGACGCGAACATGAGGCCGACCGTGGACGTGGCGGCGACTGCTACGGCCATGACGGCGTCCTTGGCGAGATGGGCGCGTCCACGCAGCAGTCGCACGACGAGATAGACCACCGCCGTCGATGCACAGAGAACCGCGCCCGCGCCGTGCGAAAAAGTGGCAAGGGTCAAAAGACCGACGGCGAGGGCGATCCAGGCCGGCCTCGAGCGCCCTCGGGCGGGCATGGCGAGACAAGCGACCGCGCCGGCGGCGTAGGAGACGACCGCTGAGTCGGGGTAGTCGGTCCCCCAGGCCGTGATGATCACGGGACAGCTGAGAAGCACGAGGACGGTGAGCACGCCCGCCGGGATGCCGTACAGGCGCCGCATGAGCAGATAGGCCGGCACGACGGTGATAAGGGCGAACAGGTAGCGGGTGGCGAAGAAGCCCGGCACGGCGCCGAAGCCAAGATCGAAGAGCCGGGCGATCACCAGATAACCGGCCTGGGCGCCCTCTCGCATGCGCGCCGCCGGAGCGAACGCGGCCGCATAGCGCGTGAACATCTGGGACGGGTCCACGATGTAGATCGTGTGGATGCTCGGATCCGGCAGATCGATGGGCGACATCGCCCGGATCCTCAGCACGAAAAAGGTGACGAGAGGCGATAGTACGAGCGCCAGAGACTCCAGGGCCAGCTTCCACAGGGGCGTCGAGGGCTGCGGCGCCAAGTCATCTGTGACAAGTGGCGACCGGGTTGCCGTGAGCACGGCGCAACCTTAGTGAGAGCCCAGCGCCGGATAGGAGTCGGGACCTGTCCCCTCGAGCGTCTCGGCGGCACCGCCTTGCAGCCTGGGGGGGGTGCCCCGACCAGAAGGTGGTCGGGATCTCTCGAATATGGACAGCGGCCCCGGCATGGCTACACTCGCGCCGTGCTGAACGGGAAGCAGATCACGGTGGTCCTTCCCGCCTACAACGCCGGCGAAACCCTCAAGAGAACCGTCGACGAGCTAGACCGCAACGTCATCGACGACGTGCTTCTCGTCGACGACGCGAGCATCGACGACACGATCGAGCAGGCGGCGCGGCTCGACATCGTGTCGATTCGCCACGACGAGAACCGGGGCTACGGCGGGAACCAGAAGAGCTGCTACAACGCGGCCTTGACGCGCGGCGCGGACATAGTTGTGATGGTCCACCCCGACTACCAGTACTCGCCGCTTCTCGTCCCCGCCCTCGCGGCGATGATCGCCTACGGGGAGTACGACTTCGTCCTCGGCTCCCGGATCCTCGCCCAGAACTCGATGGCCCGGGGGATGCCCGCCTACAAGTTCGTCGCCAACAGGGTGCTGACCCTGATCGAGAACATCATGCTCCATCAGAAGCTGTCCGAGTACCACACAGGCTTGCGGGCCTACAGCAGAAGCCTGCTCGAGGCCCTGCCGTTCGAACGCAATTCCGATGACTTCGTCTTCGACAACCAGATAATCGCCCAGGCGGTCGCCTACGGCGCGAGCATCGGAGAGCTCTCGTGCCCGACCCGCTACATGCCGGAGGCGTCGTCGATCAACTTCAGGCGCAGCGTCCGCTACGGCATAGGTGTGCTGCAGACCGCGGCCCAGTACCGTTTCCACGCGAGCGGCAAGCGCGAGTACCCGTTTCTCGACGTGCCGGCGCGCGAGGACCCGCCCGCTCGGACGGACTGACCCTCGAGAGCGGCAACGCCGCCTCGCATGGCGCGCCCGGAGCGGTCGTGCTCAGACGACTTCGGCAAAGGCCTCGGTGAACTGGCTCTCGTAGAGGTTGGCGTAGAAGCCCTTGCGGGCGATGAGCTCGGCGTGGTTACCCTGCTCGACTATCCGCCCCGCGTCCATCACCACGATCGTGTCGGCGTTGCGGATCGTCGACAGCCGGTGCGCTATCACAAAGCTCGTCCTGCCCTCGCGGAGACGGCTCATCGCTTGCTGGATCAGCACCTCGGTCCGCGTGTCCACACTGCTCGTCGCCTCGTCCAGGATGAGGATCGTGGGATTGGCGATGAATGCCCGGGCGATCGTGATGAGCTGTTTCTGTCCCGCCGAGATGTTCGAGGCGTCCTCGTCTATGACCGTGTCGTAGCCATCAGGTTGGGTCCGGGCGAAGTGGTCGACGTGGGCGGCTTCGGCCGCCGCGATGACCTCTTCGTCGGTGGCGCCTTCCCGTCCGTAGGCGATGTTGTCCCGGATGGACCCCGTGAACAGCCACGTGTCCTGGAGAACCATGCCATAGGTGTGCCTGACCTCGTCGCGGGTCAGGGCTCGGGCGTCGACGCCGTCGAGGAGCACGCGCCCCGAGTCGATCTCGTAAAAGCGCATCAGCAGGTTGACGATCGTGGTCTTGCCCGCGCCGGTCGGCCCCACGATGGCGACCGTCTCACCGGGTGACACCGAAAGGCAGAAGTCCTCGATCAAGGGGCGCTCGCGCTCGTAGCGAAAGCCCACGTGCTCGAGATCGACTCTTCCGCGCGGGCCGTCAAGCTCGGCCGGCTGTACCGCGTCCGGCTCCTCCTCGTCGGCGTCGAGCAACTCGAACACCCGCTCCGCCGAGGCGACCCCGGACTGCAGGAGGTTCGCCTGGCTGGCGAGCTGGGTGATGGGCATCGTGAACTGGCGCGAGTACTGGATGAAAGCCTGCACGTCCCCGAGGGACAGGGCGCCCGCGGCGACCCGGTAGCCGCCCAGGACGGCGATGGCGACGTAATTCAGGTTGGCGAGGAACGCGATGGCGGGCTGGATCACACCGGAGAGGAACTGGGCGCGGAAGCTCGCCTCGTAGAGCTGCTCGTTCTGCTGCTCGAACTCGGCGATGGCGGCGTCGCGCCGTCCGTAGATCTGCACCAGCGTGTGGCCGGTGTGCATCTCCTCGACATGGCCGTTCAGAGACCCGGTGCGCGCCCACTGCGTCTTGAACTGGACCTGGGAGCGCCGGGCGATCAGAAGGGTCACGGCGAGCGACAGCGGGATCGTCACGAGAGACACTCCCGCGAGCAGCGGGCTGATCCAGAACATCATGGCGATCACGCCGAGGATCGTGAGCGCCGAGGAGAGCATCTGGCTCAAGCCCTGCTGCAGCGTCGTAGTGACGTTATCGATGTCATTGGTGACCCGGCTCAAGATGTCGCCGTGCGAGTGCCGGTCGAAATAGCTCAGAGGAAGCCTCGCGAGCTTGGACTCGACGTCTTCTCGCATGCGGTACACGGTGCGCTGGGCAACTCCGGCGAGCACGTAGCCCTGCGCCCAGTTGAGAGCGGCGCCGAAGGCGTAGACGAGTGCCGCCAGGCCGAGCAGCCTCCCGAGGTGCCCGAAGTCGACGCCGACTCCCGGGACGAGGTTCATTCCCCGGATCATGTCGGCCAGCTGCCCCTCGTGCCTCGAGTTCAAAAGCGCGATCGCCTGCTGCTTGGTCATCCCGGCAGGCAGCCGCTTGCCCACGACCCCGTTGAAGAGAACGTCCGTCGCACTGCCGAGGATCTTCGGTCCGAAGACGATGAAGCTCACGCTCGCGCAGCCCATCAGCACGACAAAGGCGATCCGGACCCTTTCCGGTCGAAGCCGCTCGCCGAGACGCCGGACCGTCTTGCGGAACTCCTGCGGCCGTTCGACCGGCATCGACAGGCCCGCCCCCGGCCGGCCCGCCCCGAAGCCTCCCGCCCGCCGCGGCGGTGGAGCCGCGCTCACGCGGCCTCCTCGCCGAGCTGGGAGGTGACAATCTCCCGGTACTCCAGGCACGAAGCCATGAGCTCCTCGTGGCGCCCCATTCCCACGATCCGGCCGTCGTCGAGGACGATGATCATGTCGGCATGCAAGATGGTGCTCACCCGCTGCGCGACGATGAGCACCGTCCCTCTCCCCGTCTCGGATCTCAGCGCCGCGCGCAGCTTCGCGTCCGTCGCGGCGTCGAGCGCCGAGAAACAATCGTCGAACAGGTAGATCGCCGGCCGCTTCACGATCGCCCGCGCAATGGAGATCCGCTGGCGTTGTCCTCCCGAGAGGTTCGTCCCTCCCTGGGTGATATGCGCCGCGAGGCCGCCCTCCATGGCGACCACGAACTCACGCGCCTGGGCCACCTCGAGCGCCCGCCACAGCTCCTCGTCGGTGGCGCCCTCGCGACCGAAACGCAGGTTCTCCGCAACGGTGCCGCTGAAGAGGAAGGCCTGCTGGGGCACCATGGCGATCCTCCCCCAAAGGTCCTCCCGCGCCTGGGAGCGGACGTCGAGGCCTTCGACGAGCACTTCGCCGCCCGTGACGTCGAACATGCGGGGGATGAGGTTCAAAAGCGTGGTCTTCCCCGAGCCGGTACCGCCGATGATCGCCGTCGTCTCCCCCGGCCGCAGCTTGAACGAGAGCCCGTGCAGCACCGGCCTCTCGCCTCCCGGGTAGCCGAAGACGACGTCCTGGAACTCCACCAGTCCCGTCGAGCTCGACGGGCGCACAGGTCCCTCCGGGTCGACGACCGCAGGCTCGGTGGACAGCACCTGCTCGATCCGCTCGGCGCTCGCGACCGCCCGCGGCAGCAGGATGACCACCATGACGGCGATCATCACCGACATGAGGATCTGGAGGATGTAGCTGAGAAACGCAGTCAGGTTGCCAATGGGCATGCTCCCGCTCGCGATCAGATGCCCGCCGAACCACAGCACGGCGACACTCGACAGGTTCATCACCCCGAGCACCGTCGGCAGCGCCAGCGCGAACATGCGGTTCACGCGCAAGCCCGTCGAGGTCAGCGAAGCGTTGGCGTCGGCGAAGCGCTCCTGCTCCTGGCCCGTGCGGATGAACGCCCGGATGACGCGCACGCCGGTGATCTGCTCGCGAAGCACGAGGTTGACCCGGTCGATCCTCGACTGGATGGACTTGAAGAGCGGGACCGCCCGCATCATGAGGACACCGATGATGACGACCATGAGGGGGACGACCACCACGATGAGCAGCGACAACCTCACGTCTTCCCTGAGCGCCATGATCACGCCGCCGACGCACATGATCGGCGCGACCACCATCATCGTCAGCGCCATCTGCAAGAAGATCTGTATCTGCTGGACGTCGTTGGTGTTGCGGGTGATGAGCGACGGCGTCCCGAAGTGGTTCATCTCCTGGGCGGAGAAGCTCTGCACGGCCTTGAAGACGCCGTCGCGGATGTCGCGGCCGATGCCCATCGACACCTTCGAGGCGAAGTACACGGCCACGATCGCCATGACGCCCACGACCAAGGTGATGGCGAGCATCAGCGCGCCCGTGACCCATATGTAGTGGATGTCGCCCTTCACGATGCCGTTGTTGATTATGTCGGCCGTCAGGTTCGGCAGATAGAGGTTGGACACCGCCTGTACGACGGTCAGACCAACGACGAGGCAGACCTGGACCGCGTAGCGGCCCAGGTAACGCCTCACCAGGTGGATGAGCATCAGCCGGCTCCCCCGTGGGCTGTCCCCTCAAGGTCGCGTTCCAGCGAGTCGGCGAAACGGTCGAGCATGGAGGCGAACGCCGCGAGATCCCTCTCGTCCCATCCCTCGAGCAGGCGGTCGAACCAGACCCTGCGTGCCTTCAGCACGCTCTCCAGAAGCCGTCGCCCCGACGAGGTGAGCGCGATGCGCGTCGCCCGCCGGTCCGCCGCGTCGGCCTGGCGGGTGACCAGTCCTTCACGCTCGAGCTGTTGGACCTTGCGCGTGACCGTCGGCGCGTCCACGCCGAGCATCTCTGCGAGCGCCGTCACGCGAAGCGAGGTCCCCTCGCCGTGCAGCATGTACAGCAGCGCCGCCCCCGCCCGGTCGAGCCGGACGCCCGCCTCTCGCAAGAGGCGCTCGTGCACCCGCGACTGGCCCATGGCGCGGGCCACGGTCCAGAACGCCGTTCTGATCTGTGTGAGCGAGTCCCCCGCCACGCCGGTGCGAGACGGGTATCGCTGACTAGTTGCTTGCCGCACATAACTATTATAGGGAACCGGACAACAGCTCGCCAACTCCTGGACCGGCACCGGCCGCGGCGGGCGCGGGTCGTCGCGACTTAAGCCTGCTGCCTCACGGATTCTGCCCGTCAGCACCCCGGAGAAGGTACGCGACGACGTCAGCCGCCCGGTAGCTCTGCTTCCCGGGAGCCAGCAGCTCGGGCAGGAACGAAAGATCCTGCCCGATGGTCGCGAGGGCCGGCTCTGCGACTCCATCGCTGTGACGCTGGCCGAGCCCGATCGCAGCGATGAGACCGTTGCACACGCAGCGACGGCCCACCGTGTCCTCAAGGTTGCCCCCCTTGCGGACGTAGGCCGAGGCCGGCTCGGCCGGGCAGCGGTAGCCGATCTCGCCGTCCTCGCCGCGGTAGGGGACTCGCAGATAGCCCGCCTCGCATGCCCGCCGGCGTTGCTCGTACACCTCGGCGTCGGCGACAGTCCCCGGCAGATCGGCAACTTTGAACGGAAAGCCCGTGGGCGAGGCCAACGCGTCGGTGCGCACGCGCAAACTGCCCGCAAGTGCGCTGTCGATGAAGGCCCGCCTCAGCTCGGGGTCGAAGCCCGACTCCTCGCACAGCGCGAAGGCGGAGCCGACCTGGATGCCGGCCGCCCCGACCTCGCGGGCCTTGGCGAGCTGTCCCGGGCCGCCGTAGGCGCCGGCGAGCCAGAATGGAAGTCCGAACTCGCGCAGCTTCTCAAGATCGACCACGTCCCGCGGGCCGTAAACGGGCTGTCCCTCCTCGTCGAAGGTCACCGGCCCCCGCGGCGGAGCGTTGTGGCCACCCGCCACAGGGCCTTCGACTACGAAGCCGTCCGGGCGCGTGCGACCGTCCCGGGCGAGATAAGACGCGAGCACGTGCGAGGCGACGATCGCCAGGAACTTCGGGCGGCGTAGCTCGGCGCTGGCCCCGTATTCCTTCTCCGGGCTCACCCCGACGCTGAAGCGGGCGCCGCTCGAGCCGTGGACATCCACGGCAACCTCTCCGGGCCCCCCCGCGGCCAGCGAGTCGAGCAGGCTCGGGAGCTCGGCAGGAATGCCCGCACCCACGAGCACGTAGTCGACTCCGGCCAGCATGGCGCCGTAAGCCGCGGCCGGCGTGGCCATCTGGATCTTCTCCAGGTAGTTGACTCCGACCAGGCCGTCATGGCCGTCTTTGGCGAGGAACACCTCGACGAAGTTGGCGGCCGTCACGAGATCGTTGCCCAGTCGGCTCGGGTCGAGCGAGAGCCGCGGCACCAGGCGGAACCGCTCGTCGGAAGCGATCCCACCTTCGATGAAGTAGCGGTCCAGGATCCGCTCTGCTGCGTCGGCATGGGGGAAGCTCGCAAGGGCGCGGCGGATGTGCCCGCCGGCATCGCCGAGCTGGAGCCGGCGGGCGAGAAGCGTGTCGAGGGCTACGCCCGAGACCACGCCCAGCTGGCCCGTCAGGGCGACCGCCCGAGCCAAGGGCCAGCCCGAGACGCCCACGCCCATGCCACCTTGGATGATCATCGGGAGATCGCCGGTCGGGCGCGCCCGTGTCACGCTCAGTTCACGACCGTGGTTGCAACCGCGACACCCCTGTCTCGGAGCATCCGGAAGGCGACACCTGTTCGCGGCGCAGCTATGCGTGCTTCGATGACGCGAGGTTAGTTCACGCCCTGGCCGGCGAAACAGCTGGGCCCGGACCGCGATCGTGTCGTCAGAGCCTCGGCAGCTGCTGATGCTGCGGGCGCATCACGACCTCGCTGACGGCGACGCGTTCCGGCTGGCAGAAGGCGTAGATGACAGCGCTGGCGACGTCTTCGGCCGTAAGCGGCTCGCATTCGGACAACAATGGCGCCACTTTCGGGTTGTCACGGGTGAGCGGCGTGTCGACGAGTCCCGGCTCGACGATGGTCACCCGTATCCCGGCCTCGAGCAGCTCGAGGCGTAGGGCATGGGAAAAGCCCACCTGCGCCCATTTCGTGGCGATGTAGACGGGCTCGCCGACGTAAGCCTCGCGTCCTGAGACCGACGACATGATGAGCACGTGGCCAGAACCCTGCTCGATCATCGCCGGAAGTACGGCATGAGCGGCATAGATGACCCCGAGCACGTTCGTCTCGACAACCGCCCGCCAGCGCTCGGGGTCCCCGGTGGCGACGCGGCTCTGGTCCGCGATGCCCGCGTTCGCGAGCAGGAAGTCGATGCGGCCCCACCGCTCCAGTACGAGCTTGACCAGCTCCTCATGAGAGCGCGCCTCCCGGACGTCTGCAGAGACGCAAAAAGCCTCGCCTCCTGCTTGGCGGACGCGTTCGACCAACTCCTCGGAGCCCGTGAGCGAGCGGGCCATAAGCGCCACGCGCCCGCCGAGACGGCCGAACTCGACGGCTGTGGCGGCCCCGATGCCCTTGAGACCTCCTGTGATGATCCCGACCGGGCCCGGTTCCACTGCTCAGCTCCCTTGCTCGGTCTCGGGGAATTCCCACGTGCGATCGAAAATGGTCCTGCCGTCCAGGCTCACAGTGCCAGTAGCCCAGGCGGTCGTCTCGCTGAAGTCGGTTTCGACATGGACTCTCACGCGCTCTCCGTCTTTGAGATCCAGTCCGATCCTGACCTCGCCGGCGACCCGGGCGCTCGTCAGGTCGTCAGCGGCCACGCGGGCTGTGAACCGCTCGTCGAGTGTCATGCGGGCGCCGCTCGGTGGATCAAGCTCCGCCTCGTTGAGGAGGACCGCCTCGAGCACCCCGTGAGGCTCCTCTTCTGTGACCAGATACCGCACGGCACCGGAATTGACCCAGTCCGGGCGCGAAACCGCAGGTGGCCTCGGGACCTCGGACTCATGGGCGTCTCCGGCGCCCACATCGGAAAGCACCGGCAAGGTGACATGTGATCCATCTTGTTCCCCGAGTCCGAGAACAAACCCCGCCGGACCAGGAGTGGGCCATGCGCGGGGAAAGTCGACGCTCGAGACCGAGACACGCAGCCGGTGGCCCTCGGCGAGAACGGCCGCGACCGGGCCGCCGCGCACGGTGACAGTCGCTGCCGGGCTGTCGCCGAGCTGCTCGGACACTCTCAGCCAGCCCGTCGTCAAGAGCTGCGAGTAGCCGTCCCCGGCGACGTCACAGAACTTCACACTGAGCCGGAGATCGCGAGTCTCCACTTCTCGCAGAGCGAGGACGGCGACGGGACAGCCCGCGATCTCGAACGGCTCCGCGAGGGGTGAGGAGTCGAACCGCAAGGACGCCAAGTCGTCGTCGTGCTGGTCGCCCGGATGCCCAAAGCCAGTCCCCAAGGGGTCCAACATCCCGGCATCGCGCCCGGTGACGACGCTCGGGCGGTGATGGGACTCAGCTGCTCCCTCGGAGGGCGCGCGGTCGAGGCTCCCATCGGCGTGCAGGTGCAAGACGACCTCTTGTACTTCCGGTGGCGGCCAGGTGTCATAGCGCCGCCAGACCTTTGGGCCCTCGACAAAGAGCAAGCACGACGAGCTCGGCGCGCCAGGCTCGGCCCTGAGAGCCGGTTCGTTGAGATGACGGGTGAACCAGGCCGACATCTCCCCCACCCAGTCATAAGGCTCGCGGTCGACCAGGTCAGGGCACACATGCAGCCAAGGACCGAGCACCATCCGCTTCTCGCAGGTGAGCGCCGCGAAGGTCCGGACGGCTCCGTCGGTGAAGAAGTCGTGCCAACCCTCGACCATGAAGGTCGGCACCGTGATCTTCGAAGCATCGAGGGCACGCTTGCTCCAGTAGTCCGTGTCGGCCCTGTGCCTCCGCCATGCGAAAGCGTGACCGGGTCGGGTCGACATGCGATCCAGGCGCTCCTGCCACACCTGGCGCCACCTGCCCTCGGCGTCCTGGCGCGAAGGCGGGCACAGATCGAGGCCGAACATATGCGACGACCAGAGATAGTTGCCAAAGGCCATCGGGGTCTCGCCACCGGGCGCCACCCAGTCGCGATGGGTGTCGTCGGAGGCATACACGGCGTAGATGGCCCGCAGGTGGGGCGGACGCCTCGCGGCTGCGGCTAACGCGGTCATCCCACCGTAGGAGACCCCCCAGATCCCGACGCCGCCGTTGCACCAGGGTTGGGCTGCGACCCACTCGACGACGTCCGCGGTGTCCTTGCCCTCGATGCCCCCGAGGTCGTAGCTGACGCCTGGTTCGCCCCCCGAAGAACCGTGCCCGCGCATGTCCACGAGCAGAGTCGCGATCCCGTCCTCGGCCAGTCGCAGCCGAGGGGCGAGGAAGAGACTGCCGATGATGTCGTCTTTGCGGTAGGGGTACATGCTTATGGCGACCGGGAAGGGCCCGTCCCCCGTCGGGAGCATGTAGTCCGCCCCGAGGACTGCGCCGTCCACGGGTATCAACGCCTCATGGCGGTCCGTTGTCATGATGCTCCTTTCCTAGGAAGATCGCCCTGAGGGCAGATGCGGGGTCAACTCGCTTGTCGAGTGCTCACCGGCCAGCCGCGTCGGCCATCGACTGACGGTGCCGAGACGCGGGCGGGGTGTCACGGTTGTTTACCCGCGCGGCGACGCGTTGACGAGATCGTCCGGGCGCCGATGCAAGTGCTGAGTGGCACTCACAAGTCGTCCTGGGTCATCTCACCGGTTATCAAGCCGACCAGTTGCATGCCGCTCAGCTGGTGCTCGCCAAGATCGACGTCGGCCACCTTCTGTCCGAGCCGGAGCACGACAACGCGGTTAGACACGCGCAGCACGTGCTGCATGTTGTGAGTCACGAGCATCGTCGCGATGCCATGAGAGCGGAGTCCCTCGACGAGCGCGAGCACGGCTTCGGTCTGTTGCACGCCAAGGGCCGCCAAGGGCTCGTCCATGACAACGACCTTGCTGCCCCATATGACAGCCCGGGCAATGGCGACCGCCTGGCGCTGGCCGCCAGAAAGCGAGCCGGCCTTGGAGGTGACCGGAGGCAGGTTGAGACCGAGACTCGCGAAGGCCTCCTGTACCTCCCGGCGCATCCTGCGGTTGTTGACATTTCGCAGCACGCGCCCGATCGGACCGCCTTGGAACAGCTCGCGACCCAAGAACACGTTTTGGGCGATATCGAGAGTCGGGACGAGCATGAGATTCTGGAATACGGTCTCGATCCCCGCCTCTCGCGCCGCGCGGGGGCCCGAACCCGCGATCGGCTTGGCGCCGACGATCACCTCGCCGCCGTCGGGCTTCGTCAGACCGGCGACGATGTTCACAAGTGTGCTCTTGCCCGCACCGTTGTCCCCGATGAGCGCGAGCACCTCCCCGAGCCGCACCGACAGCGACACCCCGCTCAGCGCGGTGACCGGCCCGTAACGCTTGCTCACGTTGTTCACTGTGAGCATCTCGGCGTGATCTGGAGGCGGCTGTTGCACACCTTCGTCTTCGACGGTTCTACCGACCACTTAGATCACCCTTCTACGCCTGGCTCGTGCCGAGGCCGAGCTCTTCTCGCGCACCTGGAACCGAGTTGCCCGGGGTATCGGTGACAACCGTCGGAGCCCGGGCGGGCAGGCTCTCGAGCCGCTGATAGACGACGTCCAGAATCGCAGCAACGATCAGGGCCAGACCGACGCACATGCTTGCCACATACGGGCCGACATTGATGAGGACCAGACCATCGTTCAGCACCACGATGAACAAGATGCCTGCGAGGGTCCCCCACAACGAGCCCCTTCCGCCGTTGAAGGCTACGCCGCCGAGCAAGATGGCCGTCAGCACTTGGAGCTCGAGTCCCTGGCCGATCTGCACCGACGCCGCATCCAGCTGTGAAGTAAGGATCAGC
>Ga0182021_10001451_pt1 | contig 27135 bp, 22 predicted proteins | sample 612E3MmetaG_FD_120493 | JGI IMG/M metagenome (GOLD analysis project Ga0182021, IMG submission 120493) | Permafrost microbial communities from Stordalen Mire, Sweden - 612E3M metaG (Illumina Assembly) | ecosystem: Environmental > Terrestrial > Soil > Wetlands > Permafrost | place: Sweden...
CATCCTGGCCTCAGATGTCCGCTACCGCTTCGTCATCGACACCTCCACGCTCAACTGACCTTCACAGAGCCGAGGGCACTTCCGATGCGCTTCTCAGGCGAGGGTCCGTAGGCACACGCTCACGGACCCTCGCCCAAGGTCAGTGAGGGGTTTGGTCAGAGCCAAGCATGGCCAACGATCAGCGTTCATCTCGGCGGGCGAACCCGGACCCAACAAGCCTGTGCTCGGCAGGTACGGCCTTGCGGCAGTCAGATCGCTAAACCACGAGGGCGTATTCCTTGTCCGGGTCGAGCCCGCTAAAGCACCTGCCAGACGGGTCACACCAACAAGTAGACAGCCGCGAGCCAGATGACAGGACGGGTACAGACAAGGGCGGCCGATGATGACTGCGGTCAAGGCCTTGGGTCTCAGGTAGCTGAGACCCAAGGGCCAGCAGCTCCACCAAACGTGATCCCGTGATCGTGACACAGTGATCGCGTGGAATTCTCTGACGTCATTCGCAAGCGCACCATGGTCCGAGGCTACGACTCCGACCGACCGGTACCCGCCGAGGTCATCAACACCGCTCTGGGCAACGCGATCCGGGCCCCGAGCGCAGGTTTCAGCCAGGGCTGGGACTTTGTCGTGCTCACCAAACAGGAGGAACGACAGGCCTACTGGGCGGCCACCACCGACCCCGACGACGAGCCGGACGCGTGGCTGGTCGGGATCAAGAGTGCCCCCGCACTGATCCTGTGCCTATCTGATGAGGGCGCGTACCTGCGCCGCTACGCCGAGCCGGACAAAGGCTGGTCCGACATGGACGAGGCGCGCTGGCCGGTTCCCTACTGGGACGTCGACACAGGGATGGCAGCCCTACTGATCCTATTGACCGCGGTCGATGAGGGCCTTGGCAGTTGCTTCTTCGGAACGCCTCCCGAGGCGCACGAGGACGTCTTTGAGGCGTTCGACATTCCTCGTGAACGCCATCTGATTGGCGTGGTGTCACTGGGTTATCCAATGACCCATGCCAAGAGCGAAAGCCTCAAGCGGGGTCGCCGCGGCCTGGACCAGGTGGCACATTACGGACGATTCGGACATCACAGCCAGGATTAGGCTGAGTTGATTCCGACCAACGGGTCGATCCAGACATTTGTTTTAGTTGTTTTTTGTCCGACTCTCTTTACATCGCTCCTGGCGGGGGCTATACATGTCTCAATAACCGATCGCAATCGGGAGACCGCATGTACGCAGAGGAACGCCAGCAGCACATCCTGGATCGTGCCCGCGCCGAGGGACGGGTCGAGGTCAACACCCTGGCCGAGGCGCTCGATGTCACGCCTGAGACGGTGCGCCGGGATCTGACTATTCTTGAACGACATGGCGTGCTGCGCCGAGTCCACGGCGGCGCCATTCCCGTCGAGCGGCTCGGGTTCGAGCCCGGCGTCGAGGCGCGTTCGGAGCGCTTCGTCGCAGAGAAGGAGCGCATCGCAAAGGCGGCACTGCCCCACCTGCCTGACGAGGGAACAGTGCTGCTCGATGCTGGCACCACCACCATGCGGCTGGCTGAGCGGCTCCCCCACGATCACGAGCTCACCATCGTCACCAACTCTTTGACGATCGCCACCATCGTGGCACAGCACCAGAACCTCAACCTCTATCTGCTCGGTGGTCGGGTGCGCGGCCGAACCCTCGCCGCAGTGGGCTTGTGGGTCACCAACGCCCTGCAAGACGTGTTCGTCGACGTCGCCTTCATCGGCACCAACGGTCTGTCCACAGAGCGTGGCCTGACCACCCCGGACCAGTCCGAAGCCGCGGCCAAGCGCGCCATGATCAAAGCAGCCCGGCGCGCCGTGGTGCTGACCGACCACACAAAAATAGGCGTCGACCACTTCGCGCGCTTCGCCGATTTGGAAGACATCGCAGCTATCATTACTGACGACGGGCTCGACCCTGAGACCGCTGCCGAGATTGAGGCTCTTGGGCCTGAGGTGGTGCTCGCATGATCGTTACTCTGACCCCGAACCCGAGCCTTGACCGTACGGTGTCCATCACCGACCTGCAGCGCGGCGAAGTGCAACGAGCGACCGGCAGCCGGCTCGACCCGGGTGGCAAAGGAGTAAACATCTCCCGGGCCCTGACCGCGCACAAGGCCCGCACGCTGGCGGTTCTTCCCGCAGGCGGCCCACAGGGGCATCTGCTGGCCGAGCTCCTGCGGGAGGCAGGCATCGCGGTCGCGATCGTGCCGATCGGTGGCTCGATCCGCACCAACCTTGCCCTGGTGGAGCCCGACGGCACCACCACCAAGATCAACGAGTCTGGCCCGCTGCTGTCCAGGGCCGAGTTCGAGGCGCTCCTTGCCGGCGCGGTGGACACGCTGGCGGAGCAGCCCAGCTGGCTGGTGGGTTCGGGCAGCCTTCCACCAGGAGTCGACGATGACCTGTATGCAGGACTAGTGCGTCAATGCCGCGACGCTGGGGTCAGGGTGGCCATCGATGCATCCGGCCCCCCGCTGCGACTGGCAGTGGCCGCGGGACCCGACCTGATCAAACCAAACCTCGAGGAGCTCGAAGAGCTTGTTGACCGGCCCCTGAACTCACTGGGCGAGGTGCTCGTGGCAGCCACTGACCTGGTCAAGCACGGCGTCGCCACCGTGGTGGTCAGCCTGGGTGGGCAGGGGGCGCTTCTGGTGTCGTCCTCGATGGTCGCCCACGCCGTGGCGCCGGTCGCCGCGCCACTGTCAACCGTGGGTGCCGGCGACGCGCTGCTGGCCGGATACCTCTACGCCACGGGTAACGGCTCCACCGATGTTGAGGGGCTCCGCGCCGGTGTTGCCTGGGGTGCAGCTGCGGTCAGCCTCCCCGGTAGCCAGATGCCCACGCCCGCCGACGTGGCCGGCATACCAGTGTCCCTGACCGCCGAACCCGACCTGACGTTGAACTTGAAGCACTGAAGTCCCCTCTCCCATAAGGAACTGCACCATGTCACTGATCACCGAAAACCTCGTAGTCCTAAACCTGGACTCCGCTGACCGTCACGCCGCGACCCGCGTCCTTGCCCAAGCCCTGGCCGGCGAGGGACGGGTCACCGACCTGGACGGCTTCCTCGCGGACGTCCGCAAGCGCGAGGAACAGATGCCCACCGGGCTCCCAGGCGGCATCGGGATCCCCCACGCGCGCAGTGCCTACGTCACCGAGCCGTCGCTGGCCTTCGGCCGCGCACCGGCGGGAATCGACTGGGGAGCCGAGGACGGCCCCGCGACGCTCATCTTCCTCATCGCGGCGCCCGAGGGTGGCGGCGACGACCACCTCAAGATCTTGGCCGCCCTGGCCAGACGGCTAATGCGGACCGAGTTCCGTGAGGCCCTGTTAAACGCACCCGACGCGACCACCGTGGTTGACGTCGTAACCCGCGAGGTCGTGAACCCATGAAATTCGTCGGTGTAACTTCCTGCCCCACCGGCATCGCCCACACCTATATGGCGGCCGAGGGCCTCGAACAGGCCGCCAAGGCGGCCGGCCATACGATCGAGGTTGAGACCCAGGGCTCTGCAGGCTTCGACTCACTGAGCCCCGAGACCATCGCCGCCGCCGACGCGGTGATCTTCGCCGTGGGCGTCCCGGTCCGAGAGCGGGCCCGGTTCGCCGGTAAGCCGCTCATCGAGGCGGACGTCAAGAAGGCCATCTCCGACGGTCCCGGGCTCATCGCGCAGGCCGTCGCCGCCGTCGAGGAGGCCGCAGCCAATCCCGCTGCGGCACAGACCGGCCCGCCCGCACCAACTACCGGTGGCCTGAGTACGAAGGTAGACAACCAGGCGTCCGTCGGAGTACGCATTCGCCAGTGGCTGATGACCGGTGTGAGCTACATGATCCCCTTCGTCGCCGCGGGCGGCATCCTCATCGCTCTCGGCTTCATGGTGGCTCAGCTCGCCGGGGGCAAGAACGGTGCGATCGTCGTCACCAAGCAGTACTCGCTCACCGGGCCGCCTGTTCCGAACCCCACGCACATTATCAACATCGTCACTGACTTCAACCCTGCGGACGGGATGCAGTGGGCGGCTCTCTTGTTCCTGATCGGCGGCGCCTCATTCGGTTTCCTGGTCCCGATCCTGTCCGGGTTCATCGCGTTCGCGATCGCGGACCGCCCCGGCCTGGCCCCGGGCATCGTCGGTGGCTTCATCGCGTTCACCATCGGTACCGGCTTCCTCGGCGGCATCGCCACCGGGTTCATCGGTGGTTTCGTCGCGCTCTGGATCAGCCGCTGGAAGGTTCCCAAGGGCGTCCGCGGCATCATGCCGGTCGTGGTCATCCCGCTCGTCTCGGTCCTCATCACCGGCGCCATACTCATCCTGGTCCTGGGCCGACCGCTCAAAGCCCTTACCGACGGTCTGGCCTCGTGGCTGCATGGGCTGTCCGGTGCGAACCTCATCCTGCTCGGGGTCATCCTCGGCCTGATGATGGCCTTCGACATGGGTGGGCCGGTCAACAAGGTTGCCTACACGTTCGCCACAACCGGCCTGGCCGCGGCGGCTACCGCGACCGGGAGCACCAACCTCAAGGTGATGGCCGCCGTCATGGCCGCCGGGATGACACCGCCGTTGGGCCTGGCGCTGGCCACCACGATCCGAAGCCATCTGTTCAGCGAGGCCGAACGGGAGAACGGGAAGGCTGCCTGGCTGCTGGGAGCATCCTTCATCACCGAAGGTGCCATCCCGTTCGCGGCCGCCGACCCGCTGCGAGTGATTCCTTCCTGCATGCTCGGATCGGGGGTGACCGGTGGTCTGGTGATGCTCTTCGGGAATACTCTGCGGGCCCCGCACGGTGGCATCTGGGTGACGCCGCTGATCGGCAGCCCCCTGCTGTACCTGCTCGCGATCGCGATCGGCACGGTGATCACCGCCGCAGCAGTTATCGCGCTGAAAGCCGCTGGGCCTGGTCCGGCCAAGACAGAGCTCGATGCCGCTGGGCTCGCCGAGGTCGTGGTCTGACTAGGCTCGGGCAACCAACCGGGCTCAGGCTGGGGCCTAAGACAAGCACCGTCACACCCTGTTCCGCATCGGCAGTCGACCAAGGAGAGTCATGTCACAGCGCACCGTCACCATCGCCTCATCGGTGGGCCTGCATGCCCGCCCCGCCGCGCTTTTCGTCCAGGCGGCGACCGCGACGGGACTTCCCGTCCAGATCAGCAAGGCGGGCGAGGAACCCGTTGATGCCCGCAGCATCCTGGGCGTGATGGCCCTGGGCGCCAAGTGCGGCGAGGAGGTTCTGCTGACCGCGGACGGTGAGGGTGCAGACACCGCCCTGGATGAACTGGTCGCGCTGCTCTCACGCGACCTCGACGCGCAGGAGTGATCCCGATGTCGGCGATCGACACCCGTCACGGGATCGGAGTCTCCCCCGGCATCGCAGTCGGACCGGTGGTTCAGGTACGTCCAGCGGTCCGGCCACCGGATCACGAGCCCGCATCTTCAGATCCCGGCGCCGCTGGGCAGTTGATCCGCCGAGCCCTGGAGTCGGTGGCCGCAACCCTGGATGACCTCGCCGGACGGGCCGACCCGACAGCGCAGCAAATCCTGACCGCCACAGCGATGATGGCCCGCGACCCTGGTCTGGCCAGCGCCGTAGACAAGCACCTGGCCAGCGGCAGTGGCCCAGCCACAGCCGTTGACGCAGCGACCGAAGAGTACTGCGCCACCTTCAGCGCGGCTGGTGGCTACCTCGCCGAACGAGTCACGGACCTTCGCGACGTACGGGACCGAGCGGTGGCCAGGCTGCTGGGTTTTCAGGATCCTGGCGTTCCGGAGCTCACCGCACCCTCGGTGATCGTGGCCCATGACCTTGCCCCGGCCGAGACTGCCAGCCTGCAACGCAACCTGGTGCTGGCCATCGTGACCGAGTCAGGGGGCCCCACCAGCCACACTGCCATCCTGGCCGCCCAGATGGGCATTCCCGCGGTCGTGCAACTACCGCGCGCAGTCGCCATCGGTGTCGGGACGGTACTGGCCGTCGACGGCTCCACCGGTGAGGTGTTCATCGACCCAGATCCGGCCACCCAAGCCGAGCTGGTCAAACGCAGTCAGCGCCGGGCCAACGCATTAGGGGCCACGTCCGGTCCAGGCACGACCAGCGACGGCCACCCGGTCGCGCTCCTGGCCAACATCGGTACCGCCGAAGACGCTGAGCGCGCTGACGTACTGGACGTCGAAGGCGTGGGACTGTTCCGGACCGAGTTCCTCTTCCTCGAGCGGGAGACCGCTCCCTCGACGGAGGAACAGGTCGCTGTCTACACACGCGTCTTCGACGCGTTCGGCTCACGACGGGTGATCGTGCGGACCCTGGATGCTGGGGCTGACAAGCCACTGGCATTCGCCGACCTCGGCCCGGAAGAGAACCCGGCGTTGGGCAGACGCGGCTTACGACTCTCCGCTGAGCGTCCAGACCTGTTAGACACCCAGCTCACCGCCCTCGGGGCCGCGGCAGTGGCAACCGGCGCGGACGTACGCGTCATGGCACCAATGGTGGCCACCGCTGAAGAAGCTGCCTGGTTTGCGCGGCGGGTGCGTGAGCATGGCCTTCCTGTGGTCGGCGTGATGATCGAGGTCCCAGCTGCGGCGCTGCGCTCACGCCATGTCCTTGCTGAGGTCGATTTCGCCAGTATCGGTACCAACGACCTTGCCCAATACACACTGGCAGCCGACCGTATGCAAGGCGAGCTTGCCACGTTGCTCGACCCATGGCAGCCGGCGTTGCTCGACCTGGTTGCCGCAGCATGTGACGGTGGCCGCGACACCGGCAAAGGCATCGGCGTCTGTGGCGAAGCCGCTGCCGACCCGCTGCTCGCCCTGGTGCTCACCGGCTTGGGGGTCAGTAGTCTGTCGATGGCTCCGACCCGCGTGCCAGCCGTACGTGCGGCGCTGCGAATGCACGACCTGCGCACCTGTACGGCGATGGCCGCCGCGGCACGGGCCGCGCGGACGCCACAAGATGCCCGAGATGCGGTGCTAGCACTGGCCAACAAGCTCATCGCCGACCTCATCTGAGCAAGAACCGGCGAGTCGGGGGCCGACCCTGTGCGAGCAAGGGTGAAGATAAACTACTAATTCCAGCCCGAGCACCGATCACAAGGAGAACCTCCGAGCATGGCCCGCCGCACGTCAGCTACCCCGCCGCCCGAAGCAGACTTCACCGAGCGGATCGTTGACATCGACGTCGAGGAGGAGATGCAGGGGGCGTTCCTGGAGTACGCCTACTCAGTGATCTACTCCCGCGCCCTGCCGGATGCCCGCGATGGTCTCAAGCCCGTGCAGCGACGAATCCTGTTCGGTATGAATGAGATGGGGCTGCGCCCCGAGCGTGGTCACGTCAAGAGCAGCCGGGTGGTCGGCGAGGTGATGGGCAAGTACCACCCTCACGGTGACGGCTCCATCTATGACGCACTCGTGCGCCTGTCCCAGTCCTTTACGATGCGCATGCCACTGGTGGATGGTCATGGCAACTTCGGGTCGCTGGACGACGGTCCGGCCGCGGCTCGCTACACCGAGGCGCGCCTGGCCCGGGGCGCCATGCTGATGACCGACAGCCTCGATGAGGAGACCGTCGACTTCGTTCCCAACTATGACGACCAGCTGCTACAGCCGGCCGTGATGCCTGCAGCGTTCCCCAACCTGCTCGTCAACGGTGCCAGCGGTATCGCCGTCGGCATGGCCACGAACATGGCGCCACACAACCTCGTCGAGATCATAGGGGCAGCGCGTCATCTCATGGCCTCCCCGCAGTGCTCGCTGGACGACCTGATGAAGTTCGTTCCCGGGCCCGATCTTCCGTGCGGCGGAAAGATCGTTGGCCTGGATGGGATCCGCGACGCATACCTGACCGGACGTGGGTCTTTTCGGACACGGGCGACAACCCGGATCGAGCATGTGACCCCCCGCAAGCTGGGCATCGTCGTCACGGAGCTGCCCTACCTTGTCGGACCCGAGAAGGTCATCGAGAAGATCAAGGATCTGGTCCAGGCCAAAAGGCTTCTGGGCATCAGCGATGTCAAGGACCTGACCGACCGCAAGCACGGCCTTCAGCTCGTCATCGAGATCAAGGGCGGTTTCCACCCGCAGGCGGTGCTGGAGCAACTCTTCAAGATGACACCGATGGAGGAGAACTTCGGCATCAACAACGTCGCGCTGGTCGACGGCCAGCCACGCACCCTGGGGCTGAAGGAACTGCTCCAGGTCTATGTGGACTTCCGCCTCGACGTCGTGCGCCGCCGCAGCGCCTACCGCCTGCGCAAACGCGAGGAGCGGCTACACCTCGTCGAGGGTCTGCTGATCGCAATCCTGGATATTGACGAGGTCATCCAGGTCATCCGGGCCTCGGACGACGCCGCGATCGCCAAGGCCCGGCTGATGGACGTCTTTGATCTGTCCGACCCGCAGGCCACCTACATCTTGGACTTGCAACTGCGCCGGCTGACCAAGTTCTCACGTGTCGAGCTCGAAACCGAGAAGGCCGAGCTGGAACGCCAGATCGAGGCACTGCGCGCGATCCTGGGCGACGAGAAGCTGCTAATGAAGACGGTGTCCAACGAGCTCGCAGACATCGCCAAGGCACACGGGACTCCGCGGCGAACCGTGCTCCTGGAGTCCGCCGGCACTACGCCGACTGCTGCCACTCCGCTCGAGCTGACCGACGACCCCTGCTGGGTGCTGCTGTCCTCCACCGGCCTGATGGCACGCACCACCAACGTCGAGCCGCTTCCCAGTGAGGGCGCCCGCCACAAGCACGACGTAGTGATTGCCGCGGTTCAGACCACAGTGCGGGGCCACGTCGCCCTCGTGACCTCGCGCGGGCGGATGATCCGGCTCGCGGCCTTGGATCTGCCCATCCTGCCCCCGACCAACGGCACCCCTTCGCTGTCCGGCGGCGCCCCACTGGCTGCCTTCGTGGACCTGCCAAAAGACGAACAACCGCTGATCCTGACGTCGTTGTCGCTGGACTCGCCCGGCATCGCCCTCGGAACCGCCCAAGGCGTGGTCAAACGAACGACGACCGACTACCCCGGCAACAAAGATGACTGGGAGCTGATCAGCCTTAGGAACGGCGACGATGTGGTCGGGGCGGCCGAGCTGCGCACCGGAGAGGAAGACCTGGTCTTCATCACCTCTGACGCGCAACTGCTGCACTTCAGCGCATCCTCAGTGCGCCCACAGGGTCGCACGGCCGCGGGCATGGCCGGCATCAAGCTGGCAAGCGGGGCGCGCGCCGTGTTCTTTGCGGCGGTCGACCCCCAGGCAAACAACCTCGTGGTCACCTCCAGCGGCTCGTCGAATGCTTTGCCAGGTACCGAGCCCGGCTCGCTCAAGGTCACCCCTTATGGCGAGTACCCGGCCAAGGGTCGTGCCACCAGTGGTGTTCGCTGCCATCGCTTCCTGCACGGAGAAGACACCCTGATCCTTGGATGGGTGGGCGGGAGCCCGGCCACAGCAGCTGCTGCCAACGGAGTTGCCCTGGAACTGCCCGAACCCACCGGCAAACGTGACGGCTCTGGGATCCCCGCGACCACACCTATCAACGCCATAGCCGGCCCGCTGCCGGAGCCTATCGACGCCCCCCAGCTCGGCGCGCCCGACCCTACGACGGAGGACCTGCTGCTCTCACTGGACTTGGAGACAACACCCGAGTTCCCCGCGGGCCAAGAGTGAGAACTGCTGCGGCGCAGACTCACGCCCGCAGCAGAGCAACCGACTGCTCGGTGGTATGGGACAACGCACATGGGTCGGCGCTGGGCACTGCACCGAGCGCGACATTCTGGGTGGCACTCGAGCAGAACGGTCCGTGGGGCGCCCGGGCAGCCACACAGTCCCACCTCGACCCGATCCTCGGTAAGAGCCTGGAGCGAATGTGTCAAGACGCCGGAGGGCGACTGATCCTAATACGCCGCCCCGGACCACACTCAGACCTCGGCGATGGCCACGCCCAGAAGGTCCCGCGCCAGAGGGTCTACCTCGCCGGCGCGCTGACGGGTCACCCTTGGCTGCTGGAGGCGGATCTCGATGACCCAGCGCGGCTGTCCCGGCTGCCGATGGGCTCCCTGGGCAGCAGCGACATCGACGCGGTCCAGGACGCCCTGCCCGAGCTCGAAGCCTCCCCCGGGCCCGTCTTGATGATCTGCGCCAACTCCAGACGGGACCGCTGCTGCTCGGTGCGGGGTCGACCGGTGGCCATCGAGTCTGGATCGCAACGTCCGGGCAAGGTGTGGGAGTGTTCGCACACCGGGGGCCACCGATTCGCGCCAACCGGCCTCATCCTGCCCTACGGGCAGACCTTCGCTCGGCTCTCGAGCACGTCGGCGGTCGCTGCGATCGATGCCGCGATGCGCGGCGAGGTTCCTACAGGGTTGTTGGGTGAGACCTACGACCGGGGCCGCAGCCACCTGAGCCCGCCAGGACAGGCAGCCGAGTCGCTCGTCCGCGAGCAGATACACGAGCCCAGCCTGCTGGCTCTGTCAACGACTACGGCTGCGCGCCCAGATCAGGAGAATGCCTGGCAGTGCCGGGTCAGTCACGCCGATGGTCGCCAATGGGACGTTGTGGCTGTGCGCAGCCCGGCTGGCGATGAGCTGCCCGAGTCGTGCGGCAAGGAACCCGTGCCACATTGGCAGTGGTCGCTCTTGTCATCCTCGCGGCCATGAATCGCCGGATTCCTGCCGGGTCGCTCACTTGGCGCCTCGGCGGGCTGGCTTCACAGGCAGCCGCTGGTCTAAGGCTGCTCCCCCGGATCTGAAGGACCCGACCTGCGCCGACCAAGAACGAGATCAGCGGTTTCGGTCGATGAAACCAAGAATTTGTAGCCAGGCATCCGAGCACTCGTCCTGCCACTGCTCGAAGCCACGGTCGAAGAACGAGTGGGGCGCACCAGGGTAGAGCACAAAGTCGTTCACCTTGCCGCCCTGGTTCAGTGAGCGAACGAACTTGGCGTTCTCTTCCGGCGAGGTGGCCTTGTCAGCACCCGCCGCCAGGATCAGCAGCGGCGCCGAGATGTCGCTAACAACGTCTTCGACAGTGGATGGGCGACCATAAAACCCGATCGAGCCAGCCGGGTGCAGGTCGGTGGCAGCCAGTCTCCAGGAATGACCGCCAAACATGCAGAACCCGAGAGTGAAGACCGGATCACCGCTGCGCTCATGCAGGCGCGCCGCGGCGGCGTGAGCATCGGCCAGCACGTCCTGCGGCGTCAGCCTGGATGCGTGCGCCATGAAGTCGAAGTCGTCATCGCGCGCAGTAAGCCCCGCGCTGCGTCCGAACGGGTCAAGAGCAACCGTGTCGATCCCAGCCATGGCACAGCACAGAGCAAGGTCGGTGTAGAAGGCGTGCATACCGCGGATATCGGGCAACAGCACCAGACTGGCCCCACGAGGGGTCACCGGCACCGCTTCGAAAGCCGAGAAGTGGTTGCCGTCCCCGGCTGTCAGGACAAGGGGTCCATGATCGCCCACTTCACTGGATTTGGGTGGCTCGGGCGGGTGCTGGTCACTTGAGAAACACATGAATAGAGTGTCCACGGCCTCAGCCACATCCGCTAGTACCTCGAGCTGAAACGTGCTTCTGCCCGGCTAGGCGTCGATGCGCTGACGGTCCAGCTCGGCTGCCGAGTCGATGATGAAGTCCTTTCGCGGGGCCACATCGTTGCCCATCAGGAGGTCGAATACACCCTCGGCATTCTCCGCGTCCTTGAGCGTGACCCGCCGCAGCGTCCGATGCCGAGGATCCATGGTCGTCTCGGCCAGCTGGTCGGCGTCCATCTCTCCCAGACCCTTGTAGCGCTGAAGCGGCTGCTTGACCTTGCGGCCCTTCTTCTCCAGCGAGGTCATCACCTGACGCATCTCGGCCTCGCTATATGTGTAAAGAAGGTCGTTCTTCTTGCCACCTGCGTTGATCACTTCGATGCGGTGCAAGGGCGGGACTGCGGCAAAGACCCGGCCGTCCGCGACCAGGGGCCGCATGTAACGGAAGAACAGGGTCAGCAGCAGGGTGCGGATATGAGCGCCGTCGACGTCGGCATCGGTCATGATGATGACCTTGCCGTAACGCGCAGCACTGATGTCGAACGAGCGGCCCGACCCGGCGCCGATCACCTGAAGGATCGCCGCACACTCGGCGTTCTTGAGCATGTCCGCCAGGGATGCCTTCTGGACGTTGAGGATCTTGCCGCGGATGGGCAACAGCGCCTGATGGTCCGATGAGCGGGCAAGCTTGGCGGTGCCGAGCGCACTGTCACCCTCAACGATGAACAGCTCGGTCCGCTCGACATCGCTGCTACGGCAGTCGGCTAGCTTGGCCGGCAGCGAAGAGGTCTCCAAGGCATTCTTGCGACGCTGGGTCTCCTTGTGCTGCCGTGCGCTGATCCGCGACTTCATCTCGGCGACGACCTTCTCCAGAAGCATCGCCGTCTGGATCTTCCCACCCCGCTTGGTCGTGGTCAGCATCGCGGTCAGTTCTTTCTCGATGACCTTGGACACGATGGAGCGGACCGCGGAGGTGCCCAGAACCTCCTTGGTCTGACCCTCGAACTGGGGCTCGGCCAGTCGCACCGTGACCACCGCCGTGAGTCCGGCCAGGATGTCATCTTTCTCGACCTTGTCCGACCCGACCTTGAGTCGGCGGGCGTTGATCTCCAGCTGTCTGCGAAAGACCTTGAGCATCGCCTGCTCGAAGCCCGCCATGTGGGTGCCGCCCTTGTGGGTGGCGATGATGTTGACAAACGAAACCGTCTTGGTGTCATAACCGGTGCCCCACCGCAGCGCCACGTCAACGTGGCACTCGCGTTCGAGATCGGTTGGCGTCATACGTCCCCGCTCGTCGAGCACTGGCACGTTCTCGTGGAAGGTCCCTGACCCCTGAAGGCGCCACACGTCGGTCAGGGCCGGGTCGATCGCCAGATACTCGGCAAACTCGCTGATGCCGCCTTCGTGTAGGAATGTCTCCTCGTACGGGCCGTCCTGGCCAGGGGTGCCGGCCACGCCGCGCTCGTCGCGAATGACCAGGGTCAGGCCTGGGATGAGGTAAGACGTCTGGCGTGCCCTGGCTGCCAGCTCGTCGTAGCTGAAGGTCGCGTCCTTGAGGAAGATCTGTTGATCAGGCCAGTAGCGGACCCGGCTGCCAGTCTTGCCACGACCCACCTTGCCAACGATGCGCAGCTCGCTGTTGTCCACATATGCCGTGAAGCTGGCATCTGGGGTCTTGACGCCCTTCAGGTCGCCAAAGACGCCCGGTTCACCACGGCGAAAGCTCATCGCATGGGTCTTCGTCCCACGGTCAACCTCGACGTCCAGGCGGGAGGACAACGCGTTGACGACCGAGGCGCCGACGCCGTGCAGACCACCGGAGGCGGTATAGGAACCGCCACCAAACTTGCCACCGGCGTGCAGTTTGGTGAAGACCACCTCGACGCCCGAAAGACCTGTGCGTGGCTCGGTGTCAACTGGAATGCCCCGCCCGTTGTCACGGACCTCAACGGACCCGTCGGCCATTAGCCAGATGTCGATTCGGTCACACACCCCCGCCAGCGCCTCGTCAACGGCGTTGTCGATGATCTCCCACATGCAGTGCATCAGCCCGCGCGAGTCGGTGGAGCCGATGTACATCGCAGGACGTTTGCGCACCGCCTCCAGGCCTTCCAGTACCTGTAGGTGCCGGGCCATGTAGTTCGGTGAGCCGGTGTCCAAGTTCCCCGTGCTCTTCGCATTTGTGCTGGAGGCGCCGCCAGTCCTGGCGGTCCTGCTCGTGCGGGTGGCGATGGCCACAGACGTCCCTTCGGTACGACGGAAGCGTCGGCCGAAGCCGACCCTAGAAACTCTCCTGCAGGTTATCGCTCCGCACTGACCAGGACCCCATAGGCACGCGGAAGCACGGGTCCGCGGGCATGGGGACGATTGCGCGTTGAGTGAAAACACCATGATCTTGGCCCACAACCGACCAGAATGGACTTTGGGAAGTAATCTTCGTGTTTGACTGTTACAACCGGCGAATGGGACTGCCCACAAGGCATCCACTCGGCTAGCGTCTACGAAGTATCGACAAGGATTTGAAGGATCAGCACGGATACAGATGAGATCGCGACACCAGGTAGGACCGAAATAGCGGCCCACTACGACGAAAAGGATGGCTGACGTGACAACTGCACTGGCACCGGCTTTGACCGCGGCTGACCGCTGCGACCGCTGTGGCGCCCGCGCGTACGTACGCGTCCGCCTCAGTTCGGGTGGCGAACTGCTGTTCTGCGCACACCACGGCCGCGAACACCTGCCGAAGTTGCAGGACCTGGCGTCCAATATCCAGGACGAGACTGATCGCCTGACGCCGACGCCGGTCGGCGCCGACGCCGACGCGCGGTAAGTCCTGGCACGCTGGAGCGTGGCATCCCTGACGTAGCGATCGTCTGACTCTGAGATGGACGGGCTCACCATTGTGGTGGGCTTGCTGACCGTTGTTGGGCTCATGGGCGTCGTCGTCCCCCGGCTCCCCGGACTCCCTTTGGTTTGGGCGGCTGTCTTCCTGTGGGCTTGCGTGACGCAGACCACGGCCGGTTGGGTGGTCTTTGGCATCGCCACGGCCTTGACGCTGGCAGGCTTCCTGTTGCAGTACCTCATGCCGGGTCGGCGGATGGCCAGAGCCGGCGTGAGGGCCTCCAGTGCTGCGCCCGGCGCGGCACTGGGGATTGTGGGCTTCTTCGCCCTTCCCGTTGTTGGAGCCGTTGTGGGCTTCCCACTGGGGATCTACCTGGCCGAGCGGATCAGGCTGGGCAGTCATGGCGCCGCCTGGTCGTCCACCAACCAAGGGCTGCAAGCCATCGCCCTGAGCGCGGGCATCGAGTTCTTTGCCGGCCTGGCAGTTGTCACCACGTGGCTCGTCGCTGTAGCTGCGGCCTCGTGATCGTCTAAGGCACGGATCAGATCGGACCAGCGTCGATCCGATCCTCAGCGCATGTCGCTACTGCCCGCTGTCGCGACGGCGATCCCAACGGTCTTCAAGACGACGCAGAAACGTCTGTTTGGCTGCACTAGGTTTCTTGTTCTTGCGGGCCCTGCCGACGCGACCTGCCGGCTCATGTGTGTGAACCGACCCATCTTCGGCGACCGCACCCAACTTGATCTTGGGCACTTTGGGCGGACTGATCGCGTAGGCGACGCCGCCCACCATCAGCCCAAAGCCGATGGCCCCCCACAAGATGGACATCGTGGCCACGCCAAGGACAACGAGCCCGAGCCCGGCGATGACCCCCACAGCCCCGATCGCGAGGCCGCGGCGGAGGCGGGCACGCGCAGCAGAGCCCTGCATCTGCGAGGCGAACTTCGGATCCTCGGCATACAACGCTTGTTCCATCTGCTCGAGCAGATGTTGCTCGTGCTCTGAAAGTGGCACCTTCAACCTCCCGTGGGCGGCTCCACTGTATGACAACAACATCCCACGATGCCGATTCGTTGCCAAGAAACCGACCTTGCGTGGTGCTAGCTACCCTCAATGTCTACCCCATTTAGGATATGTCTCCACGCATCGGAGTGGTAGCCGAGTGTTCACCTTCCATCAGGCTGGCAGGACGAACCGCGCCGGCACCGAACCGCGCACTGGCTTTGTCGACCGCACGGTCAGCGTCTCGCCAGCCATGCTCCGGCTCATCGAGCAGACCCTGAATCGGTGCCAAGTCGGAGTCCATAAGGCCTTCCATCCGAACCCCGACCAACCGCAGGCGGGCGCGCTGCAGACCCAGACCGTCAAACAGCGCCCGCGCCGTCGCGTAAATATCGCGGCTGACGTCGGTCGGGTCACGCAGGGTTTTGGAACGCGTGATGGTGGTGAAGTCGGAGAAACGCACCTTGATCGAGATCGTGCGTCCCACCATCCCGGCTGCGCGCACTCGGGATGCCGTGCGGTCACTGAGCTTGAGCAGCTCTCGGTGGATGTAGGCCGGGTCGTCTACGTCAAAGGAGAACGTCTCGTCGGCACCGATGCTGCGTTCGCGACGGGTGGGCGTCACCGGGCGTGAGTCGCGACCCCAGGCCAGCGCGTGCAAGGCGGGTCCGGCGTTGTCGCCAAGGGCCCTGCGCAACGTGTCGACGGGCGTATGGGCGATGTCGGCCACAGTGTTCAGACCCAACCGTTGCAGAGCCTCCTCCGTGCGGTCGCCGACACCCCACAGGGCGCCGACCGGCAACTGGTGAAGGAAGGCGACCACCTCGGTCTCTGGCACGACGAGCAGCCCGTCAGGTTTGGCCAGACCCGAGGCGAGCTTCGCGATGAACTTGGTGGTAGCCACACCGACCGAGCAGGTAATCCCCTGCTCGTCGGCGATCGTGTCGCGGATACCCTGGGCAATCTGTCGCGGTGAGCCCAGCCGGCGCCGGGCGCCGGACACATCCAGGAACGCCTCGTCCAATGACAGCGGCTCAACAACCGGGGTCACGCTGGCGAACACTGCCATGACAGCTCGGGAGATGCGTTCATAACGGGCATAGTCAGGAGCCACGACGGTGGCCTGTGGGCACATGCGGCGGGCCCGGGCGATCGGCATCGCTGCGGCCACTCCGAATGCGCGCGCCTCATAGGTCGCAGACAGCACAACCCCGCGATTACCGCCGCCGGCGATGATGACCGGTGTGCCCTTGAGCTCGGGGCGACTGAGCAAGGACGCCAACGCGTAGAACGCGTCCATATCGACATGCAGTATCGAACAGCCCTCGTCGTCAGGGGCCTGGCCACCCTGACGGTTGGGCACAACGAACTGGCGTCTGCTCATCGCCGCGACACCGGTGACAAGTCATGGAGCACGGTCATGGGGGCCTGCGTCGCCCTGTCATCACCAGGACAACCCGGCGGCGGATTAGTTGCGGCGCGCCAGGACGTGCAGGGCTGCACCGATGTGCCCCAGGAACGCGTAGTCCGGATGACGCGAAGCAGTCTGCTCAAGTGTGAGCAGTGCAGCCCGGTCAGCATCGAAGTCGACATAGGCGGCAGGTACGAGATCACTGAAGATGCGCAGTCCGTGAATGTCCTGAACGGCCAGCCCGGCACCTTCGACAAGAGTAGTGACGCCGGCTGCGTCGAAGCGTCGCGGCAAGGGATCTGCCGGACCCCATCGACCGTCCTTACTGGTGAGTGCGCACTGGGCCTGGGCGAACTGGCCGGCAAGGGCTCGAGCCAGCACGGCGCCAATCCGGGTGGCGACCACCAGACTGACATATCCACCATCGGCGAGAACACTGGCCACGGATCGTAGGGTCGCCGCCGGGTCATCGACGAACTCCAGCGCGCCATGGCAGCAGACGAGGTCGGCATCGGCGTCGGGGTGGACTTCGAGCAGGTTGGCGGCATCACCCTGCACGGCCACAATCCGCTCGACAACCCCGGAGTCACCCGCTCGGCGGTACAGCGAGGCCAGCGCGTCCAGGCTGGGTTCAATGACCGTGACGTGGTGACCGAGCTGAGCCAGCGGAACGGCCAGACCGCCGGTGCCCCCGCCAAGATCGAGGACGCGCAGGCTACGACCGAGTTGTTGCTCGCGCTCGAGCACGACGGCCCGAACGGACTCCCAGACCGCTGAGGTGCGCACCGAGGTCTCGACATCGCCGCGACCACTACGTCGACCTTCATCAGCCACGGCAAGGCTCCTCTGGTGCTGGTGGTCGCCGATGGGCAACAGGCCTGGCGGGCCTGACGGGGCGACTGCGGTGACACTTCGATCATGTCCACCCTAGCGCCCCGAACTTCCAGGACTGGCGTGCCACAGCTTGCGCGCTGGGATGCCTTCCTGGGGAACTGCGTGGCCTTCCCTGGGCAGTTTGCGGGAGTCCCTGACATCACCACCTGCAGGTTTGACGTCCGAGTAGGGCGACTGCTTGAACCCTGAGGCATGCACCAGCATCCTGACGCGGGATCCGTCCGGCACCCAGGCCGTATCGGACCGGTCGAGACCATGTCCCTCGGCTTCGGACAACCCCGCATGCACTGCCTCCAGACCACCATGAGTCCAGGCATCCCACAGCCCGGACAGCTCCCATGCCCCGGTGGCGCGCAGGGAGACTCCTCTGGGTCCGGTGCGTCGCAGGATCCCGCGAACCAGAAGCATCCAAGAGTGGAAAACCGTTGCCGCATAAGGACCCTGGACATCCTCAAAGAATGTTGCATCGACAGGGCCGGTCGAGTCGTCAAGGGTCAGGAACACCACTCTCCGACCCGAGCGAACCGGCGGTGTCTGTGTGGCGACCTTGACCCCGGCGACCCACAGCTCGGAACGACTGCGTTGTCCGAGCAGCTGACCGGATCGGGTCACCTCGAGCGCCTTCAACATCGGGGCATAGAAGTCGATGATGTGGGCGCTGGCATCCAGCCCGAGGATGTCCAGCTCGGCCCGAACCCTCTCCGGGCCCGTCATCTCGGGCAGACCGGTGGACGTGGTGAGCTCGGGAGTGTCCCCCAGATCGAGGGTGAGCTGGGCGGGCTGGGCCCAAGCCGGTATGACGGGCAGCCCGCCTTGGGACTGAGCCGCTGCAAGAAGTCGCACGTCAGATGTCTGAGGATCGGTTACTCGCGCCGGTGACGCTTGGAGGGTCGCCGCGGCTGCTATTGACCTGGATGTGCGAGCTGCCACCCTGCGACCGGATCGGCGCACCGAACGTGACCACCGGTCGAGCTCGGCCACATGCAGCAAGAGGTCGCGTCGGGTCACCCGGCCGCGTCGCCCGGTCGTACCGCTGCCGCTGGTGTTGCCCATGGAGCCGCTGAGCCCATAGAGCGAGTCGAATCCCCCTGCCATGACCAGCCGCTCAACCACCGGGCGGCTGATCTGGGCGCGATGCCAGAAGTCGGCGAGGGTGAAGTACGGCTGGCCAGCTATAACGCGCTGGACCTCGGCCTCACTGATGCCTTTGACGTCGGCCAGGGACAGTCGGATGCCGTAAGCCCGCCCATCGGGAAGGTCGTCGACAATCTGCCACTCAACGGATCCGCCCTCACCCAAGCCAGTGCCAACCCGTTCCACCCGGTAGCTCTGGCCCGAGGCGTTGACGTCCAGCCCGAGGATCGAGATACCCAGGTTGCGTGCGTCGTCCAGGATCAGCCGTTTGGGGTACATACCCGGGTCGTGGGTGAGCACGCCGGACAGGAAGGCCGCCGGATAGTGAGCCTTGAGCCATGCCGACTGGTAGGTGGGCAATGCGAACGCTGCCGCATGTGCCTTGCAGAACCCGAAGGATGCGAACGCTTTGAGAACCTCCCAGATCCTCTCGACCGTGGCCGGATCATAGCCTCGGGCCGCCGCTGCCGGCCGCCACCAGGCTTCGACATCCAGCTGACCCTGGGGGGAGCCGAGTGCCCTGCGCACCTCGTCTGCCTGGGCCAGGGTGACGCCGGTAGTCTCGGCAACGATCTTGAGCACCTGTTCGTGGAAGACCACGACGCCCTGAGTTTCCTTCAGCGCTGGTTCAAGGCTGGGGTGGAGGTATTCCGGCGAACGCCAGTGCTGACGGGCCAGCAGGAACGGGGTGATCATGTCGGACTTGACCGGGCCCGGACGAAACAACGAAATGTCGATGATGAGGTCCTCGAAGGTCTCCGGCCCGAACTTGCCGATCAGCTCACGCTGACCAGGACTCTCAATCTGAAAGCACCCCAACGTGTGCGTGGACCGGATCAACCGGAACGCCCGGTCATCTTCCAGAGTGACCTGCGCCCGGTCGTCGAGGTCGATGCTGATGCCATCGACCCGAGCTACCTCATCTACAGCGTGTGCCATCGCGGACTGCATGCGGATGCCGAGGATGTCGAGCTTGAGCAAGCCCAGGGTCTCGACATCGTCCTTGTCGAACTGGCTCATCGGGAACCCCAGCCAGCTGGCCTCGACCGGAGTGCGGTCCAGCAGCCCGTTGTTGGACAGGATCACGCCACATGGATGCACGGCGATGTGCCTGGGCAGACCGTCGAGTCGCTCCACGAGGTCGAAGAGGACACGCAGGCGAGGAGCGCCCAGGCCACTGGCGCGCAGCTCGGGCAGTTCGGCCAGTGCGCCTCGGACATCACGGGCCCGAATGTGCGGAAACGCCTTGGCGATGACGCCGATCTCACCGGGCGGCAACCCGAGCGCCGCGCCCACGTCCCTGATCGCATGGCGCGCCCGGTAGGTGTCCATCATCGACACACAGGCGACTCGGTCCCCGCCGAAGCGTTCCAGGACGTGCTCGTAGATCTCGGTTCGTCGGGCTGACTCCACGTCGATATCGATGTCAGGAAGCTGAGCGCGCAGGGGTGAGCAGAACCGTTCCATGAGCAGGCCATGACGCAACGGTTCCACCCCGCTGATACCGAGCAGGTAATTGACCATGCTGCCGGCGCCTGACCCTCGTGCCGCCACCCGCACCCCGAGGTCGCGGATCAGGTCGCAGACTGCAGCCACCGTCATGAAGTAGGTCGGATAGCCGAGGCCATCGATGACGCGAAGCTCGTCCTCGAGGCGCGAGGCCACCGCTGACAGCTCAGCGCCGGTTGCTCCCCCGTATCTGGTGGCAACGGCCCCCCGACAGCGAGCAGCCAGAATCTTCTGTGGGCTCTCGCCGGCTGCAACCCCGAGCGTCGACGGCTCGGGCAGGTGCACCGAGCCGATGCCGATGTCGGTGCGCGAGTCCAGCACGCACGACTGCGCCAGGGCCACCGTGTCAGCCATCAGCTGGCGGGCCCGGTCACGTTCACCGCTGCCGCCACCGCTGACCCCAGCACCTGCGGCCCGGGCGACATCGCAGGCCACGGCGTACATCTGGGCAGAGGAGCTGAGATGACCCGCCGTGGTAACCCGGTCAAGATGACGCGTGTCCAGTGGCACGAGGCGGCGGGCAGCATCAAGGACGTCGACAGTCACGGCGCCGCTAGGGTCGGCATGGCGGACCGCAGCCGTGAGCACGGACGGCAACCCGACCTCTGTGGCCAGGCCTAGCAACCGGGCGGCGTGCCCGAGGCTGGCAGGGGTGCCCTCCGGTCCCCCGTGGCACACCACCTCGATGACCACACCGCCGCGCGGCAGCAGGTCGACCCACTGGCGCAACAGCATCCGTGCCCGGTCAGGACGGCGCGCCAACAAGGCCCGGCCCACGTCAGAACCAGGCCCGAGCAGGACCACCAGAGCCAGCGCTCCGGTCCGCGGGTCGACTGCATGCTCGGCGATGAGCTCTGCGCTGGTGACCGGAACTCCGCGTTCACCACTGAGGTGGGTCTGGGTCACCAGACGACACAACCTGCCCCAACCGGCACCAGGGTCAAGGCCCGCGCCCTGCCCGCGGGCCAACACTGTGATCCGCGGATGTCGGGGATCGACCTCAGCGCCGCCCCGGGCTGGATTGACGCGGCCCGCCTGAATCCCTCGCACTGCAACAGTGTTGGCTTCCTTCTGCCCTACAGCCAGATCCACCCCCAGCACCGGAGCGATGCCGGCCTGGTCGCACGCCTGCACGAAACGCACCGCGCCATAAAGTCCATCGCGGTCGGTCAGGGCCAGCGCGGGCTGGCCCAGCGCCGAGGCACGCTCCACCAATGTCGTCGGAGTCGATGCGCCGTAACGCAAGGAGAAGCCGGACGCGACGTGCAGGTGGGCAAAAGCATCACTCATGTCGATCTGACCACCACTATGAACTTAGGCAGCGGCCTGCTCATGGGTAGGCCGAGTCCCCCCTGAACCAGCTCGAAGAAGGTTTCGGACTGCCGTAGAAGGTCATCGGCCTCACGCACACCCGGTCCGGCCGAACCTCGCTCGAACGCCGCGCGACGTTTGGCCGAGGCTGCAAAGAACACCGCCCACTCCGTCAGCTCGGGAGCCACCTGTGGCAGCACCTCCCACACGCTGCGCAGCGGCGCGCCCCTGCTGGGCTTGCTGCGAGCAGCCAACAGCGCCGCTGCTGCCCGCAACGCGGCCAGGTGAGCCTCGACGTAGCGCTCGGCGACGGTGTCTGCGCGGCAGGCCGACAGCAGGCTGGCCCGGGATCGGTCAAGCAAGTCCAGTGCCGTACTGGCCAAGGGCGCCCGGGGCGCGTTCGTGGTGCGAGTCGTCATCGCCACACCACCTAATCCGCCACGCGCAGAAGTCGCCAACTGCGCGTGAGCCCGCCCATGGCCAAGTCATAGACCCCGGTGTCAGCCAGGCGGCCGGGGCTGGCTTCCACCCGCCATACCTCGTGTTCGAGGCTGTCCAGCCCATGGGCCGCAGCCTCCTCGTCGGGATCAAGAGCCTCACGCCACCACGCCCTGCGCTCTCGCCAATGCCCGATTACATTGCGGACGACGTAGAGCCGGCCACGCCATAAAAAGGCCGAGGGTGACGGATCCTGAACCTCGATGTCACCGCCGCATTCTCGTGCTCCCTGCGACTTTGTCGCCATGTCTTCAAGGCCAACGGTGCCTACACCAGCCCGGACCTCGATGGATTCTTCATAACGACGCGCCATGGTCGGCTCCTTCGGACGTATGGGAGGTTGAGCCTGGGGTGCCGTCCGTCCCACGACGGACGGGGTCGAGGCACCCGCCGCAAAACTAGACGTACCAGTCGAACGAGAAGTTGTAGAACATGTGTTCGACTAAGTTCAAATGTACACCGCCACTCCGACGGCCGTTGACATCCTCCCGGCCCTGGAGAGTCGGGATTCCTGGGTCGCGGCAAGGCGGCCCACGGGGTTGACGCGGCACGGGTCTTGGCCCGTGGCTGATGGCCATGAACCTGGCCAGTCACCCCAGCCCTACCCTTGGCCAACTCGCCAAACCAGTTGGCATGGCCGCCTCGAGATCCTGAGCGCGCCCTGCTGAACCACACTCGACCTGGCCGCCAACCACCCGAACTGCGCCCGGGCTGGCGTCACCTGAGACCACGGACCGCGGCGTTCGGGGTGAAACCCTGCCATTCCCGCCAGAAAGTGGCCTGTTCCAGCGCCATATTCCACACAGACCGGCCATGAGAACACTGCGCGACCAGCACGTCCTTCTGCCCAGCCGTGGGAAGAGACGCTTTCGGATACTGACAGGCTGCGAACCTACCGGCCAGCACCGACTCCACCCATGACCACAGGCTCGGACGGTTCCCGACCAACGCAAACCAGCAGCGAGCCCAGCCCTAACGGACCAGGCTCTCGACGCCAAAGGCCACGGTCAATCCCCAATGCGTGGGGGTGCGCACTCTTCCGGACCGGCCCCTACTGACTTACCGTTCGCACATGACCGATCTGAATCCTGAGGACGTTCTCAACGACCCCTGCGTGCGTCGCGTGGCCGCAGCCCTGAGGTCATTCGGTGTCCGCGGTCAGATCACTGTCCTGGACAATGCTGCTCACACAGCCCGACAAGCCGCCGAGGCCCTGGGGATCGAGATCGCCCAGATCGCCAACTCCCTGGTCTTCCGAACCCATCGCGACAAGAAAGTCGCGCCGTTGCTGGTCCTGGCCTCAGGCGCCCACCGGGTCGACACCTTCAGGATTGCCGATCTGCTGGAGCTCGGTGAAATCTCTCTTGCCGAGGCCGACTTCGTCATCAAACAGACGGGATTCACCATCGGAGGCGTGGCGCCCATAGCCCCCACACATCCCATCGAGACCGTCGTCGACGTCTCCCTCAGCCGCTACGAGCACGTTTGGGCCGCCGCAGGCCACCCTCGCGCGGTCTTCCCGACCTCCTACGACGAGTTGTTGAGGATCACCGCTGGCCACCCCTGCGAGGTCGCCTGAGCGGTCTCTTAGCCACATATCCAGCTGGAATGCCCCGCAGCGATTAGCCCGACGTGACGTCGCACTTCTGTGGGAACGCGGCCTCGCATTTCCACCCGCTGACGGCGGGCCGACAAGGCCCGGCAAAGACCGCCAGACCGAGTATCTTCTTACTCAGGGAACTATGACTACGAGCCGTTCGTGCTCAGCGAGGCACCTTTGGGCTGGGCTGAACGCCTAGGTTGGCGAAGACCTTGAGCGTGGACAGCGAACGGTTCATCGTATAGAAGTGCAGGCCCGGCGCACCCTCTGCCAGCAGCCGCTGGCAGAGCTCCGTAGCGATCTGCACACCCACCTCACGGATCGCGTCTCGGTCATCGGCCACGGCCTCAAGTCGCGAGACCACAGCAGCCGGCAGTGGCGTCCCGGACATCTGGGCCATCCGGCATATCTGCGCAAAGCTCGTCACCGGCATCAGCCCGGGAATGATCGGCAGGTCGCGGCCGCGAGCGACTACGCGGTCGCGGAGCCGCACGTAGCTGTCGGCGTCGAAGACAAACTGGGTCACTGCGAACTCGGCCCCGGCATCGGCCTTACGCACGAGCACATCTGCATCCTGATCCAGATCTGAAGACTCAGGGTGCCCATCGGGGAACGCGGCGACCCCGACAGTGAAGTTGCCCAGCGAACGAACCAGGGCCACGAGCTCGTCAGCATGCATGAGGCCCTCGGGGTGGGGGGTCCAAGATGTTCCGGGTCCCCCAGGCGGGTCTCCGCGCAACGCCAACACGTTGCGTATCCCGACATCTGCATACTCCCCCACTACCTGACGCAGCTCGGCCACCGATGACCCGACACAGGTCAAGTGAGCCATCGGCGTCAGCGTCGTCTCAAGTGCAATCCTGCCTGTCACCCGCACTGTGCGCGCGCGAGTGGAACCACCCGCCCCGTAGGTAACCGAGACAAACGTCGGACGGATCCGTTCTAGGTCACGAATCGCTTCCCACAGCATCTGCTCCCCGGCGTCGTCCTTGGGCGGGAAGAACTCGAAGCTGTATGACGTTCCCTCCTGCTCAAGCATCCGCGGAATCGAACGGGTCAGATGCTCGGCCTGAGGCATCCTCGAAGCGGTTCCATGTGCCATACCTGCCAGAGTATGCGACGGTAACCAGCCAGAGTGCGACCGTCGTCGGCCGATAGGCTCAGTTAACTAAGCATCCGGGAGGACGGCTTGTCTCATCCACTGGACACCAGTGACCTGCCCGCACGCGTGCAGGCCGCAGTTGACGCCGAAATCTCCTCGCAGTCTCGGGTCCTGTCCGAGATCGGCGAAGAGCTCACCCCGCTGGTGGCGGCGGTCGGCGCATTGCTGCGAGGAGGAAAACGGCTCCGGGCGGCCTTCCTCTACTGGGGTTACCGCGCCGGCGGCGGGCCGGATACCGAAGCCGTTATCCGCGCGGCGACAGCGATGGAGTTCTTCCAGGCCGCAGCCTTGCTGCATGACGATGTCATGGACGACAGCGACACTCGGCGCGGGATGCCCTCAGCGCATCGGCGCCTGGCTGATGAGCATGCGGCCGCTGGTTGGGCCGGCAGCGGCGACCGTTTCGGCATCGCCGGGGCCATCCTGGGCGGAGACCTGTGTCTGATCTGGAGCGACGAGCTTTTTGCGACCTCGGGGCTACCGGTAGCCGAACTCGTTCGCGCCCGTCCGATGTTCGACCGGATGCGCACTCAGCTGATGGGTGGCCAATTCTTGGACGTCCTGGAGTCTGCTCGCGGCTGGGACGAGTTGAGCACTGATCAGCGGGTGGCTCGGGCGCGAACAGTGATTCGATACAAGAGCGCCAAATACACCATCGAGCACCCCCTGCTCATCGGGGCCTCGGCCGCCGGTGTTAGCCCGTCCGACCGCGCGGCGCTCTCGGCCTACGGACTGGACCTGGGTGAGGCCTTCCAGCTCCGAGACGACCTGTTGGGGGTCTTCGGAGACCCCACACATACGGGCAAGCCTGCAGGTGATGACCTGCGTGAAGGCAAGCGCACTGTCCTGGTCGCCCTGGCCTTGGACAAGGCCAGCCCGTCTAACGCCGCGCTTTTTGACAAACTGCTCGGCGCGCCGGATCTGGACGAGCCGGGCGTTGATGAACTTCGTGCCACCATCATGGCCAGCGGGGCCCCGGACCGAGTTGAGCAGATGATTCTGGACCTCAACGTCTCCGCTCGCAGGGCCCTACACACCACCACCGGACTGACCCACCAGGGGCGGGAGGCGTTGGACGCACTCATCGACGTCTGCACGACCCGCTCGACGTGAGCCGTCCCGCGACCAGACACTCCCGTCGCACTTCGACACCTGAGCACGTGGTGGTGATCGGTGCCGGCCTTGCAGGCCTGTCCGCGGCCATGCATCTGGCCGGTGCGGGTCGTCGCGTGACTGTCCTGGAGGCCGCGAGCGCTCCCGGCGGCAGTGCGGCACGAGTATCCCTGCCGGCATCGATAGGGACATATCACCTCGACACGGGGCCGACTGTCCTGACTATGCCGGACCTTCTTGCCGACTGCTTTGCGTCCCTGGACGAGTCCCTGCCGGACTGGGTAACCCTGCATAGGCTCGATCCCGCTTATCAAGCCCAGTTCGCTGACGGGACCACGCTGGCGGTCACCAGCGACACCGAGGCGATGACTGACCGTATCCGTGCTTTCTGCGGGTCCACCACCTCCGGTACCTGCGCCGATGCCGACGGCTACCGGCGTTACGTCGAGTTCGTGACCCGCCTGTATCGCCTTCAGATGCGCGACTTCATCGACCGCAACTATGACTCCCCACTGGACCTGGTCGGCTACTCACTGGCCAAGCTTGTTGCCATGGGCGGCTTCTCGCGACTGGCTCCCACAGTCGCCCGATACTTCCACGATGAGCGGCTTCAGCGGATCTTCAGCTTTCAGGCCATGTATGCCGGTGTCTCACCTGCCCGGGCGTTGGCCATCTACGCGGTCATCTCCTACATGGACCTGGTCGAGGGCGTGTTCTATCCAGTGGGCGGGATGAACGCCGTGCCTACCGCAATGGAGGCAGCAGCGCGCAAGGCCGGCGTTGAGTTCGTCTACGACACGCTAGTCACCACGACGACCTGGAGCGGAGATCGGGTCGTCGGGCTACATAGTCTCGACGGGCGCACATGGGTCCCCGATGCTGTGGTCATGACCCTTGATCGGCCCGCAGCCCTCAACGTCCTTGACCCCAAGCAACGAGGCTGGCTGACGGTCCGTGGGGCCAGGACTCGCTACTCGCCGTCGTGCGTCGTCCTTGCAGCGGGAGTGAAGGCCTCCTGGCTCGGGAAAGCACACCACACGATGCACTTCGGCCGCGCCTGGTCTGAGGTGTTCGAGGACCTGGATGCAGGGCGGCTGATGCGTGACCCGTCCTTCCTGGTCTCA
>Ga0182021_10001452_pt1 | contig 27127 bp, 14 predicted proteins | sample 612E3MmetaG_FD_120493 | JGI IMG/M metagenome (GOLD analysis project Ga0182021, IMG submission 120493) | Permafrost microbial communities from Stordalen Mire, Sweden - 612E3M metaG (Illumina Assembly) | ecosystem: Environmental > Terrestrial > Soil > Wetlands > Permafrost | place: Sweden...
CCCAACCTCGGACCGCGTTCTCGGAAGACGCCCGGTGAAGCGGGAACCGAGTCCTCGAACCTGCCTTCACCGTTCTGTTCAGCTGCTGCCCCGATCGGTGCGCGTGGAGCTGTCAGGCACCGGGTTGGCCGGCCCGGCCGGCGGGAGGTCGGGCTTTCATGACCATCCGCCACGGCTCTGGACTGTCCATCCACCTACATTGTCGGTCGCGATGGGGCACGCTACGTGCCCGATCTTCAGCCGCCTGAGCATCCCTGTCTCTCATGTAGCGGCCGGCCGCCGGCCGGCCGCAAACAACCGTGCAGGCTCAAAAGAAGACCGGCCGCCCAGCGGGCGACCGCTGCACAAACCTCGCTGGTCATCCCGCGGGCGGCCGCCAGGCACGGCCCCCGTTTCTGATGTAACGGCCGGCCGCCCATGACCGCGCCCGTCGCGTAGCAGCTTGGCCGCGTCGGTCCCTACGGTGAATCCCACAGCGCGCGGATCGGCACGGCGTAGAGGCCGTCCCCAAAGCCTGCACTTGCCTCCCCGTCGTAGAGCACAACGCCGCCCACGAATCGCCTGCCCGCAGCGGCTGCCAGCTTTCGCAATCCACGAAAATCGGCCGCCCTCACCGTCGCGGCCGCCTTGACTTCGATGCCGGCCACCTCCCGCCCACCGCGCTCCAGCACAACGTCAACCTCGGCGCCGTCCTTGTCGCGGAAGTGGTGGAACCGGATCTCGTCCTGCTGCCAACTCGCTTGGCGCCGCAGCTCCTGGAAAACGAAGGTCTCGAGCAACTGCCCGAGCGTGCCCCGTTCGTGCCACAGCCCCTTGGCGTCGAGTCCGAGGAGAACGCAGGCCACACCTGTGTCGCCCACGTGGAGCTTCGGAGTTTTGACCAGGCGGTTCAACCGGTTGCTGTGCCAGGGGGGCAGCTCGTCCACCAGGAACACCCGCTCGAGCAGCGTAACGTAGTCGCGGATCGTAGGGCGGCTCAGCTGGAACGGGCTCGCCAAGTCGCTCACGTTGAGCAGGCGCGCCGTCTGTCCGGCCGCAAGAGCGAGGAGGCGGGGTAGCACATCGAGGGACGCAATCCGCGCGAGGCCGCGCACGTCGCGCTGCACCAGAGCTTCGATGTAGTTGCTGTACCAGGCCGTCCGGCGGCGTGAGGTAGGGCGCGCCAGTGCCGCCGGATACCCACCCGCCGCGATCCGCTCGGTGAGGTCCGACCCCAGGCGTTCGAACGGCCGCGTCTTGAAAGTTCCGGCAAACAAGGCCTCGAGAAAGTGCGATGACCGCCTCGCGAGCTCGGGCTGGGCCAGGGGGAAGAGGCGCAGGATCTCCATCCGGCCGGCCAGCGAATCCGCCAGCTTGGGCACCAGCAGCACGTTTGCCGAACCCGTCAGCAGAAACCGCCCGGGAGTCCGGTTGCGGTCCACGACAATCTTGAGGGCGGCAAAGAGCGCCGGGACACGCTGAACCTCGTCCAGGGTTACACGGGCGGGCAAGTCCGCGACGAAACCGGCAGGATCAGCTTCGGCGGCGGCGCGCGTCACGTCGTCGTCGAAGCTGAAGTAGGCGTATCCGCGCGCATCGCCGAACATCCTGGCCAGGGTGGTCTTGCCGCACTGGCGGGGCCCGTGGATGAGAACCACCGGACTGTCCTCCAGCGCCTCGGCGAGCCGGGGCTCAGCGAAGCGCGGGTAGAGCGGAGGTGTGGCCATCGCGGCTGATTGTAACCTTACGATGCGGCTGATTGCAACCTTCACCGTCGGCCAGATGAAAGGCCAACCATCCGCCAATCGCAAGGGCTGATTCTCGTCTCTTGCTTCCAACCGCCACGCGCGATCCCTGCCTTTGATGTAGCGGCCGGCCGCCCTTGTCTCTGTGGAGCGCGCGCTCCGCGCGTGCTCATGCGGAAGCGGTCCAACGGAACCCTTGTCATTGCGAGGAGCCCCGCCGCAGGCGGGGCGACGTGGCAATCTCGATCTTCCTGCCGCTGCTCCCATGAACCGCGTGCTCATGGCCGTCGATGGTTCCTCGCGGCGGGCCGATGAATCGGCAAGATGCGCGAAGATGTCAGCGGGCCCGTCGCGGGCCCCGCGCCGCTCGCTTCTCCCTCCCATACACCGCCGCCCCCTCCCGCAAGTGCCGCGCCACGTGCTCCCGCAGTTCCTCCGGCGCCAGCACCTCGCACGCCCCGCCCCACCCGAGGACCCACGGCACCAGCTCCAGCGTGGATGCCACCGCCAGGCGCATCTCGACGCCGCCGCCGGGCAACGCCTCGAGCCGCTGGCTCGCGTGCCAGCGCGTCTCGCGTATCGCCCGCGCCACCTTGGGCGCGAAGCGCAGCCGCACCTCAACCGCCTCGCCGCCGGAGATCCAGATGTCCCAGCTCTGCTCGAGCCGGCTCAGCAGCTCGCCGGACGGTATCGGCTCGAAGGTGGTGTCTGTGACCCGCGCGCGCACGACGCGCTCGAGCTTGAACACCCGCAGCTCCCCTGGAGGGTCGGCGTGGCCGAGGGCGTAGAGCGAGGTGCCGTGCACAGACGGCTCGAGCAGGTACGGCCGGAAGCGGCACGTCCGCGGCGCCCGGCGGGTGAGCGCGTGGTACGTGACCTCCAGCTCGCGGTGGAGCGCCCAGCCGTAGGCGAAGGCGCGGAACACCTCGCCGAACGCGCCCTCCTTGCCGCTGCCGGCGCGCGCGGCCAGCTCCTGCATGGCGGCGCCGAGGTCCTCTGGCACGACGGCGGCGAGCTTGCCGACGCTGGCGCGGACGGCCGGGTTGGGCTCGTCGCTGTGCCGGCACAGGAGGCGGGCGGCGAGGTAGACGGCGGCCGCCTCCTCGAGCATGAAGCGGACGGGCGGCGTCTCGATCCTCGCGTCGGGGGCCAAGCGCCACCGCTTCTTCTCCTGGACGATCGGCAGCCGGCCGGAGACCGACAGCTCGGTGAGGTAGTTGCGCACGGTGCGGGCCGCGATCCCCAGCCGCTTGGCGAGTTCGCGCGTGCTGTGCGACCGGTACGGCCTGGTCGCGAAGATCAGCTGCAGCTCCATGAGCCGCCCCGCCTTGGTCAGTGAGTCGGCGAAGACCGTCGCGACCTCCTCGGCGAGAAGGGGACCACAAGGACCTTCTCCGCCGTGTGCCCTCTATCGTAGTGCCAGGTCCACGGTATCACCGTGATTTGCGTTCTGCTGGCGAACTGAATGAAGGAGACGTGGAGATTCGGGTAGGGCCATCCGCAACACGCAGGGCGCCCCGGGGCTTCGCAGTGGTGCTAAACTAAACAAGCCAAAAGGACATTTCAATGTGTTCTCGCTAAGTTCAACCTGACTCCCCCTGCGGAGGCTGCCGTTCAAGATTGAGCCTACGGGCGGGGAGACTGACCGGCGTGTTGAACGTCGAGGAGGAGATTACCCGTGGCCGAAGATGCCGAAATGGACGCTGAGCCCCGGATCCTCTTCACCGCCCCTTGGGAACCAGTGGTGGTGCGGCGAGGCGACGCGTTGGGGTTGCTGGCGCTGGCGGACCAGTTCGCCGATACGATCGCGCCGGGTCTGAGCAATCGGGTCCGTGACGGGCGTTGGGTGACCATTCTCGCATGGTGTTTGGCGCGGTCACATGAAGTGTTCCACGCAAGAGGCGGGCGATCCGTGACAACGCGTAAGGAGCAGCGCGACCGTTACGCCTGGCTGCGCCCCCTCGAGCTGATGTGGGTCGCGCGGACAATCGCCCTCGTCGAGGACTGGAGGGATCGCCCGCTCGCCGGCCAGCGTCGCGTGCGGCCCTGGTACGAGGACGACGGCCAATCTACGGATCGCTTTGGGATGACAGTGGATCAGTTCCGCGCCTACCGGCAAAGGGGGTTGTATGGGGGGTACCGTGTAGCGTTCCGCAAATGGCCAAACATGACGGCGGAGGGTGACGGATGGACGCCCGGGCCCGCGACGAACGGGATTGCAAAGTGGCTGGATCAGAAGCTCGGGGTCGCACGCCCCCCGTGGCCGCTCCACCTTGCCGACGATCATGAAGATAGTCCCCTCAAGCAAATGCCCAAACTCGGGCTCGGCGACAAACACGACTGGTGGCTGCGGCATTGGAAGGGATTCGACCGTGTCGGACGAAGTGCGGACGAGAACACCCTGCCGCGACGGAAGGACGACTTTGCCGTATTGCCCGAGGCAGGCCATCTGAGGCTCGTGATATTTGGGAATGACGGGGATGGACAACGCCGGCTGCGGGTGGCGCGGGAGGTCCAGAAGGCCGCCGCCACCGATCATATGGGGGTCTGCGAGCATCTGGGCGGCGTATTGCGCAAGGATGACCGCTTCGACCGCGCTGTCGCGTTACTCCCCAGGTTCTCTCGGCTGTCCGACGCGGGCATGGCGGCGATGGATTTCATCGCCACTTCGTTGCGTATTGCTGGTGAGAGCAGCGTTGCTCTCGCCGATGTCGCGGCCGACCCGGTCGCCAGGGATGTGTGCAACGAACTCAGGGCCGCAGCTAGGGTGTGGCCCACCGATGCCGAGATGAAACTTCGCCACATCGAGACGGCAAACCGCTTCGCGACCGCGATTTCGGACGCACGACCCATTGAGTGCCTGCGCGCGTTGCTCAATTACCACGAAATCTACGGAGGCGGCCTACGCTGGTTTGTTCTCCGAGACGGGAGGGTGGAAGCGAGAACACTGCCTCGCGGCGGCTCGTCGCGCTATCGCTTCCGCCTCTGGCCGCTGTGCCGTCTCGCCGCGCAGTGCGGCGTCCTTCGTGGGATGCCGGGTGCACTTCGGGCAGACAACGAGGCGGGGGATGACCAGCTGCCGGAGGACGCCGATGAGTAACACCGAGTTCGGATGGGAACCGCTGCTCCACACGGACTCCCCCACTGGCTGTCCACTCAAGGCGGCGCTGTTCACCACCTACGACCGCGCCGAAGAGCGGTTGCTCGCCGAGCACTTACTGCCGCTATTCCTCAAACTCAGCCGAGAGCCTGATGGCGAGGGGGCAGAGCGGCAGTTCTTCCTGCTGGAGCTCGACCGCCGCCTCAAGCAGCTTCACGACAAGATCGTCGTGATTTCCTCGACGGTGCGCGAAGAACCGGGGGAGACCGACGAGGGCGAGACCGGCACCTACGGGTGGATTTGGCGGAGCATCCGGCACCTCACCGTCGGTAGCCGGCGGAATGCAGTGCAGCACGCGAAGCTCTGGCTGCTCCATTGGGGCGCTGCCGATGGCAAAGGCGTTGAATACCTCGAGATCGTTGTGTCCTCGGCGAATCTCACGCTTGCGGCGTTCAAGGGCCAGGTCCAATCCGCCTGGCGGGCGTGCGTCGAGCTACGACCTGAAGGTTCCAAAGCGCGCCTTCGCGAATGGGGTGTGCTGCCTGATTTCCTGCGGGAGCTGGCCGATTCTGCGGGCGATGCAAGTCGTGCTGCGCCTTTCCTAGAGGCTCTGAGGCGCGCTGAATGTCCCGGGGGGCTGTCGTTCGTCGCCAGCGTGCCGGGCACGCACACTTGGCAGGCGCTCCGGCTCACGCCGTGGGGCGCCGCGGGTCTTCGGAGGATCACCCCACCAGGGAGGGGCAGGGTATGCGTATCGATCCTCAGTCCGTACGTTGGCTCCTGGAAGGAGGACGCGCTCCGACGCTGGTGCTCGGCCTTTGACGGATCACCGGATCGCGTGAAACTGGTCTGGATTGACAAGCACCACCCATGGGCAGTAGCAGGGCGGTGGCTATTGCCGATAGCGACGCTCAAGACGCTCACCAAGGCGGGCGCCACCATCCTTCACCTCCGTCGAGAGCCGAACGACCCGGAGGAGAGTGATACCTTCCACGAAGATCACCAACAAGCCGACGACCGCTGGAGTCACGCCAAGGTCTATGCCTTTCGGCGCGGCACCTCGCGCCGCGTGCTGGTGACCTCGGCAAATTTCAGCAGTGCAGCTTGGGGGAGCGAGACACGAGAAGGGCCTCTCAGAATCGAGAACTTCGAGCTGGGCGTCTGCCTCGACGGAGGCGCGTGGCCGCTATTCGAATCACTCTCCGAGTTCGAGAACATGAAGGATGCGGCCACGGTGTTGGAGACCGCGAACCGGGCCGCCCAGGCAATCGCCTGGGCGCAGGCGGTGTGGAACGGCAGGAGCGTCGCGATCAAATGCCGTTGCGAGGCAGATCAGACTCTACATGGGGACATCCGGGCAGGTCCCAGGAAGAGACTGATTTCGGCATGGAAGGTCGAACCCGACAGGCGCCGTCGCTCCGCGATGGTTCCCTGGGCCGACGCGAAGTTCCCACCCTCCGTGGCCCGGCTGACCTGCGGGGACAGTACAGTGAACATCCCGATCTTCGATGCACGGCCGGCCCTTGCCCGTGAAAACACCGTGCCCCCGGAGGTCGACGAGAGCGCTGCCGAGACGATGCGCGACGAGTTGCTCTTCGAGCAGTATGGCGGGCACATTCCGGCCGATCTTGACATCGAGCAGCCAATCGAAAGGACGAAGGAGCAAGGCAGCGCAGCGGGGGAGCCGAGTGATGGTGACGGGAACAGCCCACAAGGCGCAGGGAAGCGAGACAGCTTCGACGTTCGAGCCATTGTCCTCGCGCGTCACCATCTCCGTGTTGTGGACAACTGGGCCGATCAGGTTAGGTGCTTGGCAACTTCTGGTGCGGCGGAGTTTGAGAGGCAGGTACTCCGGCGCGATGGTGAGATGTTGGCCAGAGCTTTCCAACGGCAGGCCGAGCGCGACGGCAAGAAGGACGGAATTGGCGCCAACCTCGCCGCCGAGGAGCTGGCTCTGCGGCTAAAGAACTTCCCGGAGGAGTGATGCCACCGATCGAACCACTCGGACTCACAGCCAACCAGTGGCAGTTTCTAAACCATCCGGAAAGGTACGTGGAGGCAAGCGTCGGCTCGGGCCGCAAGCTCGTCCTCCCAAGTACGCGGCGCCAGTTCCTTACGGCGCGAGACATCCTCGCGCGCCTCAATGGCAGCCAGGGTAGAGAGACACGGCGGGGGGTCCTTCTATCCGATGATGTGGGCCTGGGTAAAACGACCGTCGCCGCATTAGTTGCCTGGGTCGTTGCGTCCGCCGGCGATGGGCGAGGCGTGCGAATCCTCGCCCCGAATGACGTGATGATGCGGCGTTGGGAGGAGGAGCTGCTGTTGCACGTCGGTCCACTTCAGGAATGCGCCCCGGCTCTCGATGTCCGAGAGAATCGCGTGAAAGCCCGAAGGGTAGCCAAGCTATCTGCTGGCTCGATTCAAGTCGTCAAGCACTCCTACGCTGTGAGGAACTCCAACCTGGCCTGCGACCTGCTGATCGTCGACGAGGCCCATCGTGCAAAAGGCGAAGACAGTGGTTTCAGCCGCGCGCTCCAGCGGCAGAAGAGGCTGGCGCGCCGTGTCCTGATCGTGACGGCAACGCCGTTCAGTATCCGGCTTGAGGAGCTCCAGCACATACTGACCCTCATCGGAGGTGAGGCGGCACACGCGCCAGTTCGTTCCTTTAGCCGTGCGCTCGACGATCTCTATAGTGGCAACACAGCCCGGAACCAGGGAGAGGTCGCCGAGCGTCTCGCCTCGAAGGCCAGAGCGGCGGTCGAAGCGCTCAGTTCGTTCGTGATCCGCCATGGTATCGCTGACCTCCCCCGCGAGCAGAAGTCGTTCGGCGGTCAGGAGGACTGGAGCATTGTGGTGCCTCCAGCCAACCCAGAGGAGCTTGAGCTGATGCTGCGCATGGACCGAGCGCTTCGTGTGGCGGACGATGAAGGCTCGCAGTCGTCGAAAACCACCAACGACCCGCGGTTCCACGTGGGCTGGCGGTACTTCGACGAAGTGACAGGAGACCTAAAGAACGAGACGCAGCGGCTCGCCGAACCGGCCAGGGCCATCGTGGGGAGCCAGCTCAAAGCCATCAAACGACTGCGTAGCAAGGTGGGGATCCACTCGAAGATAAAGGCCGTCGCCGACGAGGTAATGTCCACGGTCGAACAAGGAGAGAAGGTCGTTCTCTTCTGCCACCATCACGCGACGGCACAGGAGCTTACGGTGCATCTCGCCTCAGCGCTGCCGAAGCTGACCGCACCGCGATCACCAAGCAAGAGCGCCTGGAGGACAGCATGGAATGAAGTGCTTTCAGCGGCAGGAGAAGCGCGCCGTGAGGAGAAACTGCGCGACACGTTCATTGAGTGGCTCTGCGCAGACCTTATTCGGGCGCAGATCTGGAGTTGGCTCTCCAACGCCCCGGTCTCTGAGGTGGACCTTGCCCCCGCGCTCATGTCGACGGACGCGCGCCGCCAGCCCGGGCGAGAGAGGATCGCCGAGGCCGCGCAACACCTCTACAGCGCACTTCGCGAATCGAAGTCGAGCCGCGCAGTGTTGAAGGCCGCGGAAGAGCGCCCCGAGCTACTCCCTGGGGCCAACGGCGGGTCACGAGTCCTGGGAGTTTGCAGACCGGGCGACAACAAGGCTGAAGAGGCGTTCTTCATCCGAAACCAGCAGCCCGACACCGTCATTTCAATCTTCAACAGCCCCTTCGGCCCGGACGTGCTCGTCGTAACGGACAGACTCTCCGAAGGGATCGACCTACACCGCTATTGTCGCCACCTCATCCACTACGAGCTCGACCCCAGCCCGATTCGAACTGTGCAGCGCAACGGCCGTCTTCGCCGCGTGAACAGCTGGGCCGCCACGATCGGCCAGCCGATCTGCTACGCGTACCCGGCGTTTCGGGGAACGCGGGACCAAAGACTCGTCGAGATCATGAAGAAGCGGATCGACAGCTTCTCGTTGCTCCTCGGTGGAGTACAGGGCTTCGAGGTCGAGGAGGTGGTGGAATCCGAAGAGGAATGGCGTAACGGTGTCATCGGCGAGGCAAAGAAACAGCTAGCGATAGCGGGCGGTGGGCTAAAGGCACGCAGGCGGGACTAGGCTTCGCGGGGATCTCGACGACGCTGCAGGAGGCCAGGGCGCAGGTGGAGCAGTGGCGGCGTCACTACAACACGAAACGGCCACACAGTTCGCTCGGGCACCGGCCACAGACACCCGAAACGACCCTTCCCCTGCCTCCTGGCTTCGCTCCGCTCCGCCTGGTGGCAGTCATGGGAGGACTACCATGAGAACTGGCACCGCGAGAGGGGGCAGGTCACTGCCAGTCGCCCTTGCCAATTCGGACCAGCACGTCACCACTGTCTTCGTACTGCAGGTCGACCGGCTATCGATAGAGATCCTGGCCGGCGGCGTTGGTAGAGACTGCTCAAGTTGAACGGCAAGACCGCCAGGCGGCTCTACACCGAGGCCTTGGAGGTGATCCCGGATAGCGCAGAGCGTCACGAAGAGCATGGTCATGTGCTGTTGGCCGTCGATCAGCTCCAGAAGCACGTCCTTGACGGGTCACACCACCATCGAACCGATGAAATACTCAGGAGCCGACTCGAGGGGGCCGTTACCCATTTCGGCGGCGATGTCTGACAAGAGCTGGTCATCCTCAGTCTCCTCCCATACAAACTCCCGCTGGTAATCAGGCACGACATAGGACGACTGGAACACCTCGACAACTGAAATATCCTGGCTTTGAATTCGCTGCTCACTCATTCAAAGTCCCCCCGGAAAGCTGTGCGAGGTAGGCATCTTCGCCAGCCGATCCGGTCAACTGCTGGTCCATGTACTCATCGCGGGACAACCTCAGCGTTTTCTCTAGGAAGTCCCGCCTGCCTCCTGGTCCTGAATCTCCTTGAGCGAACGGCCGCTGGAATCCTTCCACTCGGCCCGCCCATTGGCAATGCGGCCCAAAAGGACACCGGCCGCAGTGGAGGGCGAGGTGAACGTGTAGTCCTGTTCGAGCCGGTAGACGTCGCCGGCATCGACAAATACGCCCTTATCCACCAGGGTCCGCCGAACGCCCGCAAGGTATGGGAGGATCGAGGGCACCTCTGCCTTGACTGCGGTGGAACCGGCACGCACGACGAAGCCCTCGGCGCCGTCAATGCCGCGCCCTTGAACTCCTTTGCCTTTCAGCAACAGTTCGCGGCCTCTCGCGCTCGTGATCTTGGCGATCTCAAAAAAGCTAACGCCGACAACGGGCAAACAAAGCAGGAGGTCGGCAAGGAAGACCTCCGCATCGGCAGCGTCGGCCTCGGAGAGTGCAGGAGGTTGTGGCACATTGGCGTTGTCCAGCTCGCTTCGTTTGGCCTCGCTGGCCAGCCCCACTAGCCGCGACTCCAGGTACTGCACGTGTGCCTTGTTCAGGTTCTTATCCTTGCTGGTGAAGACGACGGCGTGGGTCCAGAAATCCTTGCTCTTGGCGTGCTGATCGAGACGGGAGAGCACTCCGTCGCCCTCGCCAACGTAAACGCGTGGCAGTTGGCCGGACTCACTCGGACCCCACAGCATATAGACGCCAGTACCACTGAGCTCGGGTCGTTGGCGCGCCTCTGGGAAGACCGAGCGCGGGAACACTAACCCCTGGCCAGTCCAATTTGATTTCTCCACGATACGCAGTCCGTCAGGCTCGCCAGAGGGGATAAAGATGCGCACTGAGAAACCTGCCGTTTGCCTGGCCATCACATCACCTCCACGGGGGAACTTACAACATCCTCCATTCATAGCTCTCCGGAGATGCGGTTCGACAGCAAAGTGTCGCGCAGGGCGCCCGGTCCTGCCCAGAGTTGTGCCTCGAACCGTAGGTCCGCGGCACTGTTCCTGCCCCCACCCACTATTTCCCCCCTCCCATTGACCGCTCTTTGATCATACTCCGCAAACCACAATGAGGCTGGGACTGGTTCGCGGTTCGGTGGCTGCGATGGATTGGTCTAAAATGAACTTCAGCAAAGAGGAGGCGGGCACTTGGGACGACACCCTGCTTCGACCGATGGTTCCAAACGGATCCACCCTCGTCCGACTGACGCGGCGATCGAGCGCCAGATCCTTTCGAGGGTCGGAAAGCCGGTTCACTTCCGGTATCCGGGCACCGAGGGCCCGCGCCACGGCGTGCTGAAGGATCGGGTCGTCATTCAGAGCAGCTCTAGTGCCCAAGGGGTTCTGTACTGGGATGTAGTTGACCTGATTGAATTCCCAGAAGCTCCAGAACCTCTATGGATGAGGGTCGGCTACTATCGCCACGCGAACGGGCGCCTCGTGTGGGGAAGTCAGACAACACTGACCGATCCTCTATCGGCCTGGCAACGTCTCTTCACGGCCGCCAAGACGCGATCATGGTTTGCTCCACTAGTCCGCATTTGATGGCTCCAATCGCCGCCGCCTAACAACCAGAGGCAGCGGACGGTCTACCCGGATCCCTGCTCGAGATTGTTAGGGGGGGTGGCTGAGTGACCCAAGACCGGAAGACTGGTCCAGGTGGAAGTTGTGTCCGGAGCCGATCGGTGGGCTCTTGGCGTGGCTCCTTGCTGCCAAGCCACCTTGCTCGAAGCGACTACTCTAGCCCCATCCCCCTGATCGCGGCGTTAAGGGGGTCGGTGTAGAAGATCACCTGGATCTTGTTGAGGATTTCGTCGGGGACGTCGGGGAGGTCGCGTTTGTTCTCGCTGGGCACGAGGACCTGCTTGGCGCCGGCTTCGATGGCGACCTGGAGACGCTCGGTGAGGTTCGAGACCTTGAGGAGTAGGCCCTGGACGCTCATTTCGCCGAGCACGACAAGCTGCTCCCGCACTGACTTTTCGAGCAATCCCGACACCAGGGAGATGAAGAACGCCACGGCTGTCTCAGCGCCCTCTTTGGCCTGGTGGAGGTTGATGGCCTGGATGTTGAAGTCGTAGCTCTTGAGGTCCCTGGTGATGCCCAGGTTCTTTGCGTTTGCGCGCAGGTAGGCCTCGGCGGTCTTGATCCCTTCCTTCATGGTCTTTGAGAGGTTGCCTAGCGGGATTGTCCGCCCAGAACCCGGACTCACCTGGGTCTGAAGCAGGAACAGGGCGAGCTTCCCCGTCTCTACGTCGCGGCCGATCGTATAGACGGAGCCGGGTGCTTGGACGCCGGGTAGGATCACCTGACCACCGCCCATTTCCGGCACACCGGCGAAGCTCTCGACGCCGGTCTCGATGTTCCGGTAGGAGAAGTTCACGTCCCAGTACTGGACGCCGGCGATCTTCTTGAGTTGCTCCTTCACCCGGCGCCGCATCTCCATGGCGAAGACGACGTACTCCTCAACCTCCTCCTTGGTGAACCCACCGTCGGGGTGGAGCACCTTGATGAGACCGGACACCGTCTTCCGAACAGCCTTCTGGTCTCGGCCGGTGAGGTGCGGGCCAAATCGGAAGAAGCGCTCCGGCACGTCGGTATAGCTCTCCTTGCGGAGGACCCGCGCCACCTCGGCGAGGTAGTCGGACACTAGACCGAAGTGGTCCGTGTAGTAGTCGTCCCGGGTTTTCTCCAGCTCCCAGCCTGGCAGGTAGGCGTGGAGGCGGTCGTAAAACGCTGCGTCCATCTCGTCCGGCATGGGATAGAAGAGGTTGGAAGTTCGAACGATCGTCTCGATGTCGCCGTCGATGTTGCCGAGGAAGACAACGGAGCCCTCGGCCGTAATGACCTCGGAGCCACGGGAGAAGTTCCCGTCCTCCATGTAGCCCTTCATGATGTTGATGCCGTTCTTGTCCGGGAAGCGGATGCCTGCGGCCTCGTCAAAGGCCACGGTGTCCCACAGGCAGACGAGGCCTCGGGCGCCGCTGGCTAGGTTCACGAACATCTGGGCGACGGTTGTCTGCCCCCCCGAGACCAAGTGGCAGTATGGGCTGACCTGCTGATAGACGAAGCTCTTTCCCGTCCCCATCGGTCCCAGCTCGATGATGTTGTAGTTCTTCTCGACCAGGGGCACGAGCCGCAGGAGGTACAAGAGCTTGCGTCGATGGGTGAAGTAGGGGTGCGACGGTTCGAGGCCCAGGCTCCGCAGCAGCAGCGTGATCCACTCCTCGCGGGTGTACTGGCGCCGGGCCTCGCGGAAGGAGTCGATGGCGAGGTTGGAGACCTGGATGGGCCTCAGGCGCTCGATGAAGAACGGCCGGTTCTGGTTCTTGAAGACGTAGCTGTCGTCATACCGTAGGGTGACCTCGGCCCAAACGCCGCCTTGGAGCAGGCGCTCGTGGCGCCGGATCTCGGAGTCTTCGATGTTGACGTAGTCGAGGTTGATGTTCGCCAGCTCGGCCCAGTACTTGTCGTGGGTCTCGACCAGCCGAACCTTGACCTTGTCGATGACCTCGTAGGTCGCCTGCTGTTTGATCCGCGCCTTCACGAGCTCCCGCTCATCGGGCTTGACGTATTTGCTGCGCAGTGTTTCCCGCACGAAGGCAAGCCCCTCTTCGATCACCTGCGGGTCGGTGCTGGCGCAATAGCGGCCAAGGAGGAACTCGATCACGAACATGGGTACGCTGTAGGCGCTTCGGACCCGTCGCAGGAGGTCCTTGCGCACCACCAAGCCAGGAAACTGCTCGGCGCTCTTGAGGTCGATCGGGTCGAGGGTGATCGGTTCATCGCTCATCGTCTAGTCTCCAGGGCTCCCAAAGGAACGGAGCATGCGGACAAAGAGGTCCGTCGAATAGGCCTCCGAGGTTTCGCAATCGACGACCTGGACCTTCAGCTCGGTGCCTGCCGGGAGCGCTGGTTCCATCTTGATGAAGAGGACGACAGGGATAAGTCCCTCTGAGTCCGGCAGGATCTCCACCACCTTCTCGTCGCAGCGCGGCGAATCGAGCTCGCCCAGGAACACACGCACCTTGATCGCCTCCGGCTGGCTCTCGAACAATGTGTCTTGCTGAGGCTTGACCGGCGTCAGCTCCACTTTGACCGACAGCGTGGCGATCTCAACCTGGGGCAGACTCGCACGAACCCGCATTCGCGTCCGGTGTTGAGCCGGCTCAAAGGCGAGCTGGAGGTGTGGCACGACAACCTCTTGCAGCGTGGCGCCCCCGTGGAAGTACCTGCCTGGGTTTGAGAAACACCGCGCGCCAGGAGGCAGAGCGACGCTCCATGAGCGGTCGAGAGGAAAGGGTACCGTCGCCACCGGAAGGGTCGTTCCCGCAGGTACGAACCCGTACCGGGCATGGCACACAGGGAAACTCCCCTGACCGGCTTCAACGGGCTGAAAGTCGAACGGCCTCTGGAGCAGTACGAAGCCGTGATCGGTGACCACGTGGATCTCGTCGTACCCCCAGGAACGCAGCCGCCGAATGGCGTGGGCCAGTTCGTCGAGGAGAACCTCGAAGTGCTGCAGGACCTCGTAGCCGGCGCCGTGGCCGATGGTGTCGACGTCGCGTGCGAACAAAACAAGGAGGGAAGGCAGGTGCTTGGGATGCTCATGGAAATCCAGCAGGTGCCGGATCTCGTCAAGCCGGCCAGTCTTCTTGTCCTTCCCGAGAGGCGCCGCACCGGCTGCCTCGAGCACCTTCCACCGCTGGGCGCGGAACGACAGGTCCTCACCCGACTCCCCTGATAGCAAAGCCGCCTTGCCGTCCTCCACGCTGAGCCTCGTGGAGACACCTGGCAGGAGGCTGGTCATGCCGACAAACGTCTCCGACGGGACATTGGCGACGTATGACGAGAGAACTCCCTCGCCGAGACGTTGGCGCAGGTCGGCGGCGAGGTCGAACCGCATGGCGTCGACAATGAGGATGGCCCGCTTCCCCTTTGGTGGGGCGAACAGCTCGGCCGTCACGCCCCTGACTCCGCGACACCCGGTCGGCGGCCACGTCTTCTCGTCCCGGACCGTTTCGTAGAACTTGCGGTTGACCGCGTCGAGGTACTTCACGTAAAACCGGTCGGCGATGAGGGCGAGCGGCTCCATCTCGTCAGCCCTACGCGCCGCGGCCATCAGGCGCCAGTGGGCAAGGTCGATGCCGTGCCAGTCGGTCTCATAGCGATCGACCATCTCCTCGGCGCGCCGGCAGGCCGAGGCGATGTTGACCGCTGTGACCACCGCGATGACCAAATCCGCCAGGTCCGCGGTGAGCTGCCATCCGGGCAGGTCACCGGTGTGCATGGCCCAGAACCCCTTGGATTCCTCGACTGTCTCTTCGCGGTGGGCCTGGAGAAACACCTGCAGTCCTGCCTCGCTCGTTCCCTGCGCCGCCAGGGCATCGCGGAAAAAGTCCCAGCGCTGCGCGGCCAGGCTCAGCAGAGCTTGTGGGCGACCCGCTCCCAGACGCGCCCATGCCCGCAGATCCAAGGTCCCCTCGATCGCGCGAGACCATCGCCCGAATGTCTCGAAATAGTCGCGATGCTGCATCCATCGGCGAAGGAACTCTCGAAGGGCTGGCCTTCGCGGCTCAGGCGGGAGCTTCGACACGAACGGGAAGTCCGCCGGCTCACCGGTTGCATCGAAAACCTCCAACGCGACCAGAGAAACCACGAGCGATTCGGCCCACGTTCGCGGATCGGCAGGCAAGTCGGCCGTGTCTCGGTAACGCGCAGCGATCTGGGAGCAAAGCTCGGCGGCGATTCCCGCTTGAGACAGGACTTCCCACTCGTCCTTCGGATCGGCCAGGAAACGGAGGAGGCGGTCCTCAACGTTGCCGACGATGCTCTCCTCGATCACCGCGAGCGAGAGCGCGCGCGACCGCCAGAAGTCCTCGCTCTCCGTAATGCGAGCTCGCAGGTACTTGGCCAGCGCAGACTCAGCGCCACCGCGCCAGAGCTGGTCCTGCTCAGCCCGCCCTGTGGGTAGGGGCACGCCGTGTTTCTTCAGGAAACCGAAAAGAGTCGGCGGCTTGCCCTCGATCAGCCACTCAAGGCCGACGAAACGGTACTCGAGCAGGCAGTCGAGGCGCAGCGCCGCCACGGAGTGATTGGTGAGGCTCTCTCTGGCAAACGGCAACCAGATCACGACCCGCTTGCCAGCGCCCGGCCCCATCTCGGCCGCCCACTTGAGCCACAGCGGCCCGTGGAAAGCCTCGAGATCAAGGAGCAGTAGGACCACACCATCCTGCTGGAGTCGTTGCTCGACCTGGCCCAAAACCTGCGAGAACTCACCCTTCGAGTCGAACCACAGCGCCACGCGCGCTCGTGGATCGCGCTCGAACAACGCCAGGAAGTCGGCGGCTAGCCAGTCGAGCGGGGTCATCCCCGATCCTCCCCGGTCACGGTTACCCCGCAGACGCGGCGAATCTCATCGATGATGGCGCGCTCGCGAGCGCGCTCAAAGCGTTCAAGCAGCGGCCTTGCGGCGTCGTTCTCGAGGGCCTCGGTGCCCTCGCGCATCGGACTTATGACTTGCGGAGTGATGAAGTGTGGTGCGAGCAACGACTCCCCCGGGCCGGCGGGGAAGATTACGGGGTCTTCCAGGTACGCCGCCGGCGCACGGTCCTTGATTCGGTTATTGGTTTCATCGCTAATGAGCGTCCGATTGGCGATTGAGTTCACGAGGTTCTTCTGACTGACGCCTCGCTTCCTGAGGTACGCCTGCGGAAAAATGTGGTGGTCCTGCAGGGCCTGGAGGCGAATGTCCTCCCCGCGCCCCCAATCTCGCGCTCCACGCAGCGCGAGGAGACAGAACACGCCGCTGTAGACCGCGCTCGCAAAGCTCGCGGCATCCCGGATCGTGTAGCCGTCGGTGCCGATACGAGCGCGGGCCTCCACAAAGACAGCCGGCTCATCCGCCTTACCAGCCCAGCGGCCCGTGAGGTCGGCATAGTCCTTGCGCGACTTGCTCTCGACAGCGCTCGAGTACCGCTCAAGGAACACATTGCTCCAGTACCAGCGGCGCAGATCGGCCCGTGCCCCCTCGCCCAGGCTCCGATCCTCAATCTCTGCGCGTAGAGCGGCCAGCACGGGAATCAGGCCGAACCCGGGAAGCCACTTACGGTCGAAGACACCAAAACCATCCGTCCCAACAAGGGTCAGCAGCTCCAGGGCACGATCCATGGCGCGGGCCGCTCGGCGCCAGTCGCGCTCAAACTCGGCAGGTTGAAGATCGATCAAGATCCTGGGCTTGGGATCCAGGCCCCGGAGCAGCGCCAGGGTCCGTAGAATCAGCACGCCAAACTTGTTGGTGTCGGCCTTACCTTCGGACCACTCGGCAAGACGTAGATGCTCCTCGCACGACTCCTCCCACAGCGACCGTAGGCGGATCCCGTGGCGGTACAGCCTCGCGCCAAGCAGGTCGTAGACCGACAGCTCAACGCCTGTCGAGTTGAGCTTCTCGAAGATGGCGCACACCCGCCCGATCCCGTCGGATTGCTTGTCGTCGACCGCCGGAAGTTCAACCACTGGCGCCTCGAAGCTCTGAAACCCCGTCACCGCCTTGGTCCACACACTCCTCCACTGGGCGCGAAAAGCCTCGTGGTTCTCGGGTTCGTGCACCTTCAAAAAGTCGTCAAGGCCGTCGCGCCACGCCAGGAAGTCGTCCTGCCTTAGAAGCCTTGTGCAGGGCAAGATGCGCCGCTGGTATTGGACCTCGTCCTGGTCCAGCCCGTCGAGCTCGCGTTTGGAGCGGTCGAAGACCACCTCGTCGTTGTAGATATCTTCCAGGAGCAACCCCAGGTCGAGGAAAAACCAGCGCCGCTGGCTGGTGTCCTTGAGCTTGAGGTCAGGGGCGGTGAGAGCGTACAACATCGCCGTGAGCCGCTGCTGCCCGTCGAGGACAAGGCGCTCCGGCCGCGGCTCGGCGTACAGCGGCTTTGCACCCCGCAGGAACGCTGGTGCGAAGGGCGGATCTTGCGGATCGGTTCGCAGCAGCAGGAGTGACCCTATGTAGTAGCTGCGGACAACCGACCGGATGAGGTCGGCAACTCCCTCCCGGGTCCACACGAAGTCCCGCTGGAACTCCGGCAGGCAGAGCTTGCCCTCATGGGCCTGCTCGACGAGGCCAACCAACTTGCGTTTGTCGGGGAAGATCTCCATCAGTGGCGTCCCTCCGGGGCGAGAAGCAAGGCGAGGTCCTTCTTGGCGAGGACATCGGCGGCGAGCAGGCCGAGGCGCTGAACTGGAGCGATGTTGACGCGCACGCCGTCGTTGATATCGGGGTCCCAGCCCACGGGTTGCTCATCGGGCTTCTTCCAGGGACACCAGAGGCGCGCCTCGCAGTCGCGGCCCTCGAGCAGCCGCCCGAGATTGGCCTCGAAGGCCTCGACGTCGGCCACCCTGGTCTCCAGGTCGGCGATTCTCGCCAGCGTCTGGCGGTCGGAAAGGGCGGTCTGGACCGCCGCGGCAGACTGTTGTCGGAGGTCGTCCAGCGCCTGTCGCACGTAGCGGGAGCGAAGGAGCTGGAGCCGGTTCCGGTCGAACTTATGGTAGTAGGCGATGACCTGAAACGTGCCGCGCGGACTCGAGAGGTGCCAGGCAATCGGTCGCTTCTTGAACTGCGAGACGTGGCGCTTGAAGAAGTCCCGCTCGAACCAGCGCGCTGGCGTTGTTGGCGTCTGCTTACCCCAATCGTCGCCCGGTTTCCAGCCGAGGGTCTGGCCCGCCTCAAGCTCCACTGCGTTTCCGCGGTCGGCCCCAAACTCGGCGTCAAGGAACCTACTGAAACGGGCGGCGAGCGTTTCCTCGCCGGTGCCGCCGGTGAGCGGGATGATGCCGTCCTCGTCGATCCACTCCGGGTCGATGAACAGCTTGCCGTCCATCTTCTCGTACTGGTCCTGCATCGGCCAGCGGTGGCCGAGCATGCTCAGGAGCCTAGCCATGAAATAGTCCTCGTATTGGTGCTTCAGCTCTCGAGGACAGACGACACCTTTCTCGCGGCAAAGCTCATCGAGGAGCCAGTAGACGGAGATCGGGTGAATCTCTAGCTTCTGAGAGAGCTCCTCGAGGAGAGTTTCCGAGGGGATTGGGAGACACTCTTCAGCCGCGGAATCGCTGGGGTCTTCATCGCGTGCGCCATCGCCCCCGCTGTCCATCTGGCCCTCCCGCACGCCGGGGCCAGCCATGTAGTACCCACAGAGCCGCTCCCTTAGCGCCTCTAGATCCCTGGAGGGGAGGTCGATGCGCTTGAGAGCCTTGAGGTGTTTGCCAAAATACCCGTTCAGCTCCACTGTGGCGGCCAATCGCGGTGGTAATTCCGGAAGCGCGTCGTAGTGGGCAAGCAGAGGGTGCCAGCCCGCCGGGGTCCCTGTCTCGGCGAGGACAACAGCGGCGTCGTCATTGCGCAATCCATACTCATCGAAGACCAGGCGCTCGCAAAGCCCTTCGAGCGAATGCAGCACGGCGGTCAAGCGGCACCGCGCGACGGAATCGTGGACTCCGACGCGTGCTGCCGCGCGGGTGAGGTCTAGGCGGTGAGCAACACCCGCGAAGTCCCTACTCTCCGTACGCCAGCCCTCGTAGGTACGCCGCAGTGCAACAATGGCTCTGGTTGCAACTCGGAGACCATCGTCATGGGGGGCGTTGAGTGGTGGAACAGGCAGCGCTTGAACATCGCCACTCGTGTACGATGTAGTTGACGCGACAAAGCGCAGAAGATAGGTCGCCAAGCGGCTGTTCAGGATTGCTAGGACCCACTCCCGGAGAGCTGGCGCAACATCAAGGTAGCGGCTTGTGTCGAGGAACACGAAGCCGGGAGGTAGGTATTTCGCGTAAATCCGCCTACTGCTGAGCTTCGAAAACGTCAGGCCTTCTTGGCGATAGTACTGTGTATTCTGAGGCCGAGATCGTAGCTTACCACGATCATCAACGAACTTCCGCAGTTGTTGACCGTCAGCTCCCCATAGGACCGCGTAGGATGGCGAAGTGTAGTAACTCCGAGAGTCGCCACCTGCCATGCAGGGCACCCACCCCGGAGGTGAAGGCTCATAGTCACGCACCTCCCACCAGTAGCGGAGCCACCGCGGATTGTCGCCTGTGGCGAGGCCTGCACGAGCCGACGCGAACTGACCGAGGTTGGTGGGAGACGCTAAGAGGGCAAGCAGACCGTCCGTCGCCCAGTAGCACAGGGCTGCACGAGGGAGTGCGGCCAAGGTCTTCTGTAAGCGACGGAACCTCAAGGGCGACTCATCTTCCCTGAGTACTGCAAGGAGCGTACTAGCTTTGTCAGGGGCGTTCGTCAGCCTAAGGAACGACGAGTCGCCGTGGGACTCGCCACGGGTGCTGACGAAGAGTGACGTAGTGACCATCTCACCCTGAATCTCCTCGAAAGCGCCCGGCCCAAGATCGGCAAGGACGTTCATCGAAGAAACGCTGAAGAAGCTGCGTCTTGCTGCTTCGTAGGTCGTCGTGAACCAGAACACTCTCTGGATGACCATGGCCTGCCGGCCACCTTCGGCGCAGAGATGATGTGAGCGGTCCACAAACGCGGCAAAAAGGTCCCCCGAGAAATCGGAATACTGATCTTCAAGAAAGGCCCGCAGAACTGGACCAAAAGCTAGGGCTCCCACATACGGCGGATTAGTGCACACCACGTCGTATCGGGCCGACAATGTATCGACGAGGTCCAGTCCCTTCTGCCCCTCAGCCCCGAACAACCGGTGACCGACGTCGTGGGTTTGGGCCTCGGCCTTAAACGCCTCCCGCAGGTCACTCAGAAGCTCGTTCCGAAACATCTCCCAGTCCATCGGGGCCTCGAACAGCGGTGACACCAACCTCTCTCGCCTCGCGACCTCCTGTACTGCCGCAGCCAGCTCCTCCTCGACCCGTATCAGCGAGCCCAGCTCGCGTACGTTCTGCAGTGACCGCCAGAGGGTTCGGATGGCCTCCTGGATGAGCGGCCGGTCGGCGTGCTTGGTGAGGAGCTGCTCGTAGGCCTCGCCCTCGGCGAGGATGCAGTCGGCTACAACAAGGTTGAGGGTCGGTGGCCCGGACAGGCCTGCCTCCCGCGCCTTGAGCCATAGCGCCAGCGCCGAAATCTGGACCGAGCGCGGGTCGATATCGATGCCGTGGAGATTCTCGGAGAGGATGGTCGCCGCGACCTCGTGCTCCGGAACCGCCCACTCGGCCGGGACCTTGCCCTCGGCGGCGAGCCGGCGCTCCTCCGCATAGAGGTGCCGGAAGATGTCAAAGGCCACGACCAGGAAGTGCCCACTCCCCTCGGCAGGGTCGAGCAGGCGCCACTGTCTCACTGGTTTCGGAGGCCGAGTGTACGGCGTCGCCGGCTTGACATAGTACGGCCACGAGGCGGCCAGGGCCGAGTCGGGGTACATCTCCATCCAGAGCGCGCCAAGGCTGTTCTGGAGGAGGAAATCGACCATGTAGCGCTCGGTGTAGAGCGAGGTCCGTGGGATGATGTCGGGCCACCCGGTCTTCTTCTTCTTGGTCCGCTCTTCTTCGAGGACCCGCGCCTTCTCGTCGGTCTGGAAGTACTGGTAGACCCAGCCCAGGGTCTCGTCGGCCCGGAACACGTCCTCATTGAGTGTGTTCAGCGCGTCGACCGTGTCGCGCAGCGCCTTGTACGACGGCCACACCTGCGCGTAGGGGTCGCCTGGGTCGAAGAGGATCTTGATCTGCTCGCTGACCGCGGCGCAGGCCAGCGTGAGGCCCTCTCGCCACAACCGCTCCTCGGAGTCCTCGCCGTACCGGTACTGCTCCTCGCGGTCGCGGAGCGTCCACAGCCACTTCGGCCGGTCGCCGAACTCCGGGCGGCAGGTCACAGCCTCGGTCGGCTCGCCGCCGACCACGAGGTGGTCGCGCAGCTCGAGACACTTGAGCCCGACCAGGCGGTTGAGGTGGGTGTACACCGCCTCGCGGAGCACGGACTCGACCGCGGAGGCGAAGGTCCGGGCTGCACCCCGCTCCTTGGCAAGCACGCCATCCAACAGCTCACGGGCCTTGAGCTCGTCGGGCGATAGGTACGACAGGGTCGATGGGTCAATGGGCGCCGGCTTTGTACCGTCGATCCCGAGCCTGCGCAACTGTTTTCCGAGATCCGCCTCGAGCAACCGCCGCAGCTCGAGAATCGTGGCCTTCAGGGCTTTCTTGTCGTCGTCAGCGAGCTGCACGGCAGCGTGAACCTGTGCCGGATGGTCCATCCTCAGACCTCCAGCCGAACATCGACACCGTCATCAAAGCTCTTCCTGATCTCGATGGCGAGGTCCTGCCAGAACTGGTCGAACTCGGCCTGGCTCGAGAAGCTCTTGCCGGCCAGCTTGTTCCTGAGAGATAGGTGTACGGTCTTCCGGCGGGGTTTACGCGACTGGTCAGGCGTGGTTGGAGCCTCGGCCTGCTGGCGCTCCAACTCCTCCTCACATCCCGCGAGGATGGCGTCCCGGTATCCTGCCAGCGCCATCCTCAGCGTGTTGAACTCGCTGATCTTGCGAATGCTGGACACGTTGGCCAGGTCGGCAGCGGTGTTGAGCGGGGGCAGTTCCGCTAGTGCGAGAGGCGCCCCAGGGCTGAAGTGCCTGGCGAGGAGAGCGGAGCGTCTGCCGTCCTCCAGCTTTCCGAAGGCCTCGCCGGAGGTCACATCGTTCTTGAGTGCCGCCACTGCTTGGGCGCAGCTCTCATGCGCCTGGCGGTAGAGTTCTCGGTAGCGATCCGCGAGTCCTACAGCTGCATTCTGCAGGACGGGCCACTTCGCCATGACTTCGCGCGATGTGAGGATGGCGTCGAACTCGGCGAGATGGGCCCTCGCCGTCTCTCCCGTCTGCTCAGCGAACACCTCGGGACACGCCCTCACGTACTCGACCAGGCGGGCGTAGTCGCGGAATGCGCTGTCCCTGTGGTGCTCCACGAACTGCGAGTAGGCTGCGAGGAAGGCCCCCACCTCTTTCCACGCGTCCTTGCTGGCGACGAAGGCGCGCACGCAGGCCACAGGGTCCCTCTGCGAGGCCGCCGGTTGGGTCACGGGTTCGACCCGCAGGTACGTTTCTGGGAGCGGCAGGCCCAGGTCCCTTACGCGCTGGGCGACGCGGCCGGCCTCGGCGACGAACCTGTCGGAACAGGCCCGGATGCGAGCAGCAAGACCGTGCGCGGTGTCTGGGACGCTGACCTCGCCGAGGTTGATGAGTACCTGCTTCGCCTCTGCAACCTCGGGGGGCGTGAGACCGCCCACGGTAGGAATGAAGCGGGCCCGGCGGAACTTCTGTCCACCGGTGAAGATGGCTTCAAGACCCGGCGCGCCGATTTCGAAGATAGGCTGGTCCGAGTCCGGGGTCTCAAGGTGCACCGCGTCACCCCGGAGCATCGCTGCAAGGACCAGTCGAATCAGGGCCTCGGGCCATCCGAACGGAATGCGCTCGAAGTATTCGACGATGGCCTTCCCGTCAAGGTCGAGGTCTTCGTCGCGCCGGCGCGCAAGCTCCTCGAAGAGCGCTTCGACAAGCGGGTTTGACCGCACTAGGTTCCCCTGGGTGTCGAACAGACCAAGCTCGGGGTCAAGCCGATCGACGTTCTTGATGTTCGTCTTGAGGTACGAAGGAGTGTTGCGTTCGTCGAAGATACGGTCTGCCGGAGCGAAGCGCTGAAACAGGTTTCCGGCGACGCTGCCGACGAACTCGCCGGCGATCCCCCTGAGGTCCTTGGCCCCGGACAGCGTGGCGTCCTCCCCGGAGTAAAGCAGCCGCCCCCGCTTGAGGCAGCTCTCCAGAGAGCTCGCGACGATACCCTCCAGGCTTGTGCGCTCCCTTTCCTTTTCCTTGAGGAGCCTGAGCGTCTCGTCACTCCGGTCGCTGCGCCAATTCTTCTGCTCGGGGACCTTCTCCAGCGCCTCGATTCGCTTGAGCCTATCCACGAGGCTAGGCTCGTCGCTGGAGATCCACCACAGAGTCCGTCCTTTGGTGCCCTGGGCGGTGTTCTCCCTTTCGATGGCTGGGAGATCGGGGCTTGCCAGTGGACTGTAGAGCTTGACGATCATCTCGCCGCTGTTGGTTACCACGTCGTCGTCCGCGTGTAAGGCAAACGGGACCTGGCTGGACTTCCCAAGCTGAACCTTGTAGTAGCCAAGCTTCGCAGCGGTGAGCACTCGTTCCTTCAGGATTCGCACGGCTACGCGTTTGGCGACTCCAACACCGTAGTCGCTGATCTCGTCAGCGATTGCCTCCTCGAGGCCGCGTTCCTTTTCGCTGAGGTAGCGGTACTGGCCGCTCGCTTCGTCGAGGCCGACGTAGCCACCCTTCTGGAGCAACTTGAGGGTGTCTTGAACGTCTCCGCGAAGGGCCGCAAGATCGACCTCCAAGGCACCCGCCAACACCCTCGCCAACACCTCAGCGGTACGGGGCACCCACTCGACCCGCGATACCAGCCAGAGGGCTTTGAGGACCTTTGACGGTGCGAGTTTCCAACCTTGGACGCGGGCGTCCGACTCCCGGATCGCCTTGATGCCTGTGGTGCCGAGGTAGTCGGCGGAGGAGAGCTCGTCGGTGACCTGGTCGAAGGCGAGGTCCAGCGACGCGATGGAACCAAGCGGAGCGCCTGCCAGGGTCCTGAGCGCCCCGTAGGCAAGGCCGATCATGCTTCGTTCGGCGCCTGAGAGCTTGAAGCCCCGCATGCCGTTGAAGAGCTCCTGGAGCAAGGGCACCGTATAGGGAAGGAACGGGTAGCTCTGAGTGAAGGACTCCTTCGAGACGGTCGCAAGGTTCCGTTCAAGCCGCAGGTCGCAAAGGTCCACGATCGAACCCTCGTGGCTGGAGTAGATGGCGTCGAGGGCAGGAAGCTTGTCCTCGCGCTTGCGCAGCAGGCGATCCTGCACGACCCGGCGGACATCTTCGCTGGTCAAAGGGATACGGGTGGAGAAACGCGCCTCCAGCTTCCCGAGCTGGCTCAGCTTCAGGCCACTCCGGTCGACAACTTGGTCGAGCGCTTCCTGAGCGGTGCATAGGAACCAAATTCGTCCTCCCGCTCGGCTACCGCCCTGCTCGATGATTGCCTGCAGCTCGTGGATGCGCTCGGCCTTGTCGGCGATGAACTGGCCCATTTCATCGATGACGAAGACCACGTGCGGCTCGCGGGGCTTGGTCTCCTGCTCGCGCCCCTTGAGATAAGCAGCTAGCTCGTCCACCAGCACCTCTGGGGAAATGCGCGAGTGGTCGCGCTGGTACGCCTCAATCGTGGAGGCTGCACTCTCGGTTGTCCGGCCCGTGGCTGTAGCGAGCGCCGAATTTATCTCGTCAAGGTAGTAGCCGTGTTCCGGTCGGTCCTGGGACCATTCCCGTTTGGTTTGGTCGCGGTAGGCGGCAACGAAGTCGTCGTAGCGCTCCTCTACCTGGAGCTTGCGTTCCAGTCGCGCAAGCCAGATCGTCGACGACAGGCCGAGACTCTCGTAGAAGCTGCGCAGGCATGCCTCCGTGATGGACTCCGGGTTGGCCTGGTCCTGTTTCGACTTGATCTCGAAGGCAATTGTCTTGCACCACGCATTGTTGCGAATCTCGGCAATCGAAGCCTTGAGGTCCATCGCGTTGGCAAGAGTTGGGTCGTCGAGGTGGAGCGCAAAGACATCGATGGCACGTCGATTACCTTTGGGGTCAACGACGTCGTTCTCGAGAAGGTAGCCGAGGACCTTCGCGACATGGCTCTTGCCGCTGCCGAAGAAACCCCAGATCCACACGGCCATGCCGTCGCCCCCGCGGCCGCCTCGAATTCTGGCGCGCAGGCTCTCGGTGAAGGCGTCAAAGAACTTCCTCAGTTCCCCGGAAAGCGAGTCGGTGATGACGAACTGCTTGAGATCTTCGAGGAGGCTCGCCTTGTCGTAGACCTTCACGACCGCCTCGATCTTCTGAGCGAGGTCACGAGCGATGACGTCCCGAACGGTGATGGTCTTGTCTTTCATTTCACACCCTCGACGCGCGGTAGTTGTAGCCGTCGGCCGCCCCGAGAAAGTGGAGCGCTGGGCCGTCTTCGGAGCCTGGGAACGGGATGACCAACGTGTTGGGGACCAAGTTCTCAATCTCCTCCAGAAGAGCAGAGAAGCTCATCCAGGGGTAGAGCGAGGCTGTATGGAGACAGCACAAGACCGCGCCGGGTGCACTCGCCGCGGCCTCTCGAATGCGGTGGCTGCACCCGCGCTGGACCATGCCGGCCAGGTTCTGGCGTGCGTCCCGCGCACCCTGCGCGTCCAGCTTCAGCGCCTTTTCGATCAATCCCTTCGAGGCGAGGACCTCGAAGGGCAGGGTGCGGAGATCAATCTCCAGGAGATCGACCGAATGGGCGCGCAATTCCCTGATCAGATCGAGGTAGCCGTCCCTGAAGTCCAGCTCCTCCTCGGGAGGGTAGACGACGAGGATGGCGCCATGTGAATGCTGGTCCTCGACGAGCCGGACCCTCAGCGCGTCTAGTTTCTCCCTGGAGATGCTCATGAACGGTCGCTCCCTTCAGGTAGGGTGAGTCTGACGACGCCCCCTTGGCTGTCGAACCCAATGACACCCGCAGAGGCGAGTTCACCCAGAGCGTCCAAGACATCCTGGATGCGCAGACCCATGGCAGCAAAAAGGGGGTGCTCGGGAACCTTGGTGGTGGCTTCACCGCTGCTCACGAGCATGCGGGTGGCCATGAGAATCGCGCTCGGCGGGACGAACGGTCGGCGGAGCTGCTTGACGCGGGCTCCTGTTGCGAAGCCGCAATCTCGCAGGAGGCCAAGATAATGCTGGGCCATGCTTTCTCTCGTCGAGTCGGCCCAGCGCCGGGCTTCGGGATTCTGGTGAGCAAGAGCCTCGAGGTGGCTCTCGACGTCGCCGGTCTCGACCCGCCAGGGGAGTGTCTCCAACCTGCGAGCAAGCCAACCCAATCCTAGATCGAAGGCGAGGCCGTCATTCCAGAGGTAGCCAACGTAGGCCAGCGCTGGTAGCTCCACCTCGTCAGCACGCTGCTGTAGGGCGTTCACAAGAAGGGCAGCGAACCGCGGCTTGCCGTTCGGGAAATACCGTTCAGCGAGCTTTCTGAAGACCTTCTCGCGCGCGCCGACGGTGCGTCGCATGAGCACGTTCTGGTCGAGGACGGCACGCCGTGCATCCGCACGCGCAGCGCCCGGGGTGACGAACGGCAGGGTTGCGCGCAGCTCCTGCAGCATGGCCCCCTGCGAGGCCAACCTGGACGACAGTTCATCGCTTCGTGGTTCAACGCCCATCGACCATCCTCGGCCGTCTTCCGGCGCTCGAGTTCATATAATGACACCTCTGGGACCCCAGCGGTACGTCGGTGGCGGTGCTGAAACGGACTCCGTGCTAGGTGAAAGCGGCGGTGGAAAACTGTACCCCTGAGGCGGCCGGGTGGATCGACCGTGGCGGTCGAAAAGTGGACCGGCCGTCAGCCTTCGGATCGGGGGGATCACCTGATGGAAGGCTGGGGG
>Ga0182021_10001453_pt1 | contig 27124 bp, 31 predicted proteins | sample 612E3MmetaG_FD_120493 | JGI IMG/M metagenome (GOLD analysis project Ga0182021, IMG submission 120493) | Permafrost microbial communities from Stordalen Mire, Sweden - 612E3M metaG (Illumina Assembly) | ecosystem: Environmental > Terrestrial > Soil > Wetlands > Permafrost | place: Sweden...
ACAGTATTAAGGGTTCTACAGCAGTCGGGTCACCTATCATACCCAAAGAATCGGCAGCATGAACTCCCACATTCCATTTATCTTCTTTTAAAATCTTTATTAATGGCCAAACAGCTCTTTTATCACCTATAACTCCTAATGCAGTTGCAGAATTAGATCGAACATCCATACTATTGTCTTCCAACGATTCAAGAAGACCATCAACTGCATTTTGATCTTTAAGTCTTCCAAGAGCCCTTGCAGCATCACATCGGATGTTCTCATCTCCTTTTTTAAGAGCGTTAAGTATACCCTTCACATTATGATCTATTTCAAGTTTTTTAAGATCAATCTTTTGTACTCCGTCAAAAATACTCATATTTCCACCATTAAATGTCATAAATTTTGTTAAAAAAAATTGATAGCCATAACAAGTTATTAAGAATAATATTAATTTGATATTGATTATTTACATTTATTAAGAATATTTTAGGTTTTCATAAATAAAAATCTTGTGTAGGATATTATAAATTAGTTGATTAATTAATGATTTCAATAATGAATTTATAAATGATAATTAAAAATAAATTAACGAATAGTAACTAGTAAATTTTAGTTTATATTATCTATGTATTTAGTATATCATATAATGTGTAAATATTAGTGCCAGTACTTTTAAACAGATATTCATGAAATTTTTATCAGAAAAGAATCCTGATCAACTTCGCACATTTGAGATCATTAACGAAGGACTTTTAAAGAAAGCGTTCATTGTATTAATGGCTTGCTGTAGGGTTACGTATGAAGGAAGAGCAAGGAGTAAGCTTGGATATGGCGATAGAATGATAATAATCAAATCCGATGGATCTTTCATGATTCACCAGGATCGAAATTTAGAACCTGTTAACTGGCAGCCCCCAAAATCTCAATGTAAGGCCAGTTTGAAGAGGGGAGTCATCTACCTCGAAGGAAGCAAGAGAAACCCCCCTGAAAGGTTGGAGGTTGAGATAATTGATACTTACCTGGCATCCTATTTCAATGGCTTAGATTTTAATAACCTTGAATTGACAGGATACGAAGAAAACATGAGGAAAATGGTGTTTGAAAACCCTGAAATAATAGAAAAAGGATTCAGGCCTTCCAGCAGGGAGTATTCTACACCTAATGGGTTTATAGATGTTCTGGGTAAGGATAAAGAAGGAAATTTAGTGATTCTGGAACTTAAAAGTAGACGTGCAGGTATTAATGCGGTTAAACAATTAAAAAAGTATATTGACTGTTTTTCGGATCATAAAGAACTAGTTCGTGGAATTTTGGTAGCGCCATCTGTCACTGACGAAGCATCTGAGCTTTTAGAAGAAAATAAACTTGAATTTAAATCTTTAGAGCCTCCAAGAGAATTTGGAGCCCATAAAAATTTAACATTGGACTTTTTCAGTGGATAATAAAAATAAAAAAAACAGTTCATTCCACAGAATAAATTTTATTCAAGTATTAATAATTAATTTGTTGTATGTTCTAATGTTATATATTAAAAAATCAATATTAATACTATGACAAATTACAATGGAAAACTCGTTGAACTACCAAAAGAGGGTAAGGCCATTGTTGTTACGGATCTGCATGGAAATTTTGATGATTACAAAAGGTATATGGAAATTTGGGAAAAATATAAGAGTAATAACTTTCAATTTATTCTTACTGGAGATTTTATACATGCTATGGGAATAAAAGACGATAAATCCATAGATATTTTAGAGTCTGTGAAATATAATTGGGAAAACAGTGAGAATTTCCATATACTTTTGGGTAACCATGAATGGTCTACTATATCAAGTGTATCAGTTTACAAGGGGGGTCTTAATCAGTCAAAATATTTTGAAGGACTTTTAAAGGAAAGATTCGGGGATCAATGGAGTAAAAAGTTAGAAGAGTACCAAAATTTCTTTAAAAAACTTCCAATTGCCGTTAAAACAGATAATAAAGTTTTTATTAGTCATGGAGGACCACCTAGAAATATTAAAAGTATTGATGAGATAATTAACATTGCAGATGAGGGTTATCTGAGAAATGATAGACTATCCCAGATCCTATGGAACAGGGAAGAAGATTTCTCAGAAAATGATTTGAAGACATTTCTAAGGACAGTTGGATGCAAAGCAATGATCGTTGGTCACACACCTGTTGACGGTGTAAAATTGCTTTATGAGAAACAAGTGATAGTTTCATCAAGTTACACTACCGGAAAAAAGGCTTATGTAATCCTTGATCTTGAAAAAAAAATTAAAGATGCAAAGGATATTCTTAATATGGTAATCAAACTGCATTGGTACAGTTAATTAAGGTTTTAATGGTAATTAAAAAATCATTTGTTTTTTTCAGTATACTTTATTTTAAGAGTCTTTCCAACTAGTATTTCATCACCTGAATTTAAAAGCTCTTTATTGGAACCTTCCATTTCCACTCCATTTAGCGTTGTGCCATTTTTAGTTTTCATATCCTGAATATAAAAACCACTGGGTTCTTTAGTAATTTTAAAATGGTTTTTACCTATGAAAAGAAGTTTATCTGTTGATATAACACCTACAAAATCCTCTCTACCAATAATTCTTTCGGCCCCATCAACTATGATGTTGTTATTGTTTGGTAAAATAAGCTGTGCATATGAAACATTATTCGTAGGCTTGTGGGTTACAGTAGTCTTTAAAATCTTTGATTGTGGTGAATATCTTTTATATAAGAAATCTATTATTAATCCTACCACAATGGCCATTATAATGGCTAAGACAAGGTCTATAAACATAATCTGTACCCATCCAAATACCACTTTAGAACCGAAAAAAATTAAGGCTAAAACTATTCCTAAAGCAGCAATCAGAAGAATAATGGCTGATACTCTAGTTAAATTCATTTTAACCAACTTATTTTATATATTTTAGAAATCAAATCATCTTTCTATTATTTACTACCAATGAAACTATTATTAACCATTATTAATAATATTGTTTGCTATAATAACTAAATAGAAAAGTTTATATTATGAAAATTTATTTAAGAAATAGATGGATACCCTTTTGATTGGTTCAATGTTAAATCATTTTTTTATCAAGATTGAAATAATTAAAATAAAAATATTTTGATATCTTACAATAGTAAATTTTAGAAAAATTTTACGATATTATAAAATAATTGTCCATGAAGGTGTAATGATGTTAAAAACTTCATGTCCTTAATCGATTTAATATTTGCACAATCAACACAATATGCTACTAGTAAAATAATTCTTTTTGAAATGAAGGGTCTATCCATTAAGATTTATCATCTTAAATTGTGTTCATTTTTAACTTATTTTTGATAAAAAAAATTAGGAGCAAAAATGTAGCAAGTATTTATCAAATAAGGGATATTAGTTCAGCAAGCTGTTCAAGGTTTCTCACCTCAAAAAATTCAGCACCGGAATCTTCGTAGTGTGAAACACAACTATCGACTACATTCCATTTATTGCGTGGTTCAGGATTTAATATAAGAACTTTTTTGGATTTATCAACAATATGATCCATGCTGCTGGCACTCAATGGTATTTTACCAGATTTAGGACCAGCCCAATCCCTGCAGTCACTTAATATTAGGACATATGATTTGTTGTTAAGATCGGCCTGTTCTTTGAAGCTTTCAAATGAACGGTGCATATTGGATGTACCGTGTATCATCATATTTTTCTGCCTTATATCTCTCACCTTTATAAAAGCATCGAGTAGGTTAGGTTCTTCAAGTGCAGAGGTAGTTTCAACGGTTTTATTATCAAATTCAAAAGTTTTAGCTTTTTTAAATGAGTTTTGTGCAGCATAAACCATAAGAAAAAACCAATTACTTATCCAGTCACAAGATCCGCTGACATCGTTCAGAAAGAAGTGATTACTTTTTTTAATTCTAGGTTTGCTTTTAACAATTTCAAGAAGTGTATTTCCATATTTAAGGTTTTTTCTAAGGGTTTTACGGATGTCTGGCCGCATATTTTTGGCTTGTTTTCGTCTTCTGACCCTTTTATTTGCAATTTTTTTTCCAAGCTTCTGACAGAGGTCCACAAGCTCGGGTTCAAATGTAGTAAGGTGGTTAATATCCTTCTTAAGCAGTTCAGATTCATCCATTTCATGATTGATATATTCATCAAGGGGAGGTCTGTAATCAGTAACATCTGATTCAGATATTTGTGCATTAAATTTCTGAGGGTTGAGTATCTTAAAAGAATAGTTGTAGCCATTTAAAAATCTTTTATTTTTATTACTTTTGGTGCTAGGAGGACCTTCTTTACCATCAGATTCTCCTTCATCTTCATCAACGCCTTCAAAGACAGATTTAAAGATTTTATCAAATTTAGTGCGCTGCTGATTATCTTTGACATAAACAGATGCAAGTGCATCGTTTAAACTATTTTCATCGTTTTTAAATAGTTTAAAAGTCTTTACTGCAGTTTGGGTACTCCTTAAGCTGGCAGGTATATTGTTCTCTCTAAGAAGTCTTGAAAATTTAACAATTTCTTCCATTTTATTTCACTAAAAATTTTACTTTACAAACTTCTTTAAAACCTTTTTTTTGTCTGATTCACCTTTTAAAACCACAGAAACTGTTTTTTTGAAGGATTCGTCATCAAGTTCTTTAATGTTAAATGTTAGGAGTGTTTTCACCCAATCAACTGTTGCCCTGATTGATGGTTTTTTATGTAGGTTCATTTCCCTGAACTTATGGATCATGGTAACAACACTTTCAACTAGTACAAAGGATGCATATGGAACTGTGGATTTTACAATTTCAACTTCCCTTTCAAATGATGGATAATCAATGTAAAGGAAAAGACATCGATCTTTAGTTTCATCTAAAAGTTTTCTCTGAGAATTTGAGGTCAAAATAACCATCAAATCGTTTTGAAGTGTGAAAGTTCCAAGGTCGTTGACTGTGATCTGTCCCTCTCCTAGAGCTTGAAGAAGAAAACTTTCCACCTCTTCATCTGCTTTGTCTATTTCATCAATCAAAATAACTGAGGGATTTCTATTCATAAAACTCTGTAATAGAGGTCTTTTTATGAAGAATTCCTCGTTAAATATGTCCTGATCAACTTCTTTTATTCTAGACATCTCAAGGTGAAGGAGCTGTTTTTGATAGTTCCATTCGCCAATGATCTGCTCGAAGGTTATGCCCTCGTAGCACTGTATCCTAAAAAAATCCATATTAAAAGCTCGGCTTACAGCCTTTGAAAGTTCAGTTTTACCCACACCAGGAGGACCTTCAACAAGAACTGGTTTCTTAAGTTTAAATGCCAGAAAAAGTGTTGTAACTGTGTTGTTGTCAGGAATATAATGATTTTTTATCAAGTTTTCTTGAAGTGATTCCATGTTGAGTTCATGGTCTGTCATGATGTTTAAGATATCGTCCAAAGAATATAAATTTTGCTTAAGATAAAAAAATTATTAAAAATTATCTTATTCAACTCTTCTTATTATTAATCCTCAAATTGCAAACTATCGCGTATAGCATCGACGATACATGGAGTGTTCCAGCCAACTACTTCAGATGCAACTTCCTCAATATTTCCTGGAACGTTTTCCATACCATAAGGTCTGATAATCACTATAGGTTTTTTAAATTCAACTGCGATGTCAATTTCCTGTTGTATTAAATTTTTATCCTTAGAGTACAAACCAGACAGTATTACAACCACATCAACAAATTTTAATTGTTGTTTTAATTGCTCTTTACTGGTTTCACTAGCAATGGTATGGTTTTTCCATTTAAAATCGTAAGTTGATTCCAGTTTTCCAATAAATCTATCATATTCCTCATTATCTTTGTTTATCTGACTTATGAATAAATTATAAATCTCAGATTCATCTTCAAACATTAATTTCACCTTTTCAAAAAATTAATTGGATAATAAAAGATATAACACTTCATATTATTTCCTCTCCGTCTTCGTAAACATGTATGATCATGACTGGACAGCTTTCAGCTGCATCTACACTACATTGATCTTGCTTTAATTCAAGTTCATCATTACTAACAACCCTTTCAGAACCTATGATGTGAGATATACCACCCTCATCAAGTTCAAATAATTCTGGACATGAATCTTCACATGATCCACATGATGTACATCTATCCCTCTCAACTACTATCTTGAACATTTTATTCTCCTCCTACTCGAATGTATTTTTATTTACCTTCTACAAATAAATTTATATCGAAAATAATCAAACAATCATAGTTAAGTAAAAATAAGGAACTTTAATGGATCAAATGTAAGGGGATAAAATGGAAGACAATTTCAGGATAGGGCTATGCCAGATGAAGGTTGTAGATGATAAGGATAGCAATTTGTACAAGGCTAAGGACATGATAGGAAAAGCTGCCAAAAATGGGGCGGAAATGGTTGTACTGCCTGAAATGTTCAACTGCCCCTATGATACCAGTAAATTTAAGGATTATGCTGAGCCTAGGTTTAAAAGTAAATCATTAAAAGCAGTTTCCAGTGTTGCAATTGAGAACGATGTTTATCTGGTTGCAGGATCTATACCCGAACTCTTAGATAAAAACCTTTATAACTCTTGTTTTATTTTCAATAAGAATGGTGATGTGCTTAATGTTCACAGGAAAATGCATCTTTTTGATGTGGATATTCCTGGGGCTGAATTTAGAGAATCAGAAATTATAACAGCAGGAAATACTGTAACAGTCGTTGAAACACCTCCTATAAAAATTGGGGTTGCCATATGTTATGATATGAGATTTCCTGAACTTTTCAGGTTAATGGGATTAAAAGGTGCGGATATAATGATTGTACCAGGCGCTTTCAATATGACTACCGGCCCTGCCCATTGGGAAACAACTATCAGGGCTAGAGCTATAGACAACCAGACATATGTAGCTGCAGTATCACCATCCCCCAATACAGACCTTTCATATGTTGCCTATGGTCATTCTATGGTGGTTGATCCATGGGGAAATGTAGTTGCACAGGCTGGTGTGGATGAAGAAATAATTTACGCATCCATTGATAAAAATTATATCCAAAAATTGCGTAATGAACTTCCGCTTTTAAAAAATAGGCGTGAAGATGTCTATGAATTAATTGAAAAAATTAAAAAGTAGAAAAATAAGGAAACTAGCAGAGATTTATCTCAATAACAGAATTTAAAACCAGTTAAGTGAAATTTTATGAAACTTTTTTTAGAAATAACGTATATATTTAGATTTCAATCTCTTTAATAAGTTAAATTATTTTATCAGGATTTCATTAAATTTGATATAAATTCCTGCTTCTTTTCATCATTGTCAAGCCAGATCTTAACTTCTTTCCAAACTTCATTACACTTATCAGTACTCTTTTTCCCTATCGCTTTTCTAATGGCCAGATCAACTTCTTTACGATCTTCTTTAGTTTCAGGTTCAATATCTAAATCCGAAAGAAAATCTTTCATATGTCTAATGTAACAGCTCATAGTGTACATCCCCTCAAATGATTAACTTCATAAAAAGTATTTGATTAAATACTAGAAGTATAAACTCATTTTTTTTAAACCATCTTCTTCAGGGCTTTGGTAGCAACTTTTTTAAATTCTTTATCCCCCTTTGCAGTTCTTCTTGCCTTTTTAACAGGGTCTATAGCCCTTTCATCACCCAGGTCTCCGAGTGCCTTTGCAACTGCAAGGCGAACACCCCAATCTTCATCTTTCAATGCTTTTATAAGGGGTTCCACAGCTTCGTTTCTACCCATTTCACCAAGTGACTTGGCAGATGTTTTCCTAACGCTCCAGTCATCATCTTTCAGCGCTTCTATAAGGTGTTCTACAACATTTTCATCACCAATAATCTTAAGGGCGAATATTGCATATCTTTTAGTATTACCCTCTTCAACCTTCAAGGCATTTACAAGGGGTTTAACCGAAGGCTTACCTATTTCTGCCAGGGATTTTGAAGCCCTAAACCTAACATCAGGATTTTCATCGTCAAGTGCTTTTATTAGAGGTTCAACAGCAATTTCATTTCCTGATGAACCAAGGGCTTCTGCTGCATCCTTTCTGACTTTTGGATCCGATTCTAAGAGTTTATTTATTAAAGTTTCAAATTCAACTGATTTTTCTATTTCATCCATTATAACACCTAACATTAGTTTAATGTAAATTTTAATTAAAATCTTATAAATCTAATCATTTCAGAATTTTTATAAAATTCTTTATACTCCTTTAAATAATTATTTTCGTTACCAAATGTATCATATCAAAAATTGAAAAATATTATTTCTAATTTTTTTTTAATCTAAAATATCACTTAAAATAAATATTTAGTTCTATTCTAAAAGCATTAAAGTGTACATACGCAGATCATCCGGATTTACTTCTTTTTGAACTTTTAATTCTAGTCCGGCGTTTATTACAGTTTTAAATACGTCTATTCCTGCTGCTTCCATCGATGGACGCGATACTTTAGCAAATTTGCATGTTAAACTATCTTCTTCAACCACACATTGATCGCACATTTTACAAGGGCCACAAAACCCGTATACAAATGATTTATAGTATCCAGCTAAAAATGAATATTTTTCCAATTCAAATATGGATTTACGCATATCTTTTAATGCTTTGGGAAATATTTCACCAAATTCTACATCCCCATACTTTTTAAATATTGAACCGCTGTATCCTATTAAATATGCCTTAGAATATTCATCGAGAACTTTCCTTGTTTCTTCAGGCTCTGGGCTGTAGGGTGGGCATGATAGTTTCTTTGCATAACTCGGGCATCCATATTTGCACTTCAATCTGACCCAATTCGCAACCACTACCTCGCTAGGATTGATTGGTATAAAAACGATTGCACCATCTTTAAATGCTATATCTTTTAGTTCATCTTCCAATATATCTGTTGATATTATCATTGTAATCACACATTTCTATTCCATCCATTATAAAAAAAATCTACAATAAATATTGAAATTATTATGCAGATTTTATAATTTTTTTGAATTTGATTAAAAATTTTTCATTTAAATAAATTGTTGTACAACTATTCTATTACCACTTACTAAAATCTATATCATAGATCAAAGAAATTGAAAATACAACCAAAATACCATAATATGTCTGAAAATAACTTATAATGGTCATTAAGAACATTAAACAGTTTAACTCTCATAAAAATTGATAAAATGAATAAACTAACTAATAATGCTGAAATTATTGACTTAGGACTCTTAATCGACTGTACACTGATCATATCAGATCTTCATATTGGATATGAACAGTCCCTCAACAGAGAAGGTATAATGGTTCCAAGATTTCAATACAAAAAGATCATTGAAAGAATAGAAGAGATAGTTGACGGAGCAGATATTAATAGAGTGATAGTAAATGGGGATTTAAAACACGAATTTGGGAGGATAACCCGACAGGAATGGCAAGAAGCATTGAACTTAATAGAATTTTTAAAGGAAAACTTCGAAGAAGTAATCCTTTTGAAGGGCAACCATGATAACTTTACCAAATTTATTGCCGGAAAGACGGGTCTTGAAGTATACGGGAAATATTATTTGAGTGATTATCTAATTATGCATGGTGATAAAATACCAGAAGACATTATGGATGAAGAAGAATCAACGATAATTATAGGGCATGAACATCCATGTATAGGTATTAGAAACGGTGAAAGATTTGAAAAAATTAAATGTTTTCTAAAGGGAAATTACAAAGAAAAAAATTTAATAGTCATGCCCTCATTTAACTTCGTTACAGAAGGTTCAGATATTCTTCATGAAAAACCATTATCACCATTTTTAAAAAATAGATCAACAGATGAATTTGAAGTTTATGGTGTAGAAAATTTTGAAGTACTCTACTTTGGAAAGATCAAAGACATACTCAAGGTTAAAGATAGATTTTATTGAACAATTATGGATATAACACAAATTAATCGAATGAATAGAAATTTTTTTTATAAAGGAATATGAAATGATAGAAAGACAGGAAAAGGCCTATAAAGACGGTGAAATTTATCAGATACTCCATCCATGGGTCAAAAAATGGTTTAAAGGCAAATTTAAAACCTTTTCCGGAGCACAGCGATACGCTGTAATGGATATACATATCGGTGAGAACGTACTTGTTTCATCACCCACTGGTTCTGGAAAAACTTTAACAGCATTTCTATCTATAATCAGTGAGTTAACACACCTGGCAGAAAATAATGAACTGGAAGATAAGGTTTACTGTCTGTACATATCTCCATTAAAGGCTTTAGACAACGATATAGAGAAGAATCTGGAAGAACCATTGTCTGAGATCGAAGAGATAGCCGGTAAAAAATTGGGTATCAGAAAAGCTGTCCGTACAGGGGATACCAGCCAGTATAAACGCTCAAAAATGCTTAAAATTCCCCCACATATACTTATAACCACACCAGAAACCCTTTCAATTCTTTTATGTGCACCTAAGTTTCTTGACAAGCTCAAAGACATAAAGTACCTCATAGTGGATGAGATACATGCCCTGGCAGATAACAAAAGAGGGGTGCACATGAGCCTAACACTTGAAAGACTTCAACACCTAACTGGAGGTTTCATCAGAATTGGGCTCAGCGCTACAGTACACCCGCTTGAAAAAATTGCAAGCTTCCTTGTAGGATATGAAAATGGTAAGGTTAGAAACTGCAAGGTAATAGAAGTCAATTACCTGAAACAACTCGACATGAAAGTTTTATGTCCTGTAAAGGATATAGTAATGTCTGATCCAGAGGATGTGAACATTGCTCTTTACAATCTTATACACGAGCTTGTAAATGAACATAAAACAACCCTTATATTTACAAACACACGAAGTGGAACTGAAAGTGTGGTTTTCAATCTTAAAAAAAAATTTCCTGATTTTTACAAACATGAAAATATAATGGCACATCATTCATCACTTTCAAAGGAGCTGAGGCTGGAAGCTGAGAACAAACTCAAGGACGGAGAGTTGAAGGTGGTTGTATCATCAACATCCCTTGAACTTGGAATAGATATCGGTTATATAGATCTGGTTGTGCTTGTAAGCTCTCCAAAATCTGTTTCAAGGGCACTTCAACGTATAGGCAGGAGTGGGCACAAACTCCATGATAAATCTAAAGGAAGAATAATCGTTGTAGAACGAGACGATCTGGTTGAATGTTCCCTGATACTTAAAAATGCTGTTGAGGGGAAGATAGATGAGATACACATACCACAAAACTGTTTGGATGTTCTATCACAGCAGATATATGGTATGTCTATAGAGGGTAAGTGGAATATCGATGATGCATACAAAGTAATCAAAAGCAGTTACAACTACAGAAACCTCCCACAAAACGATTTTGTCAGTGTTTTGAGTTACCTGGCCGGAGATTACACCAGTCTTGAAGATCGTTATGTTTACGCCAAGATATGGGTTGACTACAATGAAAAAATGTTTGGAAAGCGGGGTAAACTCGCAAGAATGCTTTATTCTACCAACATAGGTACCATTCCAGATAGATCATCTGCACGGGTGAAATGCAATGGCGAAGTAATCGGAAGAATAGAAGAGGACTTCATGGAAAAGCTCAGGAAAGGAGATACATTTGTTCTGGGAGGAAAAATTTATAGATTCAACTACGCAAGGGGAATGACAGTCAATGTGACTCCTTCATCAAATCCACCCACCATTCCATCATGGTTCTCTGAACAACTGCCACTTTCATTTGATCTTGCCATGTCTATACAGAACTTCAGGGCCATAATGGATGTTAAATTTAAAAGTAAAAAAAATAAGGAGGAAATAATCGATTATATACACAAATATCTTTATGTGGACTACAATGCAGCCAATTCTATTTACAGTTACTTTAGAGAACAGTTCAAGTATGCACAGATACCAAGCGCCAGAAATTTGCTCATAGAATTTTATAAAGGATATGGAGGCCGTAAGTTTGTTATATTCCACACACTCTTTGGTCGCAGGGTTAATGATGCACTTTCAAGGGCAGTGGCTTACCTCATAGCAGAAAAATATAAGAGAGACATAATGATATCAGTTTCAGATAATGGATTTTATCTGAGCTCAGATGGAAAGGTGGGAGGACTGGATGTTTTCACAGAACTAAAACCCGAAAATATCGAGGAAATTCTTATAAAAGCCATCGATAAGACAGAAACTTTAGCTGCTAGGTTCCGTCACTGTGCTGGGAGGTCACTTATGATACTCAGGAGATACAAGGGAAATGAGAAAAGTGTATCAAGACAGCAAATAAAGGGTAAAATACTCCTAAAATTTGTTAAAGAACTTGATGATAATTTTTCTATACTGCGAGAGGCGAGACGGGAGGTTATAGAGGATTACATGGACGTTAAAAACGCTAAAAAAGTCCTGATGATGATTGAAGATGGGAGAATGAATGTTAACAAAATTGATACCAAGATACCATCACCATTTTCCTTCAACCTGGTTGCCCAGAGTTACCTGGATGTACTGAAGTATGAAGAACGTATAGAATTTATCAGGAGAATGCATCAGGCCATAATAAAAGAAATAGGCGATTAGTTATCTTAAAATTTAAAAAGAAATGGGGATTTTTTTTACCAATTATGGGTTTCAATTCAATTATCCTATCAGTGTGGTTGGTAATCCCTCCTCAACACATTTATCCAGTATCATTTTCAGTTTTGTCCTCTTAGACGGTGTAGCAATTTTTAATAAGCTTTTTATTTTGAGAGATGTGGATGGTTTATTACCTAGTTTCACCATCTCGTCGGTAACTGGAAGTCCTGCTAAATGAAGCATGTTACGAATTACATTTGCATAATAACATACTCTGCAACCCCTTTCCTATCAGTTTCCCATTAATATCTTTGATGACAACAACATTGTCTCTTGTTATTTAATCCAATCAGTTAATAATGTATTATCCATTATTCAACCACTTTTTACTCTTTATTATTATTTTACCAGCAATAAACTTAATTATTTGAATTTTCAATTATATTTTGAACTTTGATCTAATTAATAGATAATCATACAATTATTAATTTTTTTATGAACAAATGCATAAACTGGGAAATTAAAGGCATCTCACAGTAGTTATCTCATTTAGCTTTTTACATTAAAATTTTTGGATTATAAAATTTTCGATCTGATTTTTATAGCAAATAATATTCTTAATTAAGTCACATATCGACATGGTAACATGTACGATAAAAAAACCCTTTTCTTAACAGATGATTCAATTGGGGCCATTAAAATTTCAAAGTGGCTTGATTCATGGGGTTATCATGTAAATACCTTTGATTTTAGAAATAAAGAAATTAATGAAGATGATTTATTAACTAACAATTTAATTTTAATTGATCCCGTCATTAAGGATATTGATAAATGCAGAGATGTTTTGAAGGCTGTTAAAAATGGTTTAAATGTCCCTGTCGTGTGTATGGCATCTAGATGGGATTATAATGTCCTTAGATTTCCCAATACAATTTCATGTATAGAAAAACCTGTAGATTCTAAAGAGCTTAAGTTAACTTTGGAAATGGCCATTTACAAACACAAAATGGAAAATGCACTGGATAGCAGCGAGAAAAAGTACAAGCTTCTGGTTGAAAATGCAGATGATCCCATAATTGTTATAGATAAAGATGGAACTTTTCTTCTGGTTAACCAGAGTGGGGCTAGATACTTTAACAGTGCTCCCGAAGATTTAAATGGCAAAAATATGTGGGATATTTTCCCAAAAAATAAAGCAGATTCACAGATGCGATCCATTTGGAAGGTAATTGAATCATGCAAAAGCATAGAAGTTGATGAAAAAACATTTATAAATAACGAGCAAAGATGGTTCAGTACCAAGATACAACCAATTAAAGAATCCGATGGTTCTATTTCAAGTGTTCAACTTATCGCGAGAGACATCACTGCTCAGAAGAATATTGAAAAGGATCTGACCGACAGTAAAAACTTCTTCTCTGGAACTCTCAACGATATGCAATCATTTGTAGCTGTTTTAAAACCTTCTGGAGAAATTATATTTATAAATAACACTCCATTAGAACTTATAGGGAAAAAGTTAGCAGAACTGGAGGGTGTCTTGTTTTATGAAACTCCATTCTGGAATTATTCTGAAGAGGTTGAAGAATCTATAAGAAGGGACATAGAACTATGTGCATCAGGAAAAACATTGGCTCACGAAATTAAGATAAACACTATAAATGGTCCTATTTGGATTGATTTTAGTATGCACCCAGTTTACGATGATAATGGAAATGTCAAGTATCTTGTGCCGGAAGGTAGGGACATAAGTAACATAAAAAAGGCTAAAAAGGCATTACATGCTGAAAAAAATAGATTTAGGGGCCTGTCCGAAAATGCACCATTTGGAATGGTGTGGATTGATAAAAAAGGTGTTTATAAATACATAAATCCTAAATTTAGAGAATTGTTTGGTTATGATCTACAGGATATTCCAAATGGTAGAGAATGGTTCAAAAAAGCTTTTATAGAACCTGAAAAAAGGCAGGAAGCTATTTTGGCATGGAAAAATGATTTTAATAATACATTTCCCGGCGAAAAAAGGCCAAGAACCTATGAAGTTAGCTGCAAAAATGGCGAAACTAAAATAATAGATTTTGTACCAGTTTTGCTTGAGAACAATGAATATTTAATGACTGTGGAAGATATAACCGAGAGAAAAGTTGCTGAAAAAGCACTTCAGCAGAGTGAAGCAAGGTTCCGTACAGTTGCAAGTTCTGCAGTGGATGCTGTTATAATAACAGATGTCGAGGGTAGTATAGTATTTTGTAACGATAGTCTGCAAAGAATATTCGGATACAAAGAACAGGATATACTGGGTGAATCAGTTAACATGCTGATGCCAGGTAGATACAAGGATGAATTCAAAAGAAAACAGGAACAATTCAAACTTACAGGTAGGCATACACTTTCGGGTAAATTATTTGAATCATACGGGCGTAGAAAGGACGGAAGTGAATTTCCGATCGAAATATCCATTACAGCTTGGGATGTGGGTGATGAAAGATTCACTACATCAATAATCCGGGATATAACTGAACGTAAACTTGTTGAATACGAACTCAAAAGCAGTGAAGAGAAGTTCAGACAGATGACAGAAAATATTGAAGAAGTTTTCTGGATTATCGATCCAAAAATGAGCCAGCTACTTTATATTAGTCCTGCATATCAAAAAGTATGGGGATGCAGTAGGGAAAGCCTATTTGACAATCCAAGATCATGGATTGAATCTATTCACGCCGAAGATCGAAAACAGGTAATAGATATAATATTCAGAACACCACACGAGGTCAGGTCAGACGGAAAACAAGGAATTGAATACAGAATAAAAAGACCAGATGGAAGCATTAGATGGATATGGGGCAAAGCAATTCCTCTTAAAAATGGGGACAATAAAATAAAACGGATAGCAGGTATAGCTGTCGACATAACAGAACGTAAAAAGGCTCAAGAAGATTATAGAAACCTTTTTGAAAACATTAATGTAGGTGTTTACAGAAGTACTATTGGTCATCAAAGTAAATTGGTAGATGCTAACCCCGCTCTGTTGGAGATGTTCGGTTACAATAAGACGGAAATCATGGCTATTAAAGCTTCATACCTTTACGAAGAAAGTAATGACAAGATAAGATTTGACCATAAGATGATAAAATTTGGAAGGGTTAAAAACGAGGAAATTACATTCAAGAAGAAAGATGGAACACTATTTACAGCATCAGTGTCTGCTTTTGTTATTAAGGATGATTCAGGAGATATAAAGTACTATGATGCAGTAATTCAGGATATAACTAAAATTAAAGAACTTGAAAAGGATATTAAGCTTACAGATCCAATTCCTCTTTTTGAAAGAACTCAATGATCAATATATTGATTCATTTATCAAAAATTTGATTCTATAAATGATTTATGGCCATTAAATTACATTATTATCTAAATCTAAATGAAATAATTAATATTAGAATTTTTATGCTCATTTCTAATGACAATTATTATAAGTTTATTTTTGTTGTTATACTGTTAAATTTTTCACTTTCAATGAAAATTTTTACATTAACATTATAAACTTAGGATTTCATATTGAAAATTAGATATACGAATTAATTTAAAAAGAGGTATTTTATGGGCTGCGTTACAATCTGCATATCTGATGAACTTGAAATTGCATTTAGAAGACTTGTAAGACTAAAATACGGTGAAAAACAGGGCAAAATATCCCGAGGCGCTACAGAAGCGATATTTGACTGGTGTCAGAGAGAGAGAGTAAAACTATTGGATGAAGACCAGTTATTTGATGATGAGAGGTGATATTATGGAGAATGATAACTCTAAGATCCAAATAACAAAGGAGACCTTGATCTAGAGGGATTATCCAAGGAAGTAGATAAATTTTTAGAAGAAAAGGAAAAAACAAATAGGTCTTTCAATTTTCTATTTTGTTAATTTAAGCATCTCGTTACCGCCCTTTCTGAACTCATAATTCACCTTGACTATTTCTGTCTGTACATCAGGAAGGTCTTTGATAATGTGATTAACAAATTCTGATTTCAAACCCCGGTTTTTTACAAGGGGATAAATTCTAAGTTCACTTGATGAAACTCGTAGCATCTCCTGGATTGATTTTAAATGGAATTCATAATCGAGACGATGATCATATATGAAAAGTAAATGGGAACACAAAACCATTTTAAAGGTCCCTTCTTCAAATGGAAGATCTGTTAGATCAGCACTAATGTATCGGTTTTTATGCTTTTTGTAATCCATAATAAATTCACTACAAGCCTGATTTCTCTGTTCTTTAAGATCTTCGAGGTCACGGAAGAAACTCCAAATAAAGCTATCTACAGATGCCAATCCTTCAACAAGGACTTCCATATGCTCTTTACATTTATCGCAAAGTAAATCTGCTTCTTCATTGTAGAGAATGTCCACAGCCCTAACATCATGTCCTCTATTCGACATTTCTGCTGTAAATGAACTTGCACCGGCTGCACAGTCGAGAACTTTTCCATCAATCAGATCATCCAAGTTAAGGTTGAACATTCTTAAGTACTCTTTCCATGTTCTGCCAATGAATATAGGGCCCTTAATTTTACTAAAAGGATGATTAAGTTCGATAATTCCCTTTGTTAGATTAATGTTTGTTTCCTTCAGTTTAATTTCCACCTTAAACATTTTTTTACATTTTAAAAACAGTCGATGTATTGGTAAATTTCATTTACTAAAAGATATCAGTATTTAGTAATTAATTTTGTTTATAATAAAGTAGCATATTAAAAATAATTCTAAATAAATAAAAAATATTTTAAATTTAAAATAACGATTTACAAACAACTTTCCAATATTAACAAGCTCAACAATCCTAAAATCTCACGAACAACAACTAAAACAACTACAAATACACAAATCAAAAAAAAAGAAATTTTTGAATTATCTAAAATGTGAATATCCTCTAATTAAAAAGGCTTAAAATGTTGTCATGGACTTTTAGAATAAAATTCTATTTATTAGCAAGATTTATATGGTAGAAATAAGATCATTTAATATTCACTTGCTCCGGTAGTGTAGTCCGGCCAATCATTTCGGCCTCTCGAGCCGAAGACTCGGGTTCGAATCCCGGCCGGAGCATTGTATACTTATTTTGGAGGTTTTTTTTATTCTATTAATTTATAAGAATTCATATTTAAAAAATAAACTATTTTAATCGGGCAATTACTGTACATGGAGCGCTGTCAATTCCTCTTATCTGCCATGGGACTACAGTTATACTTTCAATATTTTGTAGTTCTTTGGTAAATTCGTCAAGCTTCATATCCTCGATAAAGAACAATGGGTCTCCATAATTTTTATCCTCTTTAAAAGCAGTTATATGAGTTTTTTTGGCAACTTCAGCATCATTGAACCTTGACATTGATATTGTGTCTATTCCAATGCATTTAATATTTTGATGTTCTTGTCTTAACCAGTGCACAGTTTCAGGCGAAATACCCGGATTTTGAGTCAGATATTTATTGAGGTCGCTATCCCGGTATTTTCCAAATCCCGTCTTGAACAATACGCAGTTATATTTGTCAAGATTGGTTTTTAAAACATCATCGGGTGTTATAAATTCTCCAGGGCCTTTTCGGCATTCTAATATGATGGGATGTTTGTAGGTAAAATCCATAATACTAAACTCAGAAATTTCTTTACCAGAATCTATGAAATGTTTGGGAGCATCTATATGGGTCCCTGTATGATTTTCAACCCTTATGATATGGGTGTTGTAGTCATCACCCCGATTAATCTGGTTTTTAGGAGTTATCGAAGGTTTGGTTGTACCTATATAGTAGGGTGAGTTATTATCTATAAAGTAAGATAGTAGTATCTGTGTCACTTTATCATCCAGTGAATACTATCTAAAATTGAGTTAATAATTTTTTTGATATCCATAAGAAATTGAGAAAACTTTATATACAAAATATAACAATTGTTATATTAATAGTAGTGAAATTTGTAGAAAATAAATGATTAAACTTCTTAAAAATATTGAAACTAGTAATAAAGATACTTTAATACTTCACAGGTTAAAAATATGGAAAAATTACGTAATTGAGGGTTTTATAATTGGATTTGATCCTAAATTTTATCACATTAAATAAACAAATATTATATCAACAATTATTATTTTCAAATTATCATATGAGGTGGAATATATGGCAGATATGAAAGTAGATGTGAAAGGAGAAACATGCCCAGTACCCCTAGTTGAAATGAGAAAGGCAATTAGAAAAGTAGCACCTGGTGAAATTGTCGAAGTAATAGGAACTCATCCGGCATCCAAAAAAGAAATTCCAATGGCTGTTGAAGCATTAGGATTAGAATTGGTTGATATTGAAGAAACAGATGGTGTATGGCGCATAAGGATTCGTAAATGAACAATTATAAAGGTGATAACATGGTTGATGAAACTAAAAAAGCTGATAAGGCCACTATAATTGTACACAGCGGAGACATGGATAAGATATACAGCGCACTTATTGTTGCAAACGGAGCCCTTTCCATGGGTATGGAAGCATCTCTCTATTTCACATTCTGGGGGCTACAGCGTCTTCAAAAAGGCGGACTTGAAAAGGGACCGTTATCAAAAATGCACTTCATAGGTCTTGGAAAATCCATGATAAAAAGCAGGATGAAGAAAGCCAATGTAGCATCCCTTGAACATTTATTTAAGGATTTCAAAGAACTGGGTGGAAAGGTAATAGCCTGTGAAATGACCATGGAGATTATGGGTGTCAGTAAAGAAGATTTGGACCAGGATTTGATAGATGAATATGGTGCAGTGGGCACCTACATCCATGAAGCAAGAGATTCCAAAATAACGCTGTTCATATAATTAAACCTAAAATCATTTTTTTTGGAGGGAATAAAATGGTGAAATACATTTATCTAGACAATGCATCAATAACCAGAATGGACGAAAAAGTCTTAGAAGCTATGAAACCCTATTTTTTTGATAGTTATGCAATTCCTACCTCAGAAACCGGATATTCTATGGGAATAGAGGCTCGAGAAGCACTAGAGAAAAGTAGAAATACAATTGCAAGTGTAATGGGGGCTAATGAAAAAGAGTTGATCTTTACATCAGGGAGTTCAGAATCCAGCAATACTGCAATTAAGGGTGTTGCAATGGCATTAGTAAACAAAAAGGGTAAACACATAATAGTATCCAGTATAGAAGATTTTCCCGTTTTAAACAGTGCCAAATCACTTGAAAAACAGGGATTTGAAGTCACATATCTAGAAGTAGATGAATTTGGAGTAGTGGATCCAAATACTGTAAAAGAAGCCATTAGGGAAGAAACCATTTTGGTATCAATTCAACACGCAAACCAAGAAATTGGAAGCATGCAGGATATTAAATCTATTGGTCAGATCTGCAAGGACAAGAATGTACTATTCCATACAGATGCAACCCATACATTCACCAAAGTACCATTAGATGTTAATGAAATACCTGTGGATTTAATAACGATTTCAGCACATACTATACACGGACCGAATGGAATAGGAGCACTTTACATCCGCAGCGGAACACCATTTATGAAATGGCTTGATGGCGGTTTCCAGGAAAACAACAAAAGAGGGGGTCTTGAAAACATCCCTGGAGCAGTTGGCTTTGCAGCGGCTACTGAACTTGTAAAAAAAGATGAGAACACACAAATACAAGACATGCGCGATCATGTTATTGAAAGGGTTTTATCTGAAATACCCCAAACAATTTTAAATGGACATCCACTGTTAAGAACACCTCAGAATGCTAATATCAGCTTCAGTTATGTTGAAGGAGAATCCATAACCCTTCACTTGGATATGAGGGGCTTTGCAGTAAGTACTGGCTCAGCGTGTTTTAGCCGTTCCCTACAGGCAAGTCATGTTATATTAGGAATAGGGGGAGATCCCGAAAGGGCACATGGATCCATTAGAATAACCTTCGGCCGTTTCAACACAATACAGGATGTTGATTCAATTGCAGACGCTTTGGTAGATGTAGTAACAAGTTTAAGGAAAATAAGTGCTTTGGGTAACTAAAAATTTAGTTGGTTTCAGGACAAGAATGTCCAATTTCTCACCTTTTTTTTCAGAATTGAACTAATTAATTTGATAGTTTAGGTTAGGTATACAAAATAAATAGAATTGAGAGTTTAACATTAGAATTCTTATATTAGTATTCAGGCAACACCCCTTTATAATTTGGTTAGTATCCACTTTATCCATTTTTTTGAAAATTTGTTCAATTTTTTATTTTATGAATAGAATACTGAGTAAATCATTATTTCTTTGTCAATTAATTATTTTTAAGAACTAATAACAAGATATTAATTATCAACTCAAAATAAATCATTTTAATTTTTGGAAAAAATAGGGATGTTTATGGATAAGTTGCTTTGGTGGTTAATAGCAGGTTCTACGGGAGGTCTTAACCGTGCAAAAATTATTAAGGCATTGCATGATAGGCCGTATAACATCAATCAACTTTCAGAAACTCTTAATCTAAATTATAAGACAGTTCAACATCACATTAAAGTTTTAGAAGAAAATAAGGTTATTACATTTACTGGTAAACAGAAATATGGTAAAATGTACTATCTTTCTAATAAAATGGAAGAAAATTATGATACATTCAAGGATATTTGTAAAGAAGGGAAAATATCAATCTAATCATATAAATTAATAAAAATTTAGAGAGGGTTAAAATATGGTATTAGTAGGATATGGGCAATTAGGCGTGACTATAATTTATTTAGGAATAATAGTAGGGATTGCAAATATTTGTCTATTAGTAGTGTTGTTAAAATCTTTCAAGGACACATATAAGAATATAAAATCTAAATTTACCATTGGATTGTTATATTTCTCTACTTTTCTACTACTGCAAAACATAATCTCTCTGATGTTCATAATTCTACCAATTTTATTGCCTTTACAAAATATTACAGAATGGTCAGAAATACCTCTGATTTTGATAAATTTACTTCAACTTGCAGCTTTAATCTCACTGCTTAAAATTATCAGAGGATAATCCGTCTGGAGAATATGATGAATCTATGCATGATCTGTATATGATCTATGTGTAAATTCGGCATAACGATTTAATTAAACATGTGAATAACAATTTGCATGTCTTACTTAAAACTAATTCTAAAAAATCCTTTTAGAAATAAAACTAGAAGTTCCTTTGCAATCATTGGAATTGCATTAGGAATAATGGTCATAGTCGCACTGGGTATGGTCACTGGTGGTCTTGAAACGTCTACACAAAGTACCCTAAAATCCGGAGCAGCAGAGATAACAGTTGTTCAGACTGGATCTAGTGTTGGTTCGGGTAGTATAAACGAAACTAGAGTGAATGATGTTCAAAGTTTGAGTGGAGTTAAAGAAGTTGCAGGAACCTTAAGCGCAATTAACAGAAGTACAACTAGTACATCAAGTAGTAATAATCTACTTTCCCTTCAAGAAGCAGGTAATGGTGGTTTTACTGTTACAGGTATTGATAGTGACAAGTTGAGTCTTGTAGGTGTTGATACTGTTGATGGAAACCTATTTTCAAATGGTAGTTCTAACGAGATTATAATAGGCAAAACCGCGGCCAATAATCTCAATAAAACTGTGGGAGATGATATTTACCTTTTCGGGAAAGATTTCAAAATTACTGGAATATTTGAAACAGGAAATTACATTACAGATGGTGGGGCATTTATGTCCCTTAACACACTGCAGAATCTTACAAATAACAATAACAAAGTTAACAGCATATTAGTAAAAATAAACAGCAATGCTAATGTCACAGACGTAAGTAACATCATTGACAACACTTACCCTAATGAACTTTCCACAGTAACATCGACCACACAATCAAACATGGTTAACCAAGCATTAAGTACTATAGATATGGCTAATTGGTTATTTTCTGTCATAGCAATAATTATTGGTGGGTTGGGTATAATTAACACTATGGTCATGTCTGTTAATGAAAGAACCCGTGAAATAGGCGTTTTAAAGGCTGTGGGCTGGAAGGAACGACGAATATTAGGTATGATTCTTGGTGAGTCTATGGTATTGACTTTAATCGCAGCGGTGCTAGGAACTATTATTGCAATAGTAGGAGTGACCGCGCTTTTATCATTTACATCAATCGGAGGATTAATAAAACCATATTATTCACTGGACATTATCTTAAGAGCCCTTGCTGTTGCATTTACTGTAGGCATAATAGGTGGTTTGTACCCAGCATACAGAGCAAGTAGACTATCACCTACGGAGGCGTTACGCTATGAATAATATTGAAAATATTATTGAAATCAGAGATTTGAAAAAAAGTTATGATAATGGGAAGATTAAAGCGATTAATGGAATGGAACTGGAAGTAAGAAAAGGTGAGTTCATTTCAATAATGGGACCTTCAGGATCTGGGAAATCATCACTCCTTAATATGATTGGTGCATTAGACACTGCAGATGATGGTTATATCAGTGTTGCAGGTATTGATCTTAGAAAAACTAAAAATCTCAGTGACTTCCGTCAAAAGAGATAGGCTTTGTTTTTCAGATGCATAACTTAATACCCAATTTATCTGTGATCGAAAATGTAGAAATTCCAATGTATGAAACCAACACATCATCGAAGGAAATGAGAGAACGTGCACTTGAACTATTGAATGCTGTAGGCCTTGAAGATAAAATAGATCAAAAGCCAACCAAACTATCAGGAGGAGAAAGGCAAAGGTTAGCAATTGCTAGGGCATTAGTTAACCATCCATCCATCATACTTGCAGACGAACCCACAGGATCTCTAGATTCTAAAAATGGTGAGTTAATATTGGATCTATTAAAGGACCTCCACAAGAAAGAGAACGTTACTCTGGTAATGGTAACACACGAACCATATATTGGAAAAATGGCAGAAAGAACAATAACTGTACTAGACGGGAAAGTTTTCACATAAATCTTTTAACTTTCTTTTTTTAAAATTAGCAGATGAATAACTACAATATCAACATCTTAAATTAACAGAATCTATGAGTAAATAACATAGTCAATATCTAACTATATGAATAAATAAATGTATATATGAGTAAATGTGTTGATTTATAAGTAATGTAATATAGGGGATGTAGGGTCTATAATAACCATAGCAGATACTTAGAATCCTTAATTTAAATTTCTACATCCTTAGCCATAATATTATACAACATTCCATGCTTTCAGAATTTTAGACATGTTATGTCTTGTTATCAGTACCCTGCCCAACATAACTCCTGTGAATACGCTTAGAACTAAATCAGTTTGCAGATAATGTATTTCAGTTACTAAGAATATTAAATACATTATGATAAGTAACGCTCCTATCAAGTCAATATATCCGGTGACCTTACTATTTTGTTCATCCCAATCCAATCGAAACACTCGGCCTAATATGGAACCTATGATTAGGCCTACAACTATACCAATAATAGCCAATAGAATTGTAATGGCGCCTAATGACACTTCATATCCAATAAAGATTAACAAAATAATGGCTATAAACGAGTAGATTCTAAGTCGGTTTTTCATCTTTGAATCAATATGTTGACGTCTTAATGATAATTCCTCTTTTTCATTCATTTTTTCGTATTCCAAATTTTTATTAGGAAAATTTTCCAATTCAAAGAATATAAACTCAATATAATTTATTTTATATCTATCTTACAGTAACATTTCAGATAACTATTATGTAATTCAACTTTATTAGTAGTTTGTAATAATTAACCATTATCTTAAATTAACTGTATCTATGAGTAAACAACATGATAACTAACTCAATATATGAATACATGTATGTATTTATGAGTAAACATATTCATTTATAAATAAAGTCATATTTTGCATGGTTAGTCTACAAACATCAGATAAACACTCTAAAATTAATAAATAAAACTTTATACAATTTAAGTTTATACATTAATTTTAAAGATTATTTGTTAATAATAATTATATCTAGTTTTTTATTGGGGAATTCTATAGATGAAAAAGCAAACATCACATTTAATTATCGTTACAATTGTTATAGTGGCTGTTATAGTTATTCTATTAGCTGGAGAACTTTTATTTGTAGATGAAACCTCTTTAAATTGGAATTATCAACAATTGAATATGTTTGATCATTCATTAGATAATTTTAGTTTCACTTATTCTGGTGATGAGCGGGATGATAATGGAAATTTTTCTAAGATGATAAACAGTATAAATTCTAAATATCCTAAAATTCTGTTTAATATCAATGGTGGAGATTTAAAATACAATGCCAATGAACTTTACAATTTTAAGCGGGAATATTTAACACAAGATACTATAGCCCATTTTAATAAACCTATACTCTTTGTTGTTGGAAATCATGAGATTATTAATGATCCAAAGGAATCTTACTATCAAAATATATTTGGTTCACCATCATACTACAATTTTACAGAGAATAATAGTTACTTCATAATAGTTGATAATGCCAAAGGAAAACTGAATAGTACTCAGTTGTCCTGGTTGAATGATCAGTTAAAATTTAGTCAGAAATATAAGAACAGATTCGTATTTATGCATATACCATTGTACAGCCCACCTGGCGAAGAGTCCGGTATGGTCAAAGCAGGCCAAGGCGGTGCAGATGCTCTTAATACACTTTTTGATGCTAATAATGTTACTATGTTATTTACATCCCACATACACAATTATTACACAGGAGTGTGGGGTAAAACACCGTATATTATAAGTGGAGGAGCAGGAGCACCTTCAGAAAATGGTCATCCACCCAATCATCATTATATAGTAGTAAATGTTTCAGATCAAACAGTAACCTACATGTATGTACCTTACTAATAAAAAAAAATAATATTTTAGAGATTTTCTATTAACTTTGGTTTTTTATTTTTTTTGTGAATGTTATTTTTTTTGGAATGTTTTTGGTTATTTTTTCATATTTTTTCTATTTTTGCCATTTTTCTTTGGGGGTTTTATTTTTTTAATGTTAGCATTCGCTAGGTTGTGTTTTTTTGTTTGAGAGTGTTTAGTTGTTGGAGGTTGTAGCAGAAGCAAATGGAGATGGTCCTTTGGATTTCTTTTCATATAATTTTATCGTAAGTATACTTTCTATTTTAATGGGATACTTTGTATACTTTCTGAAAAAATGAATTTAAATGAACAATAAGCAATTGAACCTTAAACTAACAGAAAAACAACTCGATCAACTTGAAGATCTATCCAATCCAATGATTAATGTTAGTAAATCAAATTTGATTAGGATAGCAATAACTGAGTATATAATGAAATATAAAGACCTGCTGGAAGACTAATTAGTTAGGTTTTTGAAAATTGATTAATAATCTTTTAATTTTTCTTGTTATGCCATAATTTTTCGATTAGAAGGGTTTGTTTTGTATTGGCGTTTGTTTAAAGTGTCTTTGGAAGCTTTGTAGAAGGTGCTAATCATTGTAAGTAAATACTATGAAAGGATATTTTCCTTATTAAGGTTTTCTAAACGCTGCAACAAGCGATATGCCCATAAAGATAACAAATTATATGAGAGTATTTGAAAACTATTTTTAAAGGCTTAAAATCTTAATAAAAGCTTTAAATGAGTCTGTTTTTTCAAATAAATTCCACAACATTTATATGTAAATTCTGTTTAATTTTAATATGTGAATGAAAGATTTAGGAGGGAAAACAGATCTCGAGAGGCGAAAAAAAATTCAAAGAAAGATTTTAGGTAATATAATGATATAAAAGTATAATTATATTATTTTTGTTTAGGAGGCGAAACAAAATGAAAAGTTTTAAAATGGCATCTCTATTACTGTTTGCTGTTTTTGCGTTGAGCATTATTTCAAGTGCATCTGCAGCAACGACCACAGCAACACCGACCACACAGGTTAATATAAATACTCATCTAAATGATAAATTCAAGATAAATCTCGTAAGTAATCCCAGTACAGCTTATTCGTGGATTCTCAAATATAATCACAAATTTTTAAAACTTGTTAGTAGTAAATATACTCCATCTAAAACTCATTTAATTGGAGCACCAGGAGTTCAGCACTATATATTTAAGGCAATAGAAAAAGGTAACACAACAATAAACCTTGTATATGTTAAAGTATTTGACATGAAACATCCTGGAAAAAAGATCATTTATCACGTGAAAATAACAAAATAGGTGTGTTTAATGGGTGTATCTGGAAAAAAGTAAGTTTTAGGGTCTGAATTGACCCTAAATTTTTTTAGTTAATTTTTTTTTATAATGAGTTTATGCCTTTGGATATTGCGAATTGTGTCATAAGATCTTTAGGTATGACTACTATGTTTCCTTGTGAGTATTGTGTAAATACTGCACTGAAAAGTCCTGGTTCTTCGGTTGGATCCGTAGCTGCTGCTAAAAGTGGTTTCATCAAAAGATCAGTTGCGTTAACCCTACTTAATGTACTATTTTTCTTTTCAGTTAAATTTCTTATGACGTCGATAGAGTTGTTGGTAACTTCACCATAGCCAGGTACATTTATTGGGCCAACAGATGCTATCACTGCATCT
>Ga0182021_10001454_pt1 | contig 27117 bp, 13 predicted proteins | sample 612E3MmetaG_FD_120493 | JGI IMG/M metagenome (GOLD analysis project Ga0182021, IMG submission 120493) | Permafrost microbial communities from Stordalen Mire, Sweden - 612E3M metaG (Illumina Assembly) | ecosystem: Environmental > Terrestrial > Soil > Wetlands > Permafrost | place: Sweden...
GGGGAACCATTCTGCCGGAAGCACCGGCCTGACCAGAACGGCAATAAGGGTGAAGGTTGGCAGATAATAGGGAGCCAGCCCGATGAGGAGGGTTCCGAATTCACCGCCAAAATTTCCGGAGTATTGAACCAGTCCGCCACGTTTTGAAGTAACAATGAACTTGTGGATCCTGCGGAAAAAAAGCAGCGCCACCAGGGCATGGGTAAGTTCATGTTCAAAGGTGGAGATGTATGGGATTTTCTTAATGACAGTGAAATAAACCGGGATCCCGGTAGCGAGTCCGACAACCAGCGGAACCCAGAGATCTTTATTGTGGGAGATGACAAGCAATGCGTCCCAGAAGGCCAGCGTCGATCCAGGAATGATGAAGAGTGCAAGTAGTCCGAGGAAGAATCTCATCAGTCAAAGGATTAGTAATGTGCGAATATAGGAATATGCGAATTCGGGAATGATAGTAAATTTTATTATTCCTTTATTCCTATATTCGTTATTCACATATTTATCAGCTATTCAACGCTAAACACCTCCGTCTCCTCGTATCTTGATGCTACCACGATCCGCGTGCCGTTTGCGTGTCTGCTGAAAAGGTCATATACAAGTTGCGGGGAGTTGTTCTGTGCCGAGAGATGTGAAAGCACCAGCAGGCTCATGAAGGGAGGCTTGTGGGTGGTGAAGAGTTCCAGCGCCTGATGGTTCGAAAGGTGACCGTCGTCGCCCCGGATACGCCTTTTCAGAAAGAGGGGATAACGGCCTTCTTCAAGCATCTTTTCATCATAATTTGCCTCCAGGAATGCTGCATGGCACTGGCTGAGGTGGCGTACCACGTGTTCGCAGGCAGTGCCTATGTCGGTAAGGACGCCAACCGTGGTGCCGTTCCCGGTTACTGTGAAACTGTGCGGTTCCGAAGCATCATGCCGTTTCGCGAAAGCATGAATGCTGAGTCCGCCAATGTTAACCGGATCATCGGTATAAAAAGGCTTTACAAGTTGAGGATCAATCCACAGCCTGCTGTTTCGATGGGTTGCGGCCGTTATGTAAACGGGAATATTATATTTGCGGGAAATCACTTCCGAGCCGCGGGTATGATCGGTATGTTCGTGGGAGATGAAGATGGCCCTGATCTTTCGCATGGACAAGGTAAGCCGGCTCATCCTTCGTTCCGTTTCCCGGCAGGAGATGCCGGCATCGATCAGCACTGCCTCGTGCTCATTGCCTATATAATAGCAATTGCCATTGCTTCCTGAAGCGAGGGAGGTAATGTAGAGGGACATGGTGGGTGCAAAGCTAGAGAAAAAATCCATTTCTCCTTTTTCACTTATCGCTATTTTGTTGTTTCAACAAATAATGCACAGTAATATTTTTCCTGCTGAACGATGTATTTGTAAATTTTAATTATTTTTGATCTTTCCTATTATCTGATTTAGAAATATTTTCATCAAACACATTTTAACTAAAAAAGAGAACTATTATGGAAAACAAACAAGCAGATCTCGCCGGTCCGGGTATAGGCAACTATACCGACGTGGAGAAAGTCCTTCCCAAGGACTACACTTCATTATTAAACCCCAAAGAGACACAAAATGCGGTCACTGCGGTGAAACAATACATCGAAGAGAATCTTTGCAAGGAACTTAACCTGATCCGGGTTGAGTGTCCTTTGATCGTAGATGTAGAGAGTGGCGTTAATGACTACCTCGACCGGGATGGCTCACGTACTCCCATCCAGTTCCACATCAAGAACGATTATGACAAACATCCCATCGAAGCCCAGGTGGTGCAGGCAGCCACCAAATGGAAGAGGATGGCACTGAAACAATTCGGATTCGATGTAGGCGAAGGCCTGTATACGGATATGCGTGCCGTTCGTAAGGATTATTTCCTCGATCATGATCACAGTGCTTATGTTGATCAGTGGGACTGGGAAAAAGTGATCACTAAAGATCAGCGGAACCTGCAGTTTCTGACGGACGTAATTGAAAAAATCTGGAAAGTTCTTAAAGGTGCCGAGGTGCATGCCATGGAACTTTTTCCGCAGCTAAAAACCAACAAGTATCCTAATCTGCCCGAGAAACTTACTTTCCTTCATGCTGAAGAGATCCTTGACAGGTTTCCCAACCTGCCCCGGAAACAGCGTGAGACCGAGATACTGAAAGTATTTCCGGCAGTCTTTATCTATGGCATCGGCTGGACACTGAAAGATGGTTATCCGCACGAAATGAGGGCGGCAGATTACGACGACTGGGTCACGCCAACTGTATCCGCAAGTGGCCAGCCAATGCATGGCCTGAACGGCGATATCCTTGTCTGGAACTCGGTGACAAAACGCCGTCATGAGCTGACCTCCATGGGTGTCCGTGTGAATGCTGAAACACTCAGGCAGCAACTGGAATTGACGAACCAGCTCGATTTCCTCAAGTTCCCTTATCACAAGGCAATTATAAACAACGAAATCCCGCTCAGCATCGGAGGTGGGATCGGACAGTCAAGAACCTACATGTACCTGCTCAAGAAAGCGCATCTCGGAGAGACCAGCGTAACGGTATGGCCGAAGATACTGAAGGATATCTGCAGGGAGAAGAACATAAACGTGCTGGAATAAAAGAGGTAAGCCAGGCTGTCTCAGGAGGCTCCTTCTGAGACAGCTTTATCAGGCGCAGATTTTACTGCTTCTTTTTATTTTAAGATCCTGCTTTATCGAAGGGTATTTTTCGATAATCTCTTCTTTCATCATTTCCATTTCATCCTGCGGATCAACCCTGAAGGCCAAGGTGTGCGTAGCCTGATTTCTCTCAAAAAACGTTTTTACCTGTCTGTTTTTAAGGAGCCTGGGTAAATCGTTGGATGACCCGATATACAGGAAGTCGTGGATCATCGTCTCAGGATGTTTCCGGGCAATGATAAATACATAACCGACGCACCTGAGCAAACATTCGGGAGGAGACTGATAAAAATCATAAAACTCTCCGTTCCTTATTTCGATTTTTACAATGTTATTATCTTCCATAATAGCAGATTAAAACATTATTCAATAACAATATTACGAAATAAAGTTTAAAAAGTTTCTAAAGTTATTAAGTTATAAAGGCACAAAACATTTCTGAAGAAGGAAAATTTCGCTGTTTTGCTACCGGTCAACCGGCATGCAGGTTTCGCTATTTAAATACTTCGTCGCTATCTAGATACTTTACTGCTTCCTGCAAAGCGGCATCCCTGCTATTTATGAAATCCTCAACCGTTTCTTTGACCTCAATGTCCGGTTTCACACCGTATCCCACATATTTACGGCCATCGGGATAGGTGCAATGCTGGGTACAAATCCTCATACCACCTCCACCGGGCAAGTTAATAAAATAAGGCTGGCCATTACTTCCGTTTGAGTTTTGCCCGATCCGGATGATTTGTTTAGGGTTATCCAGGAAAAGCAAAAATTCTTCAGCAGCAGAGCAGGTTTCATGTCCGATAAGGACCACCGTGGGAATAATGATCCTGTCTTTGAGCGTCACATCATTACTCCAGGTGTCGGTAGCCAGGTATTCCATCGATTTATTATGGTAACAGAGATAAGCATTTGCAACCCAGGGATTATTTATGGTATCTTTCTCTGTGTAATTGGATCCCCGGGCCCTGTACAATCCATTATTCGTTCTTGCTGAAATTTTTGAGGCATAAATCACGGAATCCGGGCTTAGATATTGCGCAATCGCAGCGCCATAATTACTGCTTCCACCTCCATTCTTGCGAACATCGAGAATCAACCCTTTTGCCTTACGCAGTTCTGGTAATTTATCAACAAACAATGAATCTATCTTTGGATCCCCAAAATCATTCAGTGCCACAAAGGCGATCTTGTTATCCAGCCATTTGAATTTGAACAGATCCCGGTCCCCCGAAGGGTATATTTCTTTTTCCTTCGTTATTTCGTGAATTAACGACAGCGTTTTTATTTCTCCTGACGGGGTTTTAATCTTTACCATGTACTTCTGTCCTTTAAATCCCCAGAACAAATTGGCCACCGACCAATCCCTGACAACATAATCTGTCGAAGCCGAGATAAGCGGTATAATTTCATTTTCAAGGTATTTTCCGGTGGGTTGATCATTCACCTCGATGATTTCGCTTCCGATGGGTATCTCACCCTTTTTGCTTTTATTGATATATACGATGATTGCCTTATTATCAATGTTTCGTAAATAAAAACGTGTTTCCCCAAACATTGAAGAATACATGCAGGTATCAATGCTTTTGGGATAGTAGATGCTGGTATGTGCATCTTTCAGCAATGCGGAAAACCGCATCAGCATTTTATAATATTCCAGGTCGTTTTGTGCCTGGATAACCTTGGGGATAAAGGCCATATATGCGCTATCCCAATTCAGTGATGGCACATGATCGAAATTCGCGAAATTGTAATTGACCTCCTGCCAGATTTTCGATAATCCAAATATCTTTTCCGGTTGGGTAATAGTGTTTGGGATTTGCCCGAAGGATTGAAAAGCAAGAAAAAGGGAAAAGAAGAAGATTTGAATTTTTTTCATACTGCGGTATTAATTTGACGTATTCACAAAAATAGAAAAACTAATATAATCCCTGATGATAAGGTGATAAAAGCGGGCTTACAAATTTATCCGCCTTTGGCGGATGCGCGCCAGCCGTGGAACCAACCCTTCACTATTAACGGTATGATTCCGAAATAACTATGGTGATATTTAAACCAGCTGCTGCTGGAAGTATCCTGAGGCTTTCTTTTAATCAACAATGAACAACGTAACCCCGGATTCTGTATAGGACCGGTGCGGGTTTCCAGGGTCATTACTCATCATGTATGTCATACCGGCTTTCATTGCCGTTTTGCTGCCATCCTTCAATTCACTTATCATTTCACCGCTCAGGATATGGATGACATGCCCCCGGTGACACCAATGGTCGGCCAGGTAACCGGGTGAATAAGTCACCAGCCTGACCCGTATATTTCCTTTTTCAACGGTTTTCCATGTTGCCTGCCCGGTTTCTCCCGGATGGTTGGTTTCAAGAACTTCCGGCCAGCTTATGGTTGTATATGGTACCTGCAGTATGTCCATAATAATCAGATTGAATTGATTACTTTCTGGTTGAAAACAATTTCCACATTGCCTTTCAGCATGGCCCATACCGGGCATACGGAAGATTCGGCCAGGCGGATGACTTTTTCAAGATCCTCCCCGGTGGCATCGGGAGACGAAAGGATATATTCCAGGTCGATTCGGGAAAAGGCAAAGGGTGCCTTCTCCTGCCGGATGCCGGATGCGTTCACAGTGAGTTCTTCTACCGTTTTGTTCATCTTTCGCAGCAGTACACTCACGGCCGTTGCGCTGCAACCCGACAGGCTCAGGAGCAGCATCTCCAACCCGGAATAGCCTTCTCCGTCGCCAACGGGAGGGAAATAGTCCATCATCACCGCCGGATTAGTTCTTGCTGTACCAGAAAAACGGACTTTCCCGTTCACCAGGGTTACTTTTGTTTCGAGTTTGTTGTAAGTCATACAAGGAGTTTTTCTTGGCAAAGATGAGTAAAAAAGTAACAGAGTCACACAGTAAAACCCGCTGGCTCATCAGCTATTAAATACCCGTACCTTTGTTCCGAATAACAAACAACGTTAAAATGAACACCAAGGTAAGAGCAATTGTCACCGGGGCCACCGGGATGGTGGGCGAAGGGGTATTACACGAATGCCTGCTGCACCCGGAAGTGGAATCGGTGCTGGTGATCAACCGGAAACCGTGCGATGTAACTCACCCCAAACTAAAGGAGATCATTCATGGCGATTTTTTTGACCTGTCAGCCATCGAAACCCAATTAACCGGCTACAATGCCTGTTTCTTTTGCCTAGGCATTTCATCCCTGGGGGTAAAGGCGCCGGAATACACCAAAATCTCCTATACCCTTACGATGAACGTGGCCGGGACGCTGAGCAGGCTGAATCCCGGAATGACCTTTTGTTACGTTTCAGGGGCAGGAACCGACAGCACCGAAAAGGGAAGAATGATGTGGGCAAGGGTGAAAGGCAAAACGGAAAACGATTTGATGAAACTGCCGTTCAAGGCTGCATATGCCTTCCGGCCCGCCTTCATGCTGCCAACAAAAGGACTGAAGAATGTTTTATCTTTTTATAAATATGTCACCTGGCTCTATCCCTTTGTCCATCCGCTGTTTCCCAATTCTTTCGGCACACTGAAAGAAGTGGGGCTGGCAATGATCAACAGTGTGATTTTTGGTTCGGATAAATCCGTACTCGAAGCGAAAGACATTGCCGCGTTGGCAGTGAAGAATGAAAAATGAAAAATGAAGTGAACCATCAATTACCATGGACTAATGTCGTTTTCCTAATGCCTTCTTCAGTGCCAGATAATCGAGGTAATAAAACACCCGGATGGAGAAACTGTTGGTTTGAGTTGAACTGAGTGTGCTGCCGAGGTTGTTCCAGTAATCCTTGTCCACAGCCTGGTTCATTGTGTTGATCGTGTTCTTCCACACGACACTCATTTCGCTGCCGGGGGCAAAGTACCAGACAAACTGCAGGTCGACCGTAAAGGCATTGAAGTTGATATTGTAATTCTGGCTGTAATCACTGTGATCCAATGTGCCCTTGTCGTTCAGGGTAACGTATTCAAGGTATTTTGCCATTGACCAGTAATGCCTGCCTCTTAGCGATAACGAGGCTTTGGTGTTGAAGATATAACTTACCGTTAAAATATTATTGATCGTGGTCACATCCCGCCGTCCGAAATAGGTGATAATATTCGAGAGTGAATCAATATCGGTTTTCACCCATCCGTGATTGTTCAGGTTCTTCTCGTAACTGCTGCTCAGGGTGACCGAAAAACGGTCGGAAAACCGGATTCTCGGTGTCAGTGTGAGAGAATACCGGGAATTCGCGTCTGAAGGGGAATTCATCAGGAAAAGGGTCGTCACCAGCCGGAAAGGTTTCCGTGCATTGGTCCCCAGGCTCCCGGTGAAATCGTAATACAATGGTCGTTTATATACCTGTCCCCAGGTGCGGGGTTCATAATAATCATGATAGCCGTAAGGATAGATCCCCGCCTCAAAATAGGTGCCCCAGAAATTTGAGAAGGTAGTGCTATTGTCGGCCTGGATCCGTAATCCTTCAAATGCATATGGCTTGTACAACGTATTATAGGTCACCACGAATTCGGACCGGTTGTTTAGGATCTTCCAGAACGGGTCATAGATGAGCCAGTTCACCCTCCCCTGGTTTACTGCTTCATTGTTGTTGGTAAGGAAACCCATGTCGTTTGGATCATAATGATTGTCGATCTCTTCCCGGACCACCTGGAACTGAAACTTTCCGCTGGACTTTAACAAGGCCAGAACATAATCATGACCGAAATCCGGCCTGATCTTATTTTGATATTTCTGGCTGATGTTCATCCGGCCAAAGATGGCATAGATGCTTTTTTTGTTGTAAAGCTGGGTCTCGATCCCGGTAACATTGGCTGAATACCGGTTGTCAGGGGTCCAGTAGTTGGTATTGATCAGCGTGATGTACGAATTGTGTTTCAGGTTCTGATCGATGACAAGGACGTTATAGTTGGTGAAAGGCTGGGTGGCGACCCTCCGGGTTGCCCCGGTGATGGTGTCTTCAAGTTTGCCCCAGGTATTGGTGGTCATGGCATTGAAAAAGCCTATGCCAAGTCCTTTCGCATTCCTGCCGGAGATCTTCGTTGCATTGATGATCCGGGTTTCCTCCGGGTTCTGAACTACCTGTTCGTTTGACTTCAGGTTGTCGTATGCAGCATTATAATTCCGGGGTGTGCTTCCCACCCTTCTCGTATAGAAGATCCCGCATTTATTGAACAGTTCGGTGGCTTCAGTAAAGAATTGCCTGCGTTCGTCATACCGTACTTCAAATGGGGTCAGGTTGAGGATCTGGTCATCCGATTGCACCTGGCCGAAGTCGGGAATCAGCATCATGTCGAGCGTATAACTTTCGTTGATCCCATAGCGCAGGTCAAGCCCGCCGCGCAGTATATAAGACCAGTTCTTGTTCTCCGGCGTCTTCTCAACATATCCGGAAATGTAGGGTGAAAAGGAAAGCCGCACAGGAGGCTTGATATGGTTGATCCCGACCAGCTGACCGTAATAATTGAAGATGTTATTGTCCCTATTATTCACCCATGACCAGGTGGACCATTTGTTACTCCGGTAGAAACTCCGCCACATGTTGAATCCCCAAACCTGATTCTCGATCTTCGGAAACCGTAAGGCTGAATAAGGCAATTTGACCTCCGCTACCCAGCCCTGGTCCGTAATTTTCGAAGCGTTCTCCCACACCGCATCCCAGGTAATGTCGGTGCCAATAGCCGAATATTTACAATCGTTTTGCAACCCGCTCGGGGTGACCTTGAATTCAAACATGTTCAACCCGTCGTTGTATGGCAGAATATCGAATGAAATACAGTCGGTATTGAGGGATTCGACCTGGTCCCTTCGTCCCAGTTCCTTGAAGATGCTGTCGGGATGCGGATCATGCATGATGGCAAAAATATAAAGAGCCTGGTCGTCGTATGCGAACCGTACTTCAGTGGCAACCTGCGGGACAGTTCCGTTGAGGGGAGCGTATTCAACAAAATCGGTTGCCACGGGACAATCTTTCCAGAAAGCCTCATCCATAATGGCGTCAATTTTAGGCGGGGTGGATATGCGGATGGCCAGGATGGTTTTCCTGGCCCTGAAGATGGAGTCGGAAGCCTGTTGCTGATGTTGGGCGGCCCCACTGCTGACTGCGAAGAAGAGAAAAGATAAAATGAGAAGAGTCCGGAATAATTCGGCCCACTTGATTCCGTTGCAGGAGGTCGCCACGTTCATCAGCTGTAAATCAGTTATCAAAGTAAAAAAAATCGCCTTTAACGACATAATTTATTATGTATAATGACTGCTTCACTCGATAAAGGTTACAGTTGGAGTGATTAAGATAAAATATAGTCAGAGGGTCAAAGAGAGAATGAAGTATGAAAAATGAAGAGTGAAAAGTCTCCGGTTGCAAGATAAAAAATATACTTACCTTCACATCCTCAAATTCCCGAAAAATTATGAAAAAATATTTCCTCTTATTAGCTGTGTTATGCATAGCGTCATCCTCATTTGCAAAAATGGTTCCTGTCGAAAAAGCAAGAGCGGTTGCCATTGGTTTTTATGCTCATTTTTTCTTGCATGACAATGGTCAACCCGTGGTAAACGATACAAGGGTGACCGAACTCAACAACATCGCAACTGTTTATACTTTTCTTTTTGATCCGACCGGATTTGTAATCGTTGCAGCTGACGATGCCTCGATACCGATCCTGGGATACTCGGATGAAAGTACCATTCCCCGGGAAATCACCAACCCTGCAACAAAAGAGTGGTTCGATGGATACAGCTCAGAAATTTATAATATTGTCAAGCACGGGCTCAGCAATCAGGAAACAATGAAAAAATGGGATGCAATGCTTGCGGGGAATTTTGATGCTCCCACGCGTGATGTGAGCCCTCTTTTATCAACCACCTGGGATCAGGGTTGTTTTTACAATGCGCTTTGCCCGACAGCTGCAGGTGGAAATTGCGGGCATGTCTGGACCGGATGCGTAGCTACCGCCATGGCACAGGTCATGAAATATCATAATTTTCCTCCCCAGGGAGTCGGCACACATACCTATACTGATCCGACATATGGTTCGCAGACTGCCGATTTCGGCAGCACCACCTATGCCTGGGCATCCATGCCGAACAATGTCACAAGCGCCAATACCGCGGTTGCCACCCTCATGTACCATGCGGGTGTATCCGTGAACATGCAGTATGGCACCAGCGGTTCGGGCGCCTTTAGTGAAGACGTTCCTTACGCACTCAAGAATTATTTCAACTACCGTCCGGAAGCAGTAATCCTGTATAAGAACAATTATCCCAATGTGGAAGACTTTAAAAACATTATCCGGGCCGACCTGGATCTGCAATTACCTTTGTATTACAGTGGGTCGAACCCAAGCGAAGGCCACGCCTGGGTATGCGACGGATATCACCTGGGCGACGGCACCTTTCATTTCAACTGGGGATGGTCGGGATCCAGCAACGGATGGTATTCCATCGGAGCGCTGAACCCGGGCGGATACCAGTTTAACGACAACAATTCAATTGTCGCCCATATCAAACCCTATAACCCTGACCTCATTGTGCGTATCACCCATCCGGTGAACAATGCCGTGATCGGGGTCGGATACCCGGTTCAGATTACCGGCGCCACAGTCAGGGGTACCGCAACGCTTATGAAGCTCTTTGTCGATGATATCGAAAAAGCATCCACTACGAACGATTCGATATCCTACACCTGGAATACATCTGCTCCCGACCTTGGCAGCCACGTGGTGAAAATATATTCCTATTCCGCTACCGATACGGTTTTTAATGTCATTAACCTGAATGTTGCGGAATGGATTTCACAGGCAAGCGGTTTTACGACCACCCGTGCGATCGGTTATATGTCAGCGGCCGACAGCAATGCGGTGTGGGCTACAGCATTTGATCCAATCACTCCAACAGGGGCCTGCTCGGATTTTTCGCACACCACCGACGGGGGAAATACATGGATCCCGGGCGTCATTAACAACACGACAGGTCTTGCCTCAGCCATGATCTTCGGGATCAGTGCAACAAAAGCTTATGTTCCTATGTACAAGGTGTCAGGAAGTAAACCGCAGGGAATTTATGTGACTACCGACGGAGGTACGACCTGGACGAGGCAAACCACAGCCCCTTTCAGCAATTCCAATTCTTTTCCTGATTGTATTCATTTCTTCAATCAAAATGAAGGTTGGGCACTTGGCGATCCTATCCTTGGTGAATTTGAAATCTATACAACAACAGATGGTGGTACTACCTGGGCCCAGGTGAGCGGTTCCAATATCCCCGATCCTCTTTCTGGTGAATTTGGTGTGGTAGGTTATTACTCGGCAGTTCATGACACCCTCTGGTTCGGAACAAATATGGGCCGGGTCTATCATTCCACCGATAAAGGACATACCTGGACCGTTTCCATTGTTACACCCCTGAATGGTAAGTATGTTAAACCCAGTTTCCGTTCCGGCATGCATGGGCTTGTCCAGGATAAAGGCAATGGCACAACAGGTACTTTTTGCGAAACCTTCGACGGTGGCGTAACATGGACATTGGTCAATGCAACCGGGCCGGTATATGCAACCGATCTTTCCTATGTTCCCGGTACCGGGAACATATGGGTAAGTTCCGGTTCATCTGGAACAAATGGTTGTTCCTATTCTTTTAATGGAGGTCATTTCTGGAATGATTTCGTGGGAACACAGGGGGCACAATACATGCAGATGTCCTGGCTGAACAATCATTGCGGTTGGGCAGGAGGGATCAACACCAGCGCCACCGAAAACGGGGTTTTTAAATTCATCGGAATGCTCTCGATTCCGTTACCTCCCCCGGTTAATGTGAATGCACTGGCAAATGACCAGGAAGTCACAATCTCCTGGGAGCCGCCTGTAATCGATTCCTCAACCGTGACACTAATGGGATACAACATATACAGGAACAACGTGAAATTAAATACATCCATAGTGACAGCGATGACTTATTCCGATTCCAATGTGCCATCGGGTCAGTATTCGTATTGCACTACGGCTGTTTATGCAGAAGGGGAATCATCAAAAACATGCAAGGACGCGGAGGTGATTGCCGTAGGAAGCAGCATGCTGGATCCTTCATCGCAAATCCATGTATATCCCAACCCGGTTAACGACCTGCTTCATATCCGGTCTTCCGGAACAATTCATGAGTTGTGGCTGACTAATCTTTCGGGGAGAGAAGTGCTTCGATTCCAGCCGGAAAATGCTGTTGTGGATATCCCTGTAACGTCATTTCATTCCGGGATTTACTTTCTTTCCCTGCAAACTGTTCAGGGCTTATATCATATCAAGGTGCTGGTTCGATAGAAATCCCCAGGGATAAACCAGGCATCCGATAGGGATTGGGAAGCAATTTTTCATCCTTCATTCTTCATTTTTCATTCTTTCTTTGTTAGAATGTGACAAAGTCACATTGTAACGTTCATGTTAAATTCGATAACGACTCTGTAACCCAAGAAGATATTACTTGCTTTTCTCCTGATAACGTGATATTTTTACATCGAATTCAAATTTCTTTTCATCAATTCAATATTCCCGGTATGAAAAATTTTTACCTTGTCATTTCTTTTCTCTTCATTTGTCATACTGGCTTCGGTCAGTTGTCCGGCATCAAGACGATCCCGGGTGATTATCCCACTATTTCTGCGGCCATCACGGCATTGAATGCCCAGGGTGTCGGAAGCGGCGGGGTGACCTTTAACATTGCGGCCGGATATACCGAAACGGCCGCCAACCTGATCATAACCGCCACGGGAACCCTGGCAAACCCGATCCTGTTCCAGAAGTCCGGCTCAGGGGCTGATCCCCTGATTACCGCAACTGCCGGGGTGAGTACGACCCTCGACGGGATCATCATTCTGAAGGGGATCGATTACATCACCTTTAACGGGATCGACCTCAAAGATCCTGTAACGAATGTTACTCCCACAACCCAAATGGAATGGGGATATGCGCTGCTGAAAAATTCAGCCACCGACGGATGCCAGAATGTAACGATCACCAATTGCACGATTACCCTGCAACGCATTTATGCAAGCTCTGTCGGGATATATGTGGCAAATCATTTGACAACCTCAACCACGGCACTTACCATCACTGCAACCACCGGAACAAATTCAAACAATAAATTTTATACAAATGTCATCCAGAATGTCAATACCGGGATTTCGATCACGGGGTTTAATGATGTAAGTCCTTATACCTATTACGATCAGCAGAATGATATCGGGGGATTGTATTCGTACCAGGGCAATACCATCCAGAATTTCGGGGGAGTTGCTGCGACGACAGCATACGCCATCAACGGTATCTACCAGAACAGCCACAACATCTCGAACAATACCATCAACAACCTGGCTGGAGGAGGAGTTGTGGGTACGACCAATATTTATGGAATAAATTACTCGACCTCAACCAATGCTTCGGGGGCGATCAGCTATAACAACATCAACCTGTCGCAGGGTGGCAATACCGGCAGGATTTACTGCATTGCTTCATCTGTCGGTGGCACCGGGAGTATGACAATGGGTGGCAATGTATTTGCTGCATCCTTTGCTGCAGGCGCCTCGGGAAATCTCTATTGCATTTACAATACTGGCGCACTCACGTCTCTTAACATAAACAATAATTCATTCAGCAACTGCAACAACCTGCTCACCAGCGGGTCCATTTATTTTATCAGCAATTCAACAACGACCCCCACGGTATTTATTACAAGCAATACGATGAGTAACAGTGGTAAACTTGTGGCAGGCGGCATAATCTATGGATATTACAATATGGCTTCCCCGACCGGAGGAACAGAGACCATAAATTCCAACACGATTTCCGCTATTACGTTCACGGGTGCTACCGGATTCTACGGGATCTACTCCCAGGATGCTTCCACTACCCAGAACAAATCGATCTATTCCAATACGGTTACCGGGATCAACGGAGGGTCATCTTCCATTTACGGGATTTACTGCATAGCCGGAAACACGACAAACATCAACGGAAACTTTATCATCGCAATTTCCGGCGGTGTGTCAGGAACAGGGGCCGGCTCGGTTTACGGATATTACCTGGGATCCGCTGCCACGGTAAACCTCGCCGTAAATAACAACAGGGCCATGTCCCTTTCCAATGCCAACACAGGAGGCACATACGGACTCGCCATCGGCGGCGGAACAGTGATCGACGTCCACGGGAATTATTCATACATTCTAAGTGGAAGTGCAGCAACCTGTTTTGTATACGGATACTATGTCAGCAATGCAACAGCGATGTCGTTTTACAACAACACCGCTTCAAACCTTACGAATGCTGTTGTAAACGGCGCAAACGCGATCAGCGGGATCTTCGTTAACAGCGGAACTGCGATCGGAATGTATTACAATACGGTCTACCTGGATGCAACCTCCTCCTCTGCTGGGTTCGGGTCCTCCGGCATCTATGCCAATACCGGACCGACACTCGATCTGAGAAACAACATCATCGTCAATGTTTCCACCCCCGCCGGAGGCGGGTTTTATACCGTCGCATACCGGAGAGGATCAACCACCCTGACTACCTATTCCAATCTCGCGAACAACAATAATTTCTTTGCAGGCGCGCCTTCTGTAACGAACCTCCTCTTTTACGACGGTACCAACATGATCCAGACGCTGAGCGCATACAAATCATTCATTGCTCCGAAGGACGGGCAGTCGGTAAGCGAAAATCCACCGTTTGTAAATGTATCATCAGTTCCATATGACCTTCACATGAAAACAACGAGTGCAACCTCCTGTGAAAGCGGGGGAACAGTTATTTCATCTCCTCTAAGCATTGTCGCAGACCAGGATGGTGATATCCGTTACCCGAACGGCGGTTACCCGAACAATCCGAGCTATCCCGCTACTGCTCCCGATATCGGAGCCGATGAATTTGCCGGGATGCCTCTTGATGTAAATGGTCCGGTTATTAATTACACCATATTGCTTAATACCTCATCAACAACAAGCCGTACAATTACGGCCATAATAACGGACGTCACCGGGGTTCCTACTTCAGGGATCGGACTTCCGCGCTTATACTGGAAGATCAATGCAGGCGCATGGAATTTTGTCGCAGGCGCATCCATCGGAGGAAATCAATATACATTTACATTTGGTGCAGGGGTAATCATCGGGGATGTCGTTTCATATTATATCGTTGCTCAGGACAATGACACGCCCGCACCTTTATCTTCTGCAAACCCGGCCATCGGCGCCACAGGGTATACCGTCAACCCGCCGGCTGTTTCTATTCCTCCCACGAGCCCGAATACTTATACGATCCTCGGCAGTCTTTGCGGTACGTATAATGTCGGTGTTGGTCAGATCTATACCACACTCACTGCTGCGATTGCCGATCTGAATGCAAAAGAGATTACTTGTCCGGTCATTTTCCGTCTGACGGATGCCACCTATGCTTCGGAAACATTCCCCATCACGATTAATCCAAACATCGGCTCCAGCAGCACAAACACGGTAACGATAAGCCCGGCAAGCGGGGTCACCAGCACCATCTCGGGCTCCTCTGCGTCGGGAATCCTGATACTGAGCGGGGCTGACTATATCATCATTGATGGTTCCAACAGCGGGGGATCGGATAAAAGCCTGACCTGGGAAAATACGAATACATCCGCAAACAGGTATGCTATCGGTTTTGCCAATGCAGGAGGCACCGATCCTGCAAAAAATAATATCATCCGGAACTGCAACATCAAAGCAAGCAGCCAGGTAACAAACAACACCTATGGAATTTATATGAATCCCACAGGGGGCGGTTATGATAATACCGTTATCAACAACAATGCGATCTTCAGCGCAAGGTATGGGATATTTTTTGGCGGCGCCACTACAGCTGTTGCCTTGAATGGCCAAATCACCAATAACATAATCGGTTCAGCCACCGATGCAACATCCATTCAGTTCTGCGGTATCATCCTTCAGAATTCCAATAACACCCTGATCAGCGGGAATGAGATCATGGGCGCTCCTTCAGGGAATGCCAATTATTACCAATCCGGCATCTATATTACTACAGGATCAGTCAACACAAAAATCCGAAAAAATAAAATTCACGACTGGTATTATACCGGAGTGGGCGGATGGGGAAATTACGGGATCTATTATGGTTCGGATGCTTCCACTGTGACCGAAATATCAAACAACCTTATTTACCTGATCAAAGCCGACGGGTACCCTGGTGCCCAGACTGATAATCCTTATGGGATCTATATTGCAAACGGAGGAAATTGCCAGATCTGGTTCAATTCCATTTCACTGACCGGCGCATTATTGTCGACAGGCTACATAGGAGCGTTCAGTGCCTGTCTTTCCATCAACCCGGGAATTACGGCCCTGGATATCCGGAATAATATCTTCCGGAATTCCATGCAGGCACTTTCAGGTACACCTGCCGATTACACTTATACCCTATACAGCACTTCTGCAAATACTGCATTCAGCACGATCAATAACAATGATTACTGGGATGACGGAATTGGCCCTAACATCGGGTATATTGCGGCTGCAAACCAGGCGACACTGGCTAACTGGCAAACCGCTTCCGGGCAGGATGCCGCTTCTGTGAATGTCGACCCGGCTTTCCTATCCGTAACGGACCTTCATCCATCAGCTGCCGGACTGAGCAAGACAGGTATTACCATTTCCTCGGTCACCGATGACTTTGCAGGGACTGGACGAACAGATCCGCCGGATATCGGGGCCTACCAGTTTTCCTCAAACCCGGTTGTAACTACAACAGCAGCTACCGTTGTTATCTGCGGAAGCGCAACCCTAAATGGAACCATCAATCCAAACAATGCAAACGTTACTACAGGATTCGATTATGGTCCTACAATCTCCTATGGCACCTCCGTCGCAGGAGTTCCTGCGACATTAAGCGGAAACACGCCGATAGCCATCAATGCAGCCGTGACCGGCCTGGTGCCGAATGTGGTCAATCATTTCCGGGCAAAAGGAACTTCCGGCGGGGTAACTATTTACGGTACCGATATGCCGGTAACACCTCCCTGTCCTCCCACCGTTGTAACGAATGCAGCAACCGCCATCACAGCCACAACTGCCACATTGAATGGCACCGTGAATGCAAATAATCTTTCTTCCACAGTATCCTTCGACTATGGACTGACGATCGCTTACGGTTCGACCGTTTCCGGGGTCCCTTCTCCGGTGGCTGGCGGAACAGCAACTGCTGTAACGGCATCCATCGTTGGATTAATGCCTGGCGTTATTTATCATTTCCGGGTCAACGGAACAAATGCTGTCAGCACTGCCAACGGAAATGACATGACATTCACAACCCAGGCGGCTCCCCCTACAGTGGTTACTACTGCTGCCACGGGCATCACAGCAACCGGAGCAACACTGAATGGTGTCATCACACCGAATGGAGCTTCGACGACAGTTTCATTCAACTATGGGTTAACGGCAGCATATGGATCCACAATTGCAGCAGTGCCTTCCCCGGTTACGGGGAATACACCGACAACGGTCATGGGAAACGTTTCAGGGCTTTCTTGTAATACTCTTTATCATTTCCGGATCTCGGGCACGAATTCAGCGGGAACTTCAAACGGGAACGATATGACGTTCACCACACTTGGAGCCGTGAGTCCGGCCGGACCTATTACAGGACCAACCAGTGTTTGCCGGGGTGCAACAGGAGTAGTTTATACGGTTGCAACCATTTCAGGCGCTTCAGGATATATCTGGACAGTCCCAGCCGGCACCACAATCGTTTCGGGTGCAAATACTAATACCATCACCGTTGATTTCTCTGGAGCTGCAGTTTCCGGGAATGTCGCGGTTTACGGAACAAACGCTTGCATGAACGGATCCAGTTCAAGCCTTGCAGTAACAGTAAATATCCTGCCGGTACCCACGATTATAGGTCCGGCGTCTGTCTGCGTGAATTCCACCGGTAATGTCTATACAACAGAAACCGGAATGACAGCCTATACCTGGTCAATTTCCGCAGGTGGCGTCATAACCGCCGGTGCGGGAACGAACAGCATCACCGTAACCTGGAATATTGCAGGCGCCCAAACCATCGGCATCAATTATACAAATGTCAACGGATGCATGGCTTCCGCTCCTACTGTTAAAAACATTACCGTTAATCCGCTTCCGGTTCCCACCATCACCGGGCCCGCTGCCGTTTGTGCCGGTTCATCCGGAATAACTTATACTACTGAAAACGGGAATACAGGCTATACATGGTCAGTTTCGGCCGGTGGAACTATCACGGCCGGTACCGGAACACGAACAATCACAGTTACATGGAATACCGTGGGGGCACAAACAGTCAGTGTAAATTATACCAGTACGAACGGTTGTACCGGTGCCACGCCGACGGTAAAGAATGTTACGGTGAATCCTCTCCCGGTTCCTACCATCAATGGTTCAGGCGCCGTGTGTGCAGGAACAAGCGGTGTAACCTATTCTACAGAAACGGGCATGACCAGCTATACCTGGAGCATCTCTGCCGGAGGTGTCGTTACCGCCGGCGGAACATCCACCAGCAGTACGATGACTGTTACCTGGATTGCAGCCGGTCCGGCTACAGTCAGTGTGAACTATACTAATTCAAACGGATGTACTGCCCTGACGCCCACAGTAAAGAACGTTACGGTCTATCCCCTGCCTGTTCCTACAATTACAGGTGCTGCTTCAATCTGTGCAGGTGCAACCGGGGTGATCTATACCACTGAATCAGGGATGACAGGCTATACATGGATCGTTTCAACAGGAGGAACAATCACAGCAGGTACAGGAACCAATGCAATTACAGTGACATGGAATACCCCGGGAGCTCAAACGGTCACGGTCAATTATGTTAATACCAATGGTTGCACGGCATCCACAGCAACCATTAAAAATGTTACTGTTAATACGCTGCCGGTTCCGGCCATCACAGGTGCAGCTTCTGCATGTGCAGGTGCAACAGGTATCAGCTATTCAACACAACCGGGAATGACCAATTATAACTGGAGTGTTTCTTCCGGTGGGATTATAACATCAGGAGCAGGCACCAATAGTATTCTTGTAACATGGATTACCCCCGGATCACAGAATCTTTACGTAAATTACACCAACAGTAATGGATGTACCGCAACGGTTCCTTCAGTAAAAACCGTAATTGTAAATGTACTTCCGGTTCCTTCCATTACGGGCTCAGCTGCCATTTGTGCAGGTACTACCGGGGTTAATTATTCAACGGAGACAGGAATGACCGGTTATACATGGAGTATTTCTGCAGGGGGAACCATTACCGCCGGTAACGGTACCGCAATGATCACCGTAACCTGGAATACTGCCGGGGCCCAGACGGTAATTGTGAATTATACAAACACCAACGGTTGTACGGCCAACTCGCCAACTATAAAAAATGTTACTGTAAATCCCATCTATATACCCACGATTACCGGAATCGATACTCTTTGCCTGAGCACTCAAACCTATGTTTACACAACCGAAACCGGGATGAATAACTACACCTGGATTGTTTCTTCGGGGGGTACAATTACTTCCGGCGGGACTTCCACCAGCCATTCCGTTACAGTCCGCTGGAACACTGCCGGCACGAAATACGTTAGTGTCAACTACTCCAATAGTTATGGTTGCAGGGCCGCAACTGCTACCGTGTCTCTGATTCTGGTTTATGCTCTTCCTGTGCCGACCATCACCGGCAGCAACAAAGTGTGTGCAGGAACCACAGGTGTTGTATATACGACCCAGCCAGGGATGAACAACTATTACTGGTCCGTTTCATCGGGGGGCACGATAACGGCCGGAGGGACCACAACAAGCAATACTGTTACGGTTACATGGAATACTGCTGGCAGCCAGACGGTGAGTGTGAATTACACCAATTCTTTCGGATGTACCGCTAATTCACCTGTTTCATATTCGGTTACAGTATATGCTTTGCCAAGGCCAACCCTTACCGGCCCCGTTTCCGTTTGCGCAGGAACGGCAGGAAATGTTTATACAACGCAGACAGGAGTGAGCAATTATACCTGGTACGTTTCACCCGGCGGAACAATAACCTCCGGCGGAACTTCTGCTAAGAATACCGTTACGGTAACCTGGAACACGCCAGGGGCCCAGATGGTTTCGGTCAATTACACCAATTCCAGCGGATGTACAGCCGCTACGCCAGTGATCCTTGGGGTTACGGTGAATGCCTTGCCGGCTCCAACCATCACCGGGAGCAGTAATCTTTGCGCAGGCGTTGCCGGTGTTTATACGACACAAACCGGTAATACCAATTACTCATGGACGGTATCCACCGGTGGCATCATCGTGGCAGGGGGAACCAGCACCAGCAGCTATATTTCGGTGAAATGGACCGCCATTGGATCACAATGGGTTCGGGTTAACTATTCGAATTCATCCGGTTGCAGGGCATCAACATATACCCAGTTCAACATTACAGTAAATCCGCTACCGGTTCCTTCGGTCACTGGGTTAAAAACCGTCTGCCAGGGATCCACCGGGATCGTATATACAACACAACCCGGGATGACAGGCTATACATGGACCACATCCACCGGCGGAACCATTACTGCAGGTGCAGGCACCAACTCCATTACCATTACCTGGACAGGTTCCGGGGCACAATGGGTCAAGGTGAATTATTCGAATACCTATGGATGTACTGCTGTCAATCCGGTTCAATACAATGTAACCGTCAATGCGGCAACGGTTCCTTCTATCAGCGGCACCTTCAGCGTTTGCACCAATACAACCACGGCATATTACACGGAACCGGGCAAGACCAATTATATTTGGACTGTCTCTTCAGGCGGAACCATCATATCCGGGGCAGGTACACGACTGGTAAATGTACTTTGGAGTATTGCCGGAGCCAACACGATTTCGGTAATCTATACCTCCACATCGGGATGCCCGGCACTTACTCCAACCGTGAAATCGGTAACTGTCTACGCTATTCCGGCACCTACCATCACAGGGCCCACCAACCCTTGTATCGGGGCATACCAATTTTATACAACAGAAGCCGGAATGACCAATTATACCTGGTCGCTTGGAGGTTCGGGCGGGATCATTTATTCAGGATTTTACAGCAGTCAAATATATGTGCAATGGACGACCGCCGGAGCCAAAACCGTAAGTGTGAATTATACTGCACCCGGTGGCTGCAGGGCGCCAGTACCTACTGTTCTTAATGTCTATGCAGTCAGTTGCACCGATTCCGTGATCTCGGGGAATGATGCCGGTCTTTCATCAGCGAACTTTATCGTTTATCCGAATCCGAATAACGGCAGGTTCATTGCAAATATTCAATGCGAATGCCTGGATAATTGTTCGCTGACTATTTTCAATATGATGGGCGTAAAAGTTTTCGAGATCACCAATCTGAAAATAGAAAGCAAAATGGAAGTGCCGATCGATCTGCAGCAACTGCCACAGGGCATCTATACGGTGGTCTTCAGGAACAGCAATCAATGGATGATCCGGAAAATAGTGATCAACAAATAGGGGTGAATATGACCCCTTTATAAGAACAGGTTGCTTTTCAGTGAATGTTCTTTATCACTTGTCGAAAGGATGTTTATATGTAAGGTCAGGAAAGATGGTCAGATTATCGGATGACCAGTTTTAAGGTTCTGTCTTCCTGCTGACCTGTAATCCGGATAAAATAAACGCCTGATTTCAATGCTGAGAAATCAAGATCTTTCAAAAATTTGCCGGGGGCAGTAATTATTTCTTCCTGGTGGACCACAATTCCAAGAAGGTTAATCACCGACAACCGGAAAGGGCCGGTAACCAGTTCTATTTTCAACGTAAATATTCCCTGGCCCGGATTAGGCCAAATAGAGAGCGCCGAGGGAATAATTTTTTCCCGGATGCCAGTACAAGGTGCAAAGCTGAAGGTAACAATGATTTTTGCAGAATCTATACAACCGAATGTATTGATCACCTTTACGGAATAGGATTGAACATCAACGCCGATACCCGGGGTCGATACGGTGATTGTCCGGGTGGTGGCTCCATTTGACCAGTAATAAACGGAATTGGGATTTCCGGCATCGAGAACAACGGTGTCATAAATACAGACAGCGGTATCGGCCGGACCCAGATGAATGACCGGACGGGGATTAACATGAACCGTCACGCTGCCGGTCGCCTGGTTGAATCCGTCGTTCAGGGTCAATTCATAGCTTGTGGAGACCATTGGAGAAACAACAGGATTTTCAAGGGTTGATGTGAATCCCGTAGGATTGGAAGTCCAGGTGTATGAATAATTTCCTGACCCCCCTCCTGCCATGGCATGGAGTTGCGTGGAGGCCCCCTGGCAGATCACAGGATAATCCGTGACCGGGTTTGCTGACAACGGACTTCCTGTAACGGTGACCATGACCTGCGACGGATCGCTCTGGCACCCGGTTGGCTGGTCGGTTACGATAAGGATAAATATTGTAGTGGCCTGAAGGTTAGTGAAGGTGGGATTATTTACGGTAGATGAAAATCCGGGCGGCAATGAAGTCCAGTAATACGAATATGGACCTGTACTCCCATATGCAGTGCCGGATAACGAAGCATTCGTACCATAAGGAATACTGAAGGAGGATCCTGCTCCGGCAATTGGTTTCGGGTTAACATTTACAATAACATTCCCTGAGGCTATACTGAATCCATCATTCAGAATAACAGTATAGGTCGTCGTTACCAAAGGGAAAACGGTCGGATTTGGCAGTGCAGAAGTAAATCCAGGAGGAATGGAAGTCCAGGAATATGAATAATTACCGCTGCCACCCGAACCATATGCCTGTAATGTTGAAGATGCGCCGGCACAAATAGTACCGGGGGATGATAATGCTTCAACCCCCAAGGGCCCGCCAACCACAGATACAAGCACATCATCATTGCCATGACAGCCGGCACTATCCGTGACCGTCAGGGTAAACTGTGTTGTAGCACCGATATTAAGTGTTAAAGGGTTCTGAACATTCGGATTTGTAAGTAATGATACAGGTTCCCAATGATATGCATAAGGACTCGTCCCACCGCTGGCGCTTCCATGAAGGGTAATGATTACCCCGTTTGCGATGGTAGTATCATTTCCGGCGTGAGCTGTGGGGACATTGATCTCAGACATCTGAAACAGGTAACCCTGGTAAAGTGCAAGGTTGTCGCAAAGATCAGGGATATCGCCAATAATATTCAATGTGTAGCTCCCTGCATAAAGTTTCGGTGAAACGGTAAGGGTGTATGTCGAGGTATGATCAGCGCCGGTTGCACATGTTGAACTGGTCACACCGGTAACGGTATAGGGTCCTCCGGTGCCACCGGTAAGGGTAAATTTCTCCGGATGCTGGAAAACACCTGAACATTTTACATTTTCAGAAAACCTCACAAATAACTGGGATGTCCCGGTACAAGGTACCTGCTGTTGAATGGAATCGATGGTTGGAGGTACATTATCATAGATCACTGCTGTGGATCCTGAAAAATCAAGGGTATATCCCGACTGTTGCGTTGAAGACCAATTGCTGATATTCAGGACATAGGTTTGACCGGCAAGCACAGGTACATCTTTATTCCATGGAGGGCCATGTGTAGATGATGGTCCGTTGCAATTAAGGTTATTACTCATCGCTGTGTTGATTCCAGTTGCACCGTTATATCCGGTAGCACCATAGGAGTTACAGCTCACCTGTAATGTCAGCGCGTCAGGATAGATCCGTGAACAGTCCACATTGGTCATATTGAACAAGACCCAGTCATAATCATTGTTGAGGTTGTTAGGCGTAAGGCTGAATTTGAGGACCCCATTTGTTTGAACCGTGATCACATAGAAAACATCGTTTTTCTCGCCATCCATGCAAAGGGGACATGCCGAGCCGGTATGGATCTCGGGATAAATATTTCCATGACCGGTATAAGAGGCTATCGTCGAATAAACCGGCTGACAGACCGGAATAGCTCCAGGGCAATCCTGAACTGTCGGAGCCTGGGAAAACAGGTTCGACCCGGCCAGAAGCAATACCACTATGGCGAGACCAACCTTATAGGATTTTTCTAACGGATTGAATTTCAAGAGGACCTTTTAATATCAAACAAAGATACAAAAGTGTTGTCAAAAAAAACCAGGTAAGTGGCGGATTGATTTGTTTCACCAACTTACGAAAATTGCAACCGAATGATTTCCTTTCTTTGGATTTCAAACCCCTGTTATCGTTTTGGAAAGACGTCTCATCCAAAGCCAGTGGGTGATAAAAAGAACAATGCTTATCAAAATGATCAGGCTGTTCACCACGATAGACCGGATTGAAGAATGGTTGGCTTGATTGATTCGGTCAGCCTTGGAGGCTTCATACATTGAACGCATCGTTTTATCATCCGGGATATAATTTGTCCCGGTTTTTTGATCATCCGGTTTTGCGTTCTTCAGGATGTCCATTTTATAATTTTCATAGGATACCAGGCTTGGTGTGCCGGAAATCATGAACGGTCCTCCTGCATGAAGCGGATCACCCAGATCCATGACGGATGGAATAATGTTGGCGGTACAGATGATGAAGGTAATAACGGCGACAAGGCAAACGGTATAACCATATATTTGCGCCATTCGATGTGGCTTTTCCATGTTCATCGGTTTAAATAAAATTTATCAGTAAATATACGATTTATAAATCCTGGAAGCAAGAAAATGAAGGTCATTGTGAAATCAGATCAAAGTTCAAACTTCCTGCCGGCAGGCAAGCGTTAATCGATTATTCAATTGTTCAAAAGAAATTATACTGAGAAGTATTAATTTTACAAGTATGAAAGCATGGATCATTGATAAAATTTGCGACCTGACCTCAGAAAACCATCCGCTGAAACGGGTCGAACTCCCCAAGCCGGAACCGAAGGAAGGTGAACTGTTGATAAAAGTGAGCACCTGCGGGGTTTGCCATACCGAGATTGACGAAATCGAAGGACGCACTCCCCCTTCTGTCTATCCTGTAGTTCCGGGACATCAGGTGATAGGCACGGTGGAACAAACCAGGGGAACCCAGGCTAACATCAAACCAGGGGAAAGGGTTGGGATTGCCTGGATTTATTCGGCCTGTGGAGCTTGTCAATTCTGTCTTTCCGGAAATGAGAACCTATGTGAGAATTTCCGGGCAACTGGCAGGGATTTCAATGGCGGATATGCGGAATATATGGTTGTTCCCGGACTTTATGCCTATCCAATCCCCGACTTTTTCACAGATGCCGAAGCAGCCCCATTGTTGTGTGCCGGTGCTATAGGTTACCGCTCGCTTGCCCTGGCTGGGATGGGCGTCGGGAAACGCATCGGGCTTACAGGATTTGGGGCTTCTGCACATCTGGTGCTGAAACTCATCAGATACCAGTACCCTCAATCGGGAATCTATGTGTTTGCACGCAGTCCGCAAGAAAGGGAATTTGCGTTGTCGCTGGGTGCAGAATGGGCGGGCGACACCTCGGACAAGCCGCCCTTCCTGCTCGATTGTATGATAGATACCACACCTGCATGGGAACCTGTAGTGCGTGCACTGGAATGTCTGAAGCCCGGGGGCCGTTTGATTATTAATGCTATCCGGAAAGAATCAATTGATAAAGAATATCTGTTGAAAATCGATTATCCCCGCCACCTTTGGATGGAAAAAGAGATTAAAAGTGTTGCAAACGTCACCAGCCAGGATGTAAAATCATTTATTCGCATAGCTGCTGAAATGCAGTTAAAACCGGAAGTGGAAACCTATGCATTTGAAAATGCCAACCAGGCCATTATTGACATCAAACAACAGAAAATCAAAGGGGCCAAAGTGCTGGTTTTGTGACCTGGAAATCCAAATGACGGAGCAAAAGATTGATTTATAGGTTAATTAAAATCCGTTAACGATCAACCATAAAAAGTTTTAAAAACGAACCATGATTTTAAAATGCCGTCAATACGGATTTATTATAATATTCCTGGTTTCAGGATTATTTTGTAATGCCGGAGATATCGTTATTAAAAATAATCCACTGGATAAAGTAATAACCTTTGGAAACAGTAAAATCAGGATTACCCTTGATTATAATGGGAAATGCACTGTTACCGGGTTAACTGTTGACGGGCGATCCGTAATTTCAGGACCCGCAGGTATTTTCTCGGAAATAAAAACTTCAACAAATACATATTCTACCCTGAAACTCACATCAATCCCCACGATAAAGATTGGCGAAAACACGATAATCATTGGTAATATAAAATATGGTGCTGACGAGGAAACAGCAATAGAAAAATGGAGCTTTTTACTTACCGGAAATGATATCAAATTTGAAATAGAACGGATTTTCCCAAAATCAATATGTGTTGAAGAAGCCGCATTCCCTTCATTTAGCTTCAATAATATAAAAACCTGGGATGGTGCTTTTCTTGGATATGGCGGATTGGCCTGGTTCTATCTTTTCAACGAAAAACCATGTACCTATGGAGTACATTCCGACTGCTCCGTTTTCTGGAATAGTACAACAGGCGATGCATTAAAGGTGGCGGTTTCGGCAAATGGAAAAAAAGTGGCAATGAAATACAGTCGTTCTGCTGACGATCATTTGATTTATAACGTGGCTGTTTCTGATAATGAATTGACCTGCCGCTATGAAGCTGAAAAAAGGAGCAGGTTTATCAGGGGAAAAACGGATGTTTGGGATTCGTTCACTGTTTCAGCAGGAACATATGTTCAGGCAATAACATTGTCTGCGTTGAATTATAATGAAGTATATAACAGGGGGAACTTTGTTGGAATCAACGGGAAACAGGTAACCAATGTATTAAATACCATTGCAAGAATCGGAGTTATTGATGAAAAGCATTTTGGAGGCAACAGCTGGCATACGCCTTATGGCCCTGTTTGTTTGCATGAACAGTATATCGCCCAGTTTGCCATCGGGATCAATGACGAAACGTATACGCAGGGTTACAAACAATGCCTTGATTTTTACCGTGACAATGCCATTCAGCCCGACGGGAGGGTGATCGCGCGCTGGGCTTACCTCGATGAGGATGCCATGCCGGGTACTGTGACCAAAAAAGGCTTTTATGAAGCACAATGGGGATACCTGATGGACTCAAATCCTGATTTTGTGGCCAATGTAGCCGAGCTTTTTGACATCACCGGTGATTTGACATGGGTTTCAGGCCACAAAACTGCTTGTGAAAATGCACTTGATTATATGATCAAAAGAGATGCTAACGATAATCATCTGGTTGAAATGATGACCAATTCTGAATCTGAAAAAAGAGGCAGCGACTGGATCGATATCATATGGGCCTCATACGAAAATGCATTTGTAAATGCCAAGTTATATTATGCCCTGACGCTATGGGAGGAGGTGGAAAAGCAATTAAAAGATTACGGAAAAGCAAACTATTATTCCCA
>Ga0182021_10001455_pt1 | contig 27108 bp, 30 predicted proteins | sample 612E3MmetaG_FD_120493 | JGI IMG/M metagenome (GOLD analysis project Ga0182021, IMG submission 120493) | Permafrost microbial communities from Stordalen Mire, Sweden - 612E3M metaG (Illumina Assembly) | ecosystem: Environmental > Terrestrial > Soil > Wetlands > Permafrost | place: Sweden...
GCAAGCAATAAAAGGCGCAGGCGTTCCTGCTTTACACCTGATTTTTCCCCGCGTAATTGCGGATGAAAAAAATCAGGTACGCAAGTCACTGGCGGGTCGCTCCCCATCCGTGGGAGAGCTTCAAGGCAGAGGATTGCAAATCCTTTATTCAGCGGTTCGATTCCGCTTGCCACCTCCAATTACCATAATTTTTCTGCAAAAAAACTCCCCCTAAGATTTGCATATCGAGAAAGACATCTTAAATCTTTATGACCTGTTATTTTTGCAATCTCCAAATCCGACAATGTTGTCCGTTCATAAAACTGACATACGGCGTGCTGACGGTGCGATTTATGATAGAGGGCGGTAATGGTATTACTTACGATCTTTTGAACGCAAGGGGCGATAAAAAGTGCTTCAAAACATTACCTACGATGCTTGCAGACCTAAAGAATATCGATCCTGGCTTGAATCAGGATTCAAAAATCAGTTTTTATTTTGTTGAATAACAGAAAACATCCAAAAACAGGAAGGAATAATGAAGCCGCGCTTTTGTTCAAAAATTGCCGGGACGACGAAGAATTTCGGTTCAAAAATGGGTATTAGACAAATAATCATTCATGGTGGATTGCCTGGCGATAGCCGTAACCCAACGCATCGAGGGTAAATGTTGGGTTACGCTATCGCTAACCCAACCTACGCAAATCAAATATCCACCACAAATCCCGGCAAATCCGGCGCATCGCCGATAATTGAAGATCCCAGCGCCGGGTCAAGGGCAATCAATACTTTTGCTCCGGCGGCGCGGCCGTTAACGCCTCGCACTCTAATCTGTTGACTATCCAGCGTTAGGCATGTCGTAGTGCCGTCGGCATGTTCAAGCTGCACGGTGGCGATAATTTGCGAGGCTTTCGGGATTAACGCCTGAAATTGCTGGTATAAGTTCATCAATAATGCCTCTCCAGCTCTACCGACTGGCTAACTACGCCATAAGCGGCGGTGACGTTAATGCCTGTTACCAGGCCGCGCCAGGGGATAGTGTCTGATACCTCGACAAACTGGCCGGGTTCCAGTAGGCCGGTGGTGTCGTTCAAAGGCAGGTCCAGCGTGACCCGCGCTTGCCTGCCGGTATTCGACAGCACGTTACGCGCCCGCTCGCGTCCGGCATCCACGTAGGTGATCAGGTTGTCGGTGATCATCGGCGCGCTGACATCGCCGCCGGAGCCGGTAATGTTGGCGGATACGGTGACGCCGTGGCTTTGTCCGGAGACGATGACGTGATTGTAAGCCGGTTGCGGGTTGAGTTGCGTCGATAGTGACCGCACCAGGCTGAGCGGGATGGTTTGATCAAGCGTGGCGGCGTTCCAATCCCAGGGATTGATGGGGTATCGCGGCGCGATGTGTACCAGCTTGGCATTGCGATCCGCGTAAGCGCGCGCGCCAACGGTTCGCGCTATCTGCACAACGGCATCAATGGGTGCTTTGTTTTGATACGACCACGCGCCGCCGGGTATCAGCCAATCGGTGGTAAACAACTGCACTAGATTTGCATGGTAGGCCGCGCTCCAGCCGGTATTCAGTAATTCATGATCGATCAACTGCGCGGCGGTTTTTTCATCCGCTTCCAGGTAAGAGCGTAGCGGCGCGTAAGGATAGGCGAATAACGCCAGGGATGAACGCCCGGACGCGGTGTAAGTATGTTCGCCGAACACGCGGGTCTCGCCCCATTCTTCAATCAGGGCGGTTATATAAATGCCGTCCAGTTCAATCTGTATTTCTCTGGGTTCGCCATTGACAGATTCCAGCAAGGCCATTGTTTCCGGGGTTTTCAGATTTAATGTTACGCCCCAGGCCCAACTGTCAACATCGAATTTTAACGTCGCCGATAATACCGGTATCCCGACATTATCGGATGTACGTTTTACGTTGATGGTATGTAGCACAATAGTGGCTCCTGTTGAAATGGTTATACGAGTATTTGATAATGGCCAGGCATAACACGGACGGCCAAAAACCAGAACGGCCCCGCCGATAAAGTCCGGCTCAAGCTGATAAAATGCCAAGTTGGGCGATGCGGTATAAGGCGTCGGCGGTGGTAACGGCGGGTAATGCCAACCACCCCAAAGCCAGCTGTGCGGCGTGCCCTGGTCCCATAAACTGCTTTCCAAGCGGTTAGTATCCGTCGCTATCCCGTAAAGCGATGACCACGCTAGCAAGCGCGTTGACCCTTCGCAATAACGGTAAAGCCAAGCTTTCGGTTTGGCGGCGGGGGCGATATAGGCGCTTGAGCGCTGCGCTTGCAAGGGTTCGGCTTGCCCCCAGACAGTAAACCGATTTAAATGCTTTGCAGGCGCGGCGCTGTAATCCGCTTGGCGCTGCTGCGCTAAAGGTTTACCGATGGCCCAGGCTAATGATGCCGGTTTATGCTGATGCGGCACATCGGTCCAGCCGAATCGGCTTTCGCTGTAGAGCAGATCGGCGGGTTCCATCGCACTTTCTAATTCTGAATAGTGATGTGTGCCTTGTAAAAATTGCCCGGTAGTTTGCAAATAAGCATTCCGGCCGGCATTGTCAACGCCGGAGCGGCTTGCTTCAATACCCCGGAAAACGCCTGCTTCAAAGTGTGATTCACCGGATATACCAACATCACTCAACGTAAAAGCGGCGCTAGTCAGGTAAACATTGGGTATAAAAGCGACAGATCCGGCAATAATGACTTGATCTGTAGTAAATGCACAACCGGCTTCAGCATATTCAGTATAACCGGCAGGCGTTGGGTTAAAATTAAGTTCTACCGCATTCCCTGACGGCGGCGTATATAAACCCTGAAATATTAAATCAGCCGGTGAAACCGGAATCGAACAGGTGGCAGTTCCGGTAATCCCAACCTGGCCGGTAATGAATGCGCAACCGGCCTTGGCATTGCCAATAGATGAAGGGTTAAAATTAAAATCAACCGCATTCCCTGACGGCGGCATGTATAAACCCTGAAATATTAAATCAGCCGGTGAAACCGGAATCGAACAGGCGGCAGTTCCGGTAATCCCAACCTGGCCGGTAATGAATGTGCAACCGGCCTCGGCATTGCCAATAGATGAAGGGTTAAAATTAAAATCAACCGCATTCCCTGACGGCGGCGTGTATAAACCCTGAAATATTAAATCAGTGGCCACCTTATGACTCCGTTCAGGGCAGGCATTAATTTCCTTCCATAATCACCAATGTTGCAAACTTCACAATACCACCCTGATAAATATGTGTTGCCGGAATACCGGGATTTTCGCTTATCATCTTGACCGGCCCCGCGCCTGCTTCATCAGTGACATCCATATCAATCACCCAGTTGCCATCACTATCATAAACGCGCACCCAGTCCGCATCGCCGGTATTATCAGCCAGACTGTCATCGGCTATCGATGAAAAGGTGAGCGCGCCGTTGACGACCGTCCCGGCCGGATCAGCGCAGATCACCGTCGCTAACAGCATTTGCGTGGTAATAGCCGCGCCCGCTGCCGGTCTGGGCGTAGTTAAAAAGTTGATCGTGCCGGGGCCTGTGCCTGCGCCGATGGCGTCGCTAATCGCCTGGCTGCGGGCATTGCGTAAAGCGGGAGAAAAATTAGTTGCGGTCATTAAATTGCTCCAGGACGAAAAAAAAGGCGGGCAAAAAAGCGTTGCCCACCCTAAACCGCCCTGACACGCGCGGCGATAACATCATTGTAAGCACCTGTGTAATCGGTGCCGGTAACAGTAAAGTCAATATCCGTCCGCAGTCCAGGAAAAGTATAACTGCCGTCCCCGGCTGCCCAGGTTTCTCGGATTAAAATGCCGGTTTTGGCATCGTAAAGCCGCACCAGGCGTTTGCAGGGGGTAGCGCCTATTTTTACCATACCCTTTATAGCGCCTGATCCGCCATAGTTTGGATTTTTATAACTATGATCGGCCTCCAGGGCTACCAGAATTTGAATGCCTTTCTTGGCCAGTAAAGACCATTGAAAAGCGGATTTGCCGAGCGCAACCTGGATTAAGCCGCTGCTGCTCATCGCCAAGGCCCGTCAATATCAATATGGGTTTCGCCTGTATTATTTCCTGAATAAGATGTTCTTATTGACAATAGACGCCGGGAAACAGGCGATACATCAGCCGCTAATAAAGTTAAATTTCCCAGCGGACGTATTTGTAACGGTTGCCAGATTGGTTTTAGTTGTGAGCGCAAAACCAATGTATCGCCGACATAAATCGGGGAAATATAAAGCCCATTATTACTGGGAGCAGGGTAAGCAAAAAGCCCAAATGCACCGATAGTCACCCCCCCTAAAGAAGTATTCCCGTATTTAGCCGCGCCAATAGCCTGGCCTGTTTGCGTATAATTTCTTGCAAAAAAATGACCCGGTTGCGCGGTTTTGTCGATTGACAAATCGTTGGGACTATTATTATTACCAGGATTATATTCCATTGTAGTCTGGCTATAAATCAAACAGCCGTACGGATCACTCGCCATCTCGGAAGCCGGATCACCAAAATGAAATGGTATGTAAATATTGGCATAACTTGGACTAAACGCCGCAGTAAACAATATAAATTCAAAACCGTCCCCAACTAAAACCCAAGGCCGCGCCGCGTTGCTGGCCACATTGGATTTTGTTATCATTATTCCCGGATCAGCCAATTGCGCCAGGGTTGGAAACGGCCCGGTGCCGGTGTCAACATCGATCATGGTTTCATAGCCGCGCAAACCGGCGGTTTGACCGCCATCTGTCGTATCATCCACGCGCAAATATAACTGCGTCCCGGTGACTTCATTGCTCCGGTAAGCGCCTTTATTCGTCCCGGAAAACGCGTTGCTCCAACCCAATGGCGCGGCTTTGGTGGTGATTGTGCCGGTAGCCGGTGTCGCGGGCGTGCCTGTTACGGTAAAGTCAAAAGTCAGCGTGGTGACGTTAGTGATTTGAAAATCGCCGTTGTATTCCGACTGCGCGGCCCCGCTGATATTAATTTTGGTCAAACCGTCCGCCGCAAAGCCATGGGCCGTCGCGCAGGTGGCCGTCACCATGCTGCCAGTGCGAGCCAGGGTGACGGTTTTGCTGTTGTAGCCGTCTTGCAGGCAGGCATCCAGCAACGCCACCAGCGCGCCCGCCGTGCCGCTTAATACCGGCGCTCCGGTGTCGGTGGATCGTAATAAAATAACTTCTATGCCGCTCATCGTTTAAATCCTGTTGTAGGGGCGAATTTATTCGCCCGGTTTTGGGATAGGCGAATAAATTCGCCCCTACTTAATTCGCATCGCCTCTAATCTGAATCTTGAAATTATCCGTGTAAACCGTGGGATCTGATTGCAAGGTAGTACGCGCCAGCCAGAGCGGGTAATTACTCGCTATAGTATTAAACCGCAACACATTACCGGCCGACCAGCCAGAACCCCAACCGTGATAATCAATCGTAAAATAAGGCGTGCCGGTGATTGGGTTTATGGGTGCAAAATCAGCACCAGTCGAACCTTGCGCTACCAGGCCGGAATATTCGCCGTAACAATTAAACGCTGTCGATCCTGTAAACACCAGCGCCCAGCGTTCCTGGATCGTTCCGGCATTAGTTACAACTAAGGGATAAAGCACATCATTGAACGATGCGGTGGCTGCCGTTCCCTGCGTATCGCTGAAAACGCTCGCCCAGGTCGCCTGATCAAACAGGCCGGTCACGCGGCCTTGCAGGTCGCTAATTACTAATGCACTGCTAAAAAAGCTGGTGTTGGCCGGATAAGCATGACGGATGGGCTTCATCAATTGCACTTCACCGGTAATCTGCACATCCGTAATCAACGCCATATCCTCGATGCGGTGTTCAATACGCAGCGGCTGCGCATAGCCGGTTAAATCCAGCGGATTGGTCATTGTGACCGTGCCTGCATTCAGGTCAACGGTGTATTTGGCAGTCGGCACAATCAATCCATTGGCATCAAAAATCTTGGCATAACTGAGCAGGGTGCGCTCGCAGTCGTAAACCGCTCCGGCGACAGCGGGATTAGGCAAGGTTAAATCCTGCGTATTATGCACGACGCCGACATTGCCGATGCGATAAATAGGCACGCGGCCATCTTGCGGCAGGCGCACCGTTTCCACGCCCAATACGCTGGCATCGAGTGGAATATAGCTGACTAATACCGCGTTAAATTTGATCGTTTCCGGCTTGACCAGCATCGGCACCCAGATTTTTCCGTCAGCATCAATATTGGCCGCGTTGTACCAGGTTTCAGCTTTCGCGGCGGCGGGCAGGGTGCTGTCCAGCATTTTTTTCCCGAAAGCGAGACTCCCTACGCCGGACAGCCAATCGATGTTGCCGGCTATCCATTCAGAGGAAATAATCCCGTTATTATCTGCGCTCGCAGTGATATTTTCGCCATTGCCGGTGACGGCGTTAACCTGGAATTGTCCTGTGGCAAGCGGCGCTCCGGGGGTTCTAAAAAAAACGGCAGGCGTTAAGGAGTCGCCGGGCGTGGATACCAAACCTTGCAAGATTAAAGCATTCGCGCCCGCTACCCAGTCGGTCAACGAGACAATGCCTGTTTGATAATCGATGGTTCCTGCCAAGATTGCGCTATCCGTTAAATTATCATGGGCGCGGTAAACAGAGCCGCTGCGGTCGATATACGAAGCGCCCGCAAAGGTGAATTTTATTGAACTGGCGATAATAGCGTCATTGGTCGCGGTGGTTAAATCGATGACCAATCCGGTTAGCTCAACATCGGCTAATTTTGTAACAGGTTCGGCGCTGTTTAACACATAATGAGCGGTTAATGTGGTGTTGGCAGGTAATATTTGCGCGACTTCCATCCCGACATAAAGCGGATTTGAAATAGTTAAATATTCATGTTGAACGGTATAACTGTCAAAAGCGTACCAATAATCGACTTGAGAAGTGACTAAACCCTCATATTTATTAACCGAAGTAACTCCGGTGCTGTCGAATGAAACTGCCCCGGTTGCATAATTAATGGTTCCGACATTTGTCCCAGACTCATTAATAATAATGCCTGAGCCATTATCAACTACGTACCGGGAACGGTTTACCGGAGGCAGGGCAAAGCCGCCCAAGCCGCCGCCGCCCAAGCCGCCCAAGCCGCCCGTGCCTCTAACATAACCGCTGTCGCCTAATGGCACGCTGACTTGGTAAGTAAAATAAGCCGAGCCTTGTTTTACCGGTGTTTGTGATAAGGTAAAACTGATTACGCCAAACGCATCGCCTGTGACGGTAAAGGTATCCAATTCAGACAGATTCTGATTCCAGGCAAGATGGAAAACTGTGGCAGGCGGCGGGATGGAGGCGGGAGAAAAAACCAGTTTCCCGGTTTCATACACAATTTTCCCGATAGCGTGACCGCTAATGCTGCCAGACCCGCCTGCATCCGTGGCGGTTTTGGCACCGCTATCCGTCCAGGTAATCACTAATGATCCGGGCACAACCGGCGCATCGGCTAAAGTGACATGTACCTGTGGCGCGGGCGGCGTTAATACGCTGGTTTGCATGGTGTAGGTAAGCGGCGTCGCCCAACTGAAAATAATCGAACTTGCTATGTCCGGTAACGCGCCTAAGGTGACAATCACCGAACCGGTCGCATAATCCACCGTGCCAGCGCCGGTACCGGTTCCGGCTCCGCTTAAATGGCCGTTGCCATCATCGGTCAAGCGATACCACTTGTCGAGGGCCTTGAAATCCACGCTCAGGCTGTTTGGGGTTGGCGTGGGGCTTAACGTTTTCACATAATTGAAACTGCGATTATTGATAGTTACCGGGATGCTGATGGTCGCCGCATTATCATACAAGGCTACGGCTGCGGTCGCGGCCGCGCTAACAGCCGCGCTCCAGGAACCGGCCTTGGTGATTTTAATATGTCCGTTAGCGTACACAACCACGCCGCCATAACTGCCTGCGCTGCCATTGGCTAATACCAGATTGCCAGCGCCGTCGTCTTTATACGCTACGCCGCCGATAGTCAATACCAGCGAACAGGGCAGAAAACCGCGTCCCAGATATAAATCATCGGCATAATCCGGCGCTACGCTGGACGCTAGATTGGCTGATTCTGTCAAGGCGTTGCTTAATCCTGATTGCTTGTAATTGATCTTGCTCATGCCCGCGACAATATCCACCAGCGGCACTTCGGCCTGGGCGGACGGCACCAGGGCGCTATAAGGAGAGCCTACATTAATGGTCATATCGCTGAGTGAAAGCGCTTCAGTGATTTTCTTAACGCCGAAATATTGCGCCGCGTCGGCGACCGAGACTGTGCGTACCAGGGTAGGGCTGCCGTGCATTGATAATTTGGTTATATCAGCGCCAAAATATTTCGCGGTTAAGGCCGTGCTGACTTCAAAAATCAAAATATCCTTGTAAAAATTGCCTCCGCCATCGGTGTATAAATGGGTTTCACGGGAATCCACTTTGATAATGCGGAAAAACTGTTGTTGCGCCGTATAGCCCGCTTTCTCCTGACTGAGTAAAATCACATCGCCGACCTGTAAGGAAGCAACCGGCGCAGGGCTGGTTAAACTCGTTGCATTGGATAGACTGAAGACGCGGATCATCTTCTGGCCTTCGACATGATCCGAATACAATACCCAGTCCGATTCCGGACCTTGTACGCTGTAGGATTCGATGCGGTTACGCGCGGCGCTGCGTTCATCAGTCCAGCTTGCCGTGCTGAACAGGGTGACATTGACATGCTGGTCATCCGGAGGGTCGGTCAGAATGACATGCGCGCCCAGGTAAGTGTCGGTGTTGGCCGTCTGCACGCCCATATAAACTTTGCGCATACTGACGCGGCCATAGGTGCGGTCTAGCTGGCTGATGTCGTTAAAGATATTATTTACCAGGCCGTCCGCTACTTCAACGCCGGTCATTTTTCCGCCGCCGTCGGTATAGTCGGTCATCCGTTCGGATTTGAGCAGCTTTAAGTCGGTTTCAGAGATTGCCATTTTCAAGCCTTTGTAGGGGTGAATTTATTCACCCTGTTTGTTTTGTCAATGGGCGAATTTGTCGCCCCTACAGTTCAATAAATTTTAACGTGACGGCATACCAGTCGCCGCTGTCCGGATTGCTGAAATCCTGTATCTGTTTTGCTTCAATGCCAGGCTGCGCGAAAATCACGCTATGCGTTACATCTAATAAACTGAGCGACATTACCAGTCCCGGCGTGGCCTGTTTCAACCGCAACAGTTCCAGTGTGGCTTTACTGGCCCAGGCGTAATCATCGCCGCCCTGCAAGGTTATCGGCCTGCCTGCCAGCGCGGCTGCGGCTTCTATTATTAGTCCGCCATTTACCGCCGTGTTAATCGATTGCTTAACCGGCGTCCAGGCATATTCATCTATCCAGATCAAATCCGTTGGTAAAGTGATCGAATCCAGCGTAAGGGCCATTTACATGCCCACGCTGGAGCGCAACCCGGCGGATTTGAGCGTCTTGAACAATTTATCCATATCATTTTCGTTAAACTCGCCGGATACAACTTCGGCTCCCGGCGCGCTGAATTGTACGTTAACGGTTTTTTTCGAGGCTTGCAGTAGTTTGGAGGACGGGGTCTGGGCCGATGCATCATTTACCGCTTTGCTTGCGAATTTTTGCAGATCGACGGCGGGCATGGATAAGCCGGGTGCGGTTGCGGCCAGCGCTTTCGGTTTGTCCATGACATGCGCCATCAGCACCCGTTTTTTATCTAAATCCGTCGTCCTCATAATCTCGTTAACTTTGAGCTCAAAATTTTCATACTCATTGCCGGCGGCTTCCCTTAGATATTCCCTGGTTTTTTCCGCCGCCAAGCTTATGCTCCAATCGTGACTGCCAGTTCCAAAACCTAAAGCGAGCTGGTTATTAACTAGCCAGGGAATGAGTTTGGCTATTTTTTCGTCCTTGATTTTTTGCAGTTCATCAGCCATGCTGTAATTGACCGGACCGCCCGACGCGCGTTTAAGTGCCGGTAATTGGCCTGCATTAACCAGGTGCATAACCGGCACGCCCAATGCCTGTACGGCTTCCTTGCGGACAATAAACTCGCCCGCTTCCAGCAAGGCGCGTATTTTATCGCCGCCGCCGAAGCCGGGCAGCATGCCGGTTCGTTTTGGATAGCCGCCGCCCGCGTAACCTAAAACCGGGCCGCCTGCGGATTGGGCTTGATACGAATCAGAAAAGCTCGTTCCCTGACGGTTTATTGTTTTTTCCGGGGATTGCTCTTGCTGAGTGACTATGGTTATAACTTTGGTTTCAGGTTTGGTCAGTTCATGAATCGCAATCTGCGCTTCAAGCATGCTCGTTTTATCCATGCCGACTTTTAACAGATATTCCTTGGAAAGCGCCGTGGTCATTTCCGTAATCTTAGCGTTGGCATTGGTTAATCCGGCTGTCGCAGCGTCCAAGGCGGATTTGACGGCCAGCGCATTTTTACCGTGTTCGACGCCATTATCAATCAATGCCTTTTTTTCAGTGTCATATAAAGTAATGTAATTTTGTTTAGCCTGATATTGTGAGACGCCCCCTTCTACATTGGTTTTGATTAAATCAGCAGAAAATACTTTAGCTTTTTCAATCAGGTCATTGATCTTTTTCTGGTCGGCACCCTCGCCTTTTTTGCGTTCTATCCTGATAGCATCCATTACCGAATCAAAATCACTTTGATCCTGGCTTAATTTTTCATGTTCGGTCATCCCTTCCTGATCAAACTCCCGTATCCTCTGGTCGTGGGTTTTTTCCAGCGCTTGAATATCCTCGCGCGATTTAGCAAAAGCGGCGTTTTCCTCGCCGTAAAGGGTGGATAGTTTAGCCACTTCGCCGGCGTAAAAATCCGCGATACCCTGATAAACGGATAGCTTGGCTTCTTTTTTCGATAGCTCAATCGCTGCCAGACGCTCGGCGTTAGCTTTGGCGCTGGCCAATTCGGCGGCGTATTCCTGCTCGATCAATTGCAGTTTAAGCGTGGCGGCCTGTTGATCCAGGGCGATGGTTTGGTTAATCGCAGCGACTTTAGCGGCGACGCGCTGGCTTTCTTTCTGGGTATCGCTAATATCGGCGGCGTTAATAGCGGCTATGCGGTCGGTCAAGCCTTGCTGGATGGCGGCTGCTTGCGTTTTGGTTTCGGCATCGATGGTGGCGGTCAGGGATTTGATGGCGGCCTGGGTGGCGACAAATGCTTGTTGTTGTTCCAGCTCGGCGGCTTTGATGATTTCGGTTTTTTTCTGTTCAGATAAGCCGGTGGCGGTGGCGGCGGTTTGACCGGCCTCAGTTTCATCCGCGCGTATCGCGTTAAATTCTTCGTGGATCTGTTTGAGCTGTGCCGAACGTTCGCTAAACGGCATGCCGTTTAACATTGCCTCTACGTTGGCTTGAATTCTGGCAAATCCTTCAGCCAGGTAAGTCCCGGCAATGCGCACGCTTTCAAACTGCCGCAACCATTCGCCGATGGTTTTGCCGATGTCCCAGGCTATCCATGCGCCGAATAAATTGGATGTGACTGTTCCTAATACGCCCAAAGCCTTCGACATAACACCGCTGGATGCTGCAACCGGTTCCTGCGTCGCGGCCAGGCGCGTATTAGCCGTTGCTAATATGGTTTGACTCACCCCCAAGGCTTTTTGCGCGGCGGTCAGTTTGGCAATAGCGGCAGTTTCAGCGGTCACCGAAGTGGCCAAGGACCGGCGCTGGGCGGCTTCCAAAACCAGTTGCTGTTTAAGGGCGACGTTAACAGCGGCTTCCTGCGCTTTAACCTGCAACAAAGCAATGGCAGAGGCGCGGGCTTCCTGTTGCGCGATAGCGGCCATCCGCGCAGCGGCGGCGTTGTCAAAAAAAGCCTTGGTGGAGGCGATCATCCCGACCACCAGGCGCGCGGCATAGGCTTCCGCCAGGATAATTACACCGTAGACTACGGCATCAAAGTTTTTGGCGACCGCTTGTAAAATGGCCGAAAGTTTTGTTGTTGCTGAATTGGCAACGTCCGAAGTGCCGACAAATTTAAGCAAGGCATTGTTAACCTGTGTCATCGCGCCGCTCACCGTGACCGGCAGCACGGCGAATTGAGCCGCGACCTTGCCTGCGCTGTTACCCAGGGCATTAATCAGTTTATCCGAGGTTAATTGCCCGGCTTCGGCCATTACCCGCAATTTGTCAATCGGAATGCTCAAACCGTCGGCCAGAGCTTGCGCCAGGCCGGGAGCCATTGACATGACCGAGTTTAAATCCTGGCCGCGCAACATGCCCAGGCCCAGGGCTTGCGAGAATTGCAGAATAGCCGCCGAGTCTTGCGCCGCGCCCTGACTGGTTAGGGCGATGGCTTTGTTGAGGGTTTCCGTGGTGGCGAACGCTTGTTCCTGCGTGCCGCCCAAAAGTTTTATAGCGTTGGCCAGTTTGCCGTAAATGGTATAGGTATCGCCAAGGCCGGTGCGGGTGCGCTGGGCGATGTTGAATAATTCGGTTTGCGCGGCATTGAATTGATCGGTACCGTCCGTGACCAGTTTTAAACGCGCTTCCAGCGTTCGCCAGCTGTCCGATAAAGTGATGGCTTCTTTCGCTAGGCCCGCAAACAAGGTAATGCCCAAAATCTGTTTGGCGGCGGTTTCCAGCCGTTGCACGCCGGTGATGATCGATTGCGTGCCCGCGTTAACGCTGCGGACAGCCGGTCCGGTTTGGTCTTCGCCGCTGATTAAAATTCGTATCGCTAAATCACGTAAACCGGCCATTGTTTTTATCCAGGATCAAAATAATTAATGCCACAGATTCACAGATTAAATTTAACCGGTTTTTTTAATCTGTGAATCTGTGGCAATCAATCATTGCTATTAAATTTAAGTACATTCAAAAAAAATCCCCAGCCGTAATCGAACACCTGGCTGTGGCCCCGTTCAATCAATCCGCAACAGGTCCGGTCGAGATCGGTTCCGGCGGTTTTGGTCCGGTTGAGATCGGTTCCAGCGGTTTTGATCCGGTCGATATCGGTTCCGGCGGTTTTGGTCCGGCGGCGGGATCGAGTCCCGCCAGGATCAAAAAAGGGCTATTCACCGCTTTAAATCCGTCAATGACCAATTGCAATTCACTGCCGCATAAATCGTCGATGCTTTCGCCTTCAGGGAAAGTCATAAACGGTTTAACCAGCGCCGATATTTCCGCAAAACGCGGACCCAACAAGGCACTAATATTCAATTTATCCAGATCCGTAAATCCCGATAATAATTGCCGCACGTCTTTGACGCGCAATTCCTGCACGGTAATAACGCGGTTTTCATCAAGATTTATCGTTTTGCTGTTGCGCATATTGATTTCTACGGTGGGAGCGGCTTTAGCCGCGATGAGCGCGGCTAAAGCCGCTCCAACGGCGCAATTCCTAGAATGATTCGACGGTGTACGGCGAGGTTTTTCCAGGCAGGGTTTCCATCCGTCCGGCAAAGCCGATTTCTACAAACTTGTCGTCCATAAAATTGACATCGCCATCCGATACTAAAAGCCCGCGATCCACATTGATAATCAATTGCGTGCCATCGGAAAGATTAGTGCCATCAAGTTTTAACGCGCCTTGTATTTGCGGCCTGGTTGCGCCTGATACGGTAAAACCGGCAATGGCCTCGTGCGAATAGGCGATATGCAGCGCTTTGTCAGCGGCTATCAAACCTCCGGCAAGCGCTTCAATCATGCCCAGGGTGTAATTAATCCGGTAATCGATATTTTCGACAAATGTCAGCTCCGGCACGGAAGCGGTCGCCTCGGTGACTACCACGCTTGCGGTGGTTATATGCCGTTGCGCGAGGGGCAAATAAACACCCGGTACGGCAGTCACATCTTCAGCTGTAACCGTGCCCGCTGCGGCAGTTAAATCGGCGTCATCGCCCATCAGCGCCATAGCCAGCGAGGTGCGGTCGAAGTTAGTGATGCGCACCTTTAATTCGGACGGTTTGGGTATGGCGACCGAAGCGGTGATTTGCCCGTAAGAGCCTTTATCTTTGGAAATCTGTTCTTTAATATCAGATTTATTGGTGATAGTGAATTCAGCTAGGCCGGGGATTTTTTTCCAGCCGGTCGCCACAGCATTGACTTCACGATTTAAATATAATGTGCCTTCGGCAAGTAGACCGGCCATAATTTTATCCTCTATTAATATTAAGTTTTCGTTGTTGATTTATCAGGCGCGACAACGCCTAAATCAATCAACCATTTTTTCATCGCAGGATTGACTTTTAATTGTTCCCCCGCGTTATACAAAGTTCTTGCATGGATATGCGGTTTCAGCAAAATAACCATCACCAAACCATCAACCAATGTTTCGGGTGTTTCGATTTTTTCCGGGACCAATTTTTTCAAGATATCACCATTTTCCTGATTTTAAATGTCAGCGGAAATTCGGCATAACCCAAGTTGTATTCAGGTTCGGCTCGACCCGCGTAGATAAACGGCCGAAAAAAGTGCTTGCCTGGCGGCAGCCAGCCGGATAATGCCTCGATGCATGATTGCAGCAACGCCCCGGCTAAATTTTCGGTTAATTTATCGTCAACTTGAGATGCCTGGTACTCGACAATGATAATCAAATGCCAATCCTGTTCTTCAACTACGCCGGTGCCGTTGGTCAACTGCGTTGCTATATCCGCTGCGCCCGGCATTACGAAACACGCCGGCAACAAAGGCCCGATTTCCGTTAAACCGGCGATCAGGGATGGGTTGCTAATGGTCTTGAATAGTTGCAGAGTCGTTGTCTCATCGTTTTCATCCGTTTGCGCCACGGTCGCCAGCGCCGTTAAGCGGTCGATAATCATCTGCTCGGCGTCGTAAACATGAGGACTATTGATCATCTAAAACCGCCTGATTTTAATAATTGCCAGATTGCTCACTGGATCATTAATAATTTCCAACGCTTTATATTCCAGGCCGCGTACTGTAATGGAATCAAATTGCTGAATCTCATAACTGGCAATATCATCCAGTGTCACCGTCAAAGTAAAAGCCGCAGCGCTGAAAGCATGTCCGCCGATGGCATTATTTTCCATAATCCTGTCAAAAACCGCCTGCACCGGCACATTGCCGCCGGATTTATTGAGTATGACCGTTTCAGCAAAGGTGTTAATTATTGTTGAATTAAGGGCGGCTGAATTAATCATTTCTAAATTAAAAACCTTTTTTCCAGGGGACAATTAATAAAATCAAGTTCGGTTTCAGTCATACCGTTAAAATGTAGATATTGAATTAAACCATGTTCACTCAACCAGCAAATGCCCCAGGCATCTTCCAGATTAACCTTGTTATCATGTACAAATTGCAGCGCTTTTTGCCGTGAAATCGTTCCTTCTGAAAAAATCCGGTAATGGTAATAATCGTCAGGCTGCCCGGCATTATTTGTCACGAATGGGTCAACCCCTTAAATTCACGGATCAAGCCGGATAATTCCAGCAAAATTTTATTGGTTTCTTTCTGCAACTCCATATATTGCTCATGTTCCGCCCGGCGGTCTTTTAATAACACGTAGATAATGCCCAGCAGCGAGGCTAAAACCGCTCCGGAAAGCCCGGTATTGGCGAATAACGGCGTTAAAATATCCATTAATTCACTTCCTGATTTTTAGCGTTGGATAAACCGGCCTGCCGTCCCGCAGCCAATATGTTTTTTGGCATCCTACGCATTCCTTCATACCTAACCGTTCATCAATTTTAAAATCGGTGCATTTATGCACCGATGGACAATACCAGTCCCTTAATAAATCTATCCACTTCATCTTTTTTTTTCACCGGCATATAGACGGTAAATAGCGTTGTGGCACGCTGGTCGAAGCGCCCATTCCAGCGACCGGATTGGAGGCGGCGTTGGCCGAACACTCCATAGTCAAACCGGCATTATTCGCGGTATAAATAAACTCAAGCACTTTGGAGCTCGCATCACCGCCAATTGTGGCGGATAACGTCACAGGAATTCGAGCCTGGTTATTGACCATGCCGCCTGAACCCGCCACCACATAACCCGGCGGCCCGCCGACATATTTATTAGCAGCCATTGATCTTAGCCAATCGCCGATAATAGTGCCCGGTTGCGGCTGGGCCTGGGGAAACTGGCCATTACTGGAATATTCCTCCATTAAAGCCAGTTTTCCTGTATCCGCCTGGACAATGATAGAAGCCAGTTTTGCACGGACCGTATAATCGTTGTAAGCCGGTATCGCAATGGCCGCCAATAGGCCGATGATGGCCACCACGACCATCAGTTCAATCAGGGTAAAACCGGCTGTTATCCGACTGGGCGTTTTAGCCATTAATATCGCCTTCATCGATTTATTTTCAGGCTATCGTTGAAGCCACAACCACCCAGGCCGCGCCGGTCGAGACAAACAATGCCTGATCGCCATCCGCGTCCATCGTGGCAAAAGTATTGGCTCCGGCTATCAGTTCAGATCCCGCCGCTTTAATGGTAAAGACAAATGCGCCGCCACTGAGTTTTTTAACAAACAACTCGCTGCCCGGCGGTATCAGCGCCACGCTGGGCAGGTTCAGCGTTTGCGCGGCGGTATTGGTGGCCAGTACCGTTGCCCGGCCGCCGCTAAAATCGACGGCGGTCAGGGTAACAGCGCCGGTCGGGGACAAAGTCAAATAACGCGGAATATCTTCGCTAAATTCTTCCAGCAGCACCTTAACAGTGGACGAACCGGTCAATTCCGCTGCCGCCGCATAGCCGATAAAATAGCCGTTGGCCACGGGCGCGTTGTAAACCAGTTTGGTCGTAGCTGACCACCAAAGTTTTTGCCAGGCGGTAACAACCCCGGCGGCTTTGGCCAGTGTAAAAATTCCCTCAACCATGACCGCGCCGACGGCATCAACGGCGATGTTGACCAGGGCGATGCCGAGCTGAAAACTGCCCAGGATAACCACATCGTCACTGGCTATCGCTGCGGCGGTTTTGTTGGTGTAATCGACGACATCGCCGACTTGTATGTAATTTGTAGCCATTTTGTGTTTCCTCGAATAGTTTAATGTGGAGGCGAATTTATTCGCCCCTACGAGCCGGTGCCCGCATTCTTGACAGCGCCTCGGTAATCGATGGCGGCGACGCCGTAATCCAGCCGCACTTTCCATTGCAGGCCGTCTACGTTAAAGCCCAATTCATTGTCCAGAAACGGCATTTGTTCGCCGTTCAGGAAAGCCACTTCGATAATGGGCGCTTCGCCGGGATCGGCGAACACATACCATTCGGTGCCGGAAATACGCGGGGAATCGATAACATCCCGGAACAGACCTCGCACCCGGTTAGGCATTTGCAATTTATTGGCGGTATCCGGATCATATTGCGCTTCATTGGTGACGCGGGCCGCGCCGCCCTGGCTCATGCCGCCCAGCCAAAGGGCGGGGCGCAAGTCCAGGTAATCATTGCCGCTGACATCCAGTTGTTTAGCTAGTAACAGGCGCGCCGCTTCAATAGAGGCGACAGTTACAACTGCGGCGGTACCTGCTACATTGCCATGCAGGGCATCAAACAGGGGAATGCCGTCATAAAGAGCAGGATTGGACGCCAACAAGGCGTAAACATCCGCCTCAATGGTGCGGCGGGCGGCGCGGCCCAGCATTGACGACAGACCGATAAACGCGCCCAGATCGTCATTGATGATGGTTTGGCGGCTGATATTGATAATATTGCCCTTGGTTTTAGCGATGATCGTGGATTTTTCACCGTCCGGAATGGATTTGTTCTTAAACTCTGAGAGTTCAGTTACTTCGTCCAGGTTGCCGAAACTGCCTATGCGGTAGCGGTTATGCACGCGAAAATCCGTCACCGAGCCGACGGCGCAAAAGCGCGTCCAGGTATCTGGCGCGGTGGCGTAAGCAGTTTGCAAGGTTTTGTGCATCGCGCTTTCCAGCAGCAAAGGAAAGTCACTGGTGCTTTGGGTAAAAGCACGCTTGACCATTTCCAGTTCATTCATGCCTTTAATCGTTTCGCCGCCACGTTCAAGACAGAGTTTGGCGATTTCAGTGAGGCGCATGCCGCGCAGTTCATTGCCAGGGTCCATTTTTTCAACCCCGGCCCGGCCGCGCAGGGCGTTAACCCCGGCTTCAATAAATTTGTCTTTGGCATCGACAGTCACGGAGGCATCGCTACGCGAGGTTTCGGCGTTCACTTTATCGGCCCATTTTTGCAACATTTGTTCTTTGGCATCCGTGAAACTGATTCCGCGTTCAATGAAATCATTAATCGTTATTTCATCGGATCTGGACATCAGCCCGAATTTACGGATCCCGGCGATGCGGTCGCGCTCTTGCCGGGTTGATTCCGCGCGAATGGCAATCTCGCCTTCGCTGCTTTGAGCGCCTGCGTTGTGCGAAGCCGAAGGGTCGGGGTTGTTGATAACCGCAGCCGGAACAGCACTGTCCGCCCTGGTTTGATCGGTTGGCGTGTTTACGACTGGAGTAGTCATGGTTTTGTCCTCATTTATGATTATTACGGTGTTGGTTTCGCCTTCGCCGCGCACTTGCGCGCCTGCGTCAGCAGGTATGGGCACGATGGATATTTCCATCGGTTCCCAGTCTATTGCCCGGTAAACTGTAAGATCGTCCTGCTTTTCATCCATTTTTTGCATTTTATTGATGTGATAACCGATGCTGATATTGCGTAAAATACCGGTCTTGACATCATTTAAAATCGGTTTAACTTCATCGCGTTCGCTGAAACGCACTTGCGCGCGGCCTTCATTGCCTAAAAGCCACGCGCGTTCAACAACGCCAATGACATTGGAAAGATCATAATTGTCATGGTTAGCGAGCAGAGGCGCTCCGGAATTAAGCCGGTCTAAATTGACATGATTTTTATCTAGACTTAATTCCTCGATCCATTGATTTTCTGTCCAAAAATCCGTGCGGCGCACTTGCGAGCCGGTTGACCAGGTCAGTTCAACAGTCCGGTCAGTTTCATTCAGCGTGGTCGGAACAAACGCCGCGCGGGTGTGGAGCTTAGGAAGCTGTCTGGTTTGGGCCGGCATTGTTTTCACCTGAATTGTTTGACTGGGCGAATGAATTCGCCCCTACGGATTGTGATTGTCCCTGTCCGGGAATCTTGCGGGCATCGCTGTCCAGGACCAGGCCCAGTGTATCAAGCCGCGCATTGTCGGCGGCCATTTCATTGAGTAATTGTTCGGGGTCGTAACCCTGTTCGCGTATCGCCTCGGATTGGGTCATCAGGCCGGAACGGATGGCATCTTTAATGGCGGGTATTTCCCGGATCGGGTCCACCATCATGCGGGCGGGCGGCGTCCATTCACATGTTAAATACGGGATCCCAGAAGTGCCGGCAAACCAGTTGGCCACGCCATCGCACAAGCGCGGAATAATGAGATTCCAGCGCCAGGCGTCAATGCTGCGGCCGAATTCCTGCCAGCCCATGCGGGCGCTGGAAAAATTGACCTGTGACAAATCGCCGGTCAGCGCTTCATAAGTAATTCCTAAACCCGCTGCAATCGCCCTGAGATTGGCGAGCGTGTACGGCCCGTAATCGTCGGCTTTCGGCGGGTCGGAAAATTGCACGGTGCGGCCGTTTTTTAACGTGTACATCGAGCCGGGTATCAGTTCCGAGACATCGCTGAATTCCGTTTCCGCTTCGCTCGGGTCATCGGTATAAATAAAGCCGGCAAAGAGGTTAGCTATTTTTTGCCGGCTCAGGTAGGCGTCTTCATAAATATCGAGTTCCCGCAAGCGGATCATGACTTGCGTCAACCAGGATACGCCGTGCTCTTGCCCCGGCCGGTCAATCCGGTAAATATGAATTATTTCCGTAGCGGGGACGCGGGAATAGCCGCTTTTGTAATGGTTGTAAAACTGGCCGATTGAACCGGGATGGGTTTTGTATAGATAGTAAGCAACACGGCGGCCAAGTACATCGTACTCAATACCACGCTGAATATAATTGCCGCCTATAAGCGGTCCGTCATTAAATTCATAGAGATAATCCGGTTCCAGGATTTGCAATTGAAACGGCACGGCCAGTCCTTCGGAAGCATAACGCGGCCGTATCCTGATCAGGCATTCGCCGGATTCGGCAACCGAGCGCATCACGGTTTGCTGGATGCCGTAAAAATTTTGCATGCCGCAGGCATCGCATTGTCCGGTTTCCGCCCAGGCTTTCCAAAGATCCTGCGCCAGTTTGGTGTTGCGTTTGTTGCCTGCCTGCCACTGGGCGCGGATACCGTAGCCGACGACATTGTTGACGATGACAGATATGCCTTTGGCCGCCCAGGGATTGTTCCTGACTAGGTCACGGGCCCGGTTGCGGATTAAAGCGGGGTTGGAAATGGCGGAGGTGGCATCGGTGGCAGGCGTTTGCCAGTTGGTAGTACGCGTGGTCTTGCTGGCGGCGTCGTACCGGCGTTTGGTGATGGGTACGATTTCTGCGCTCATAAACCCCTTCCGGTAGGTATGTTTATAAAGCGAGCGCGGCTGGTAGCTGGAGTGGTTACACCCAGTTCCGAACGCATGGAATCACGCAAGCGGATCATTTCCGGATAGGAATTGTAGGTTACTTTTTTGTCGTTAAACTGCACCGATAAAGCGCCTTGGGCTATCGCTGTTTCTAACGCGTCGAGTTGAGTTTGTGTATAGGCCATGATGGGAATGGAGCATGGGCCTTTTTTGTGGACAGAAGAAGGCAAAAAATGAGAATTTTTAAAAAAACCGCGAAAATTAGCGTTTAAGGCGCGAAAATTGAAAAGGAATAGTAAGGGCGGGGGTGAATTGGCTAAAAATTGGACAATCTGAGAAAAGATTATTTTTTACAGGGATTTGCAGCAGGAAAAAAGCGAAAAACGTGGGGTTATCCACAGAAAATCTGTGGATAAGTTTTTTTTTGAAAATTTCAATGTCAATTCCAGTTATATCATGCAAAGCTCATTTTGCTTATCCTGAATTTTTTCAGTTTGGGCAGTGTCGCGCGGAAATCCCCTCTTAGGTGACCTTCATGGCAATTGAAAACGCGGCAAGTGCGCTCGATGAAGTTGAAAGAGGACAATGTGTATCATGGTTTTAAACCGGCGGCGGCCCCTTTAACAGCGCCTTCTACTATGGTCGATATAAACTGATTGGCTTGCGCCATCCCCGCAGTTTGATTCGCATCAGAAGATCCCAGGGTAATGCTCCGGCTTCCGTCTTTATTGTAATTACCGGCAAAGTCCTTAATTGCAGAATCGGTCCCAAATTTTATACCCCATGCTGTCGTCACGTTGCCGTCGGGGCTTTTTCCTGTGTAACTCATAATGCTGCATCCGGATATGACCAACAGTAAAAACAAGATAATCAAACTAAAAAAACATAATCTCATAAAGCCAGCATGATTTTTTAACATGGGTTTTGTATGAGGCAGGTTATCGATTTCAAAATGATGTCGCATCGTATTATTCCTGAGTAAAAACTAATTGCGTACCAGATACCCAAGCTCAGTCAGATCAAAATTTAACTGATCCATACAGGCAGCTTGATAAGTGCCGTTCCAATCTTTATTGATCAGCTTTCCGTGCATGGCGTCAAACTCGGCAATATCGCAACAATACACCGGCTTATTACCTGCCATAGCCCTGATTTTTTGCTCATTGGTTGAACCGGTTTTGGTGTTTTTCGACAACGTAAAATAATATATTATTACCAATTTACGTCCCACCTGGCCGCTCATTCTGGACGGGTAAATTCTTGTATTTCATCAACGGTAAAAAAAACGACAGGGGCGTTTTGTTCCAGCCAGTCGCCGATCAGTTTTTCAAATTCCGCCAGTTTTAAAATATCTTCCTGCAAGTTATGCAGCCAATCGAAAGCGGGTTCCCCGCATTCGTCATAAGCTTCTTCGCCAATTATTTCCATTAAAAGCCTGCCATTAATGAAATCCTGGGCGGCATAGGGCGTATTGACGCCAGTAAAAACAGAATTAATAGCCGGGTTTTTACTAAAAGCGGCTTCGGCGGCGGCGACATCACTGTCAAAATCGCCGTCAAAATGTTCTTCATCCAGGCTGTAGCTGTGTTTTAAATTCATAACCAGCTTTCCACAATTTTAGGATCATCATCGGGCCATCTTTGAATCAGGGTAGTCGGTGAATTAATTGGAATAGCCAGATTACCTGATAAATTCTGAATCATTTTGCGCAAATCCGGAAGGGTTGCAGCGATCATAATTTCATCCGTTGGCTGGTCCAAAACAAATTTATGGGCGACAAAACTATCAGGAAAATCGCTGGGGTGATCGTAGACAGTCCATATTTCCAGCATGTTAAACCTGCAATATCCGGTAAACGGTTTTTGTTGATAAATGAAAGCGGCGCGCTAGTTGTTCAAGTGATGCGCCCGCCTCGTACAAGTCTTTTATTTCCCGGTTCCGGCCTTCATAATCGTTGCAGGGTATATACATTCGCGCACCGCCAAAGTTGGTTATTAGGGCATACACGATGGCGGCGGCCTGGACTTCATCTTGAATTACCTCAGTCACTACCCTGCGCATTTCGACGATGATCCCGGTCATTTAAATTCCTGGAAATTTATTAATCGCCACAGATTCACTTTTTTTGTTTTTAATCTGTGAATCTATGGCGGTATTTAAAGTAAATAGCTATTTTTCTTCGGTTTTTTTAAGGGCTTTTGCGACGGCGTTAATTCGATTACATTCGACTGGTTGCTCCGCGCTGCCGCATCCAGGTTACTGCCGTATTGATTCAGCAATTCATCCCACTTGGCTTTAGTGTGCAGATGCAGCCGCAATTCCTGGTGATGCGCGGCGGCGTATGAATAAACCCAGGTATCAAGCATTTCATTACGAGCGCCGCGTTTCTTGATAAAGCGGTTAGCGCGTGGGTCGAAGGTTTCCGATGTTATACCACTGAAGAAATCATTAGGCAAATCCTCGCTAAAATGCACCATGCGCTCGTGTTGCTCTTTATCGCCGTCGGTGGCGAGACGGCCAAACAGGACGTTTTTAACGGCCACGGTGCCGACATGCTGGATATGCACTCCACGCTTGTTAAATTGTCCTTTCCAGTTGACATCCTGCGGCTTGGGTTTGGATAAAACTGGGGCATTGTTGGGAATCGCGCCAAAAATGACCATAGGGCGGCGAATCATCCTGCGGCGCACAAAGTCCTTGACTGCTTCGGTTCTGTGGCCGCCTGCGTCAATGGCGGTGGCCTGAATGGGCAATTTATGGCCGTTGATGTGATCGATAGGCTTGTTTAGCAGTTCAGTAAGTGCCACCCATACCGTATCATCAGCAGGATCGCCCATCAGTTCGACATAATCTAGAATCCAGCACGCCATGCCTTTTCCCCAGCCGACGATCTGCACGGCCAGGCGGTTGTCCTGGGTGTCAACGCCTGCCGTGACCGCGCACACGCCCAAAGGGGCCACTCTGAGACGGTACGGTTCGACGCGGTCGGCGATGACGTTCATCTTGACCGCCCGCATGGACGGGTCTTCCCAGGCGACGGCCAAGCGGGAATTAAGGAAACTTTTCAGACGGCCAATGTCGTTATAGGCTTGCAGCCACATATCAACCAGGGTTGCCCAGCGCGGACCCAGGCCGATCTGGTAATACAGTGCGTTGATGTGGTAGCCCCTTAATTTCGGTCCGGGATTGGTGGCGATCCAGCGGCCTTTTTTGATCATATCAGTTTTGTAGTGTTCTTCAATCTCGCAGGCGCATTCGGGGCAGACATACCGCGCATCGGCGCCGCCTTCGCGCCAGTGCAGGCCGGCCCATTCAAACAGGATTTCTTCATTGCAATGCGGGCAGGGCATGAAATATTTGCGTTGATCGGATTTTTCGTAGAGTTCCTCGGTGCGGCAAATGCCTTTGATACCGGGCGATGAAATGTACAGGCGTTTATAGTTGGCCGGAAAGGCGGAGGTGCGGTCTTCCAGCAACATGAGCGGGTCATCGCCGGTGACCAGATTACCGGCAAACTCGGTCAGTTCATCGACGATGAGGAATTTAACGGTGGTGGATTTAAGGCGGCTTGGGGATCCGGCGTGTTCCAAATAGAGTTGACCGCCGATAAAATCCTTGAATTCTTTGGTATTGGCGCTGTTGCGGCTGTTTTGCGAGGTTAATACCGCTTGAACGACAGGCGTTTCCTCGATCATGGGGTTAAGTTTTTGCGCAATCCATTTGTTCATCCCTACCTCGCCGGGCAGGCAGACCATGACCGGGCCGGAGCCGTTGGCCATGAAGTAGGCGAGGGCGTGGGTGGCTACGGTCGTTTTGCCAAATTGGATGGGGAACATCAGCACCACATCCTTGACGGTGGAACGCGCGGACATACAATCCATCGGTTCGCGAAGCGGCGGATTGCGGTCGGTGTGGAACGGCCCCGGTTCGGCGCTGCCTTTTTTGGACAGGCGGATTTCAGCATCTGAAAATTCGGATACGGTTTGGATTTTACGCGGCGCGAAGGCGCGGGCGCGGGTGGCGTGGATCAGGCGGGCGGCGTTTGGGTAGGTTTCAGCCATTTTCTTCAAATTCCCTGGTAGGAGCGGCTTTAGCCGCGATGGTCGCGGCTAAAGCCGCTCCTACATTGTCGAAGGTTTGGCCGGTGGCTTCGAGGGTGGCTTGCTGGTTGGTGTAGATTTGCCAGCGGTTAACTATTACATCAACATACGCTGGGCTTATCTCTAATCCGTAGCAGATACGGTTAGTTTTTTCGGCGGCTATTAGGGTTGTGCCTGAGCCGAGGAATGGATCATATATGATATTTCCCGCTTTTGATTTTTCTATACACCACTCCATCACTGCAACCGGCTTTTGTGTTGGATGTTGTACTTTTTCAGGGCGGATTATGCCTTGACTGGTGATAGACAAAATATAAACATCTTTACCGCCCTTCATCCATGTTTGATGAATCAGTTTTGGGCTCATGATTTTATCATCACTTGTTTTTTAATTGTAGTAACAAAAAACTTGTTAAAGTTCTTTTTTGTAACTACACTCGAATAAATACAGGCTATAAAAATTAATAGTGAGGCTACAAAAAACATGACAACCGTTACATTTGATACCTTGGAAGCCGTGGCAAAATTAAGATCGGTAGGCGTATCCCAGGAACAGGCAGAGGCATTTGTCCGTACCATTTCTGATGCGCAAAACGAACTGGCTACAAAAATCGACCTGCGCGATCTGGAATACCGGCTGATCATAAAAATTGGCCTGATGTTGGCTGCATCCATCGGAATAATAGCCGCGCTGGTGAAATTGACATGACAAACCCATTACCATTAACTGATGATGATGGCGAAGTGCTTGATTTATGCGAGTGGACAGAAGAAGATTTTAAAAACGCTGTGCCGTTTTCGGCCTTGCCTGAATCATTGCAAACTACGCTACTAGGCTTAAAAGAAGGTCGTGGCAAGCAGCAAGCACCGACCAAGGTATCAACTACGGTGCGTTTTGATCCTGATGTATTGGCGGCCTTCCGTGCTACGGGACGCGGCTGGCAAACGCGCATGAATAACGCATTGAAAGACTGGCTTAGGGAACACGCCGCGTAGATCATTATTTAGCCATGCCGTTAAACGTCCGGCTCAGTTCATCCAGCAAATATTCAACCTGATCCGCCAGGATGGCCCGTATTTTCTGCTCGTTTTTTTCGGCGGCGAGTTGCGGGGCCAGGATGTCCGGCAGGGATTCCAGGCGGTTGCGGATGATGGCATCGCCGTCGGCCACGGCCATTTTCGCATCCTGGGCGACCAGCAGGACGCCGACTTCTTTTTCATACATGATCTTGGCTTGCATGGCGGCGTATTTTTCCCGCATGGCCCGTGCCTGCTGGTAGGCGCTGCCCGCTTTTCCGGTCATGTCGTCCATGATCCCGGCGGCTTTGCGCTCGCGGTCTTGCTGGTGGCGGTCGGCGTGGACCTGAAAGCTGGGGTTAGCGGTGTCTTCTATCCGTTGCAGCGAGGCTTCCACGTCTATTTTATCGCCTTCCATGACCAAGCGCCCGGCGTCTTTTAGCTGGGTTATCCAGCCGGGTTGGCGGTCGATATGCTGGGCGAATTCCAGGGGGGACATCAGGCTCATGATGCAGTCTCCTGTTTTTTACCTTGGAATAATCCTCTATCTTGCAAATCTTTGCTGTTTTGTAAGCGTTTTAACCGTGTTTCTTCAACAATCTCTCTTTCGGCAGGGGTCAGTAGCGCTAAATTTTTTTCGCGCCGTAAATGCTTTGTTTTGTAGGTTTTCATGGCGTTGACTCGCGCTGCATGCCCATGATTAATCCATAATTTTCGCCGGCCCTGAAGGTCAGTTTATTTTGTTCTTTATCCGCTGCCAGTTCCAGGCCGGGTTCATTGATGATGAGCAGCAGGTATTTTGGATTGATCCAGAGTTTCAGTATTTCAACATGGCTATCCGGTTCGTAAACCACGCCAGCGCCCATGCATCCGGAACAGGCTTGATCGCCGCCGATGGCTACGATAATGCCATCGCCGTTGCAGCTTAGGCATTCGGCTTCATAATCATTGAAGCCGCTGTTCCAGCAAACCACGCCCGTGCCTTCGCATTCGCGGCAATCTTGTTTTGAGGATCTACCGATGCCCAGGCAGTAAGGGCAATCTTTTGTTTCAGGGAAAAGCAGATTGCCGGGCATGGGAACTAATTCGCCCTGTTGGGATTCTTCAATCACGGATAAGAACTTGGATAAATAGTCGTCCGGGCATTGCTCATAATCGCCATGTTCAGGCATTGATACAAAGACGTGGCCATTGCTGGCGATAGTCCGGCCGTTTAACTGAAACGGCCGGGTTAAATAGGTTCGGGAATCATCAGGATCGCAAAAATGATTAATATTTAGGGTCATGGCGTGATATCGGGTTGTTTGTAAAAAATTTTCATAATTTCGGGCTTTCCCCCTCCCCTTTGTATGATGCGCATGCGGATATTCCCGGCCATTTAAGCTGTGTTGGATTGATATTAAGCAAACATATACCCATTCCGGTTTTAGGGCAACCTACTTGATCATGTTGCCAGTGTTGGCAGGTTTGGCAGGTTTTTCCGAACGGATTTTCGGTAAAAGCTATACTTTGCATATCTATTACAATTTGGAGTTATCAATCATGCAAGATTATGAAATACTCAACATAATCCAGGAAGTGTTCAGGGGCATCGTAATATCCATGA